>ENA-OREM01000052-OREM01000052.1-marine-metagenome-genome-assembly--contig:-NODE-52-length-105567-cov-5.607868_pt1 | contig 105567 bp, 108 predicted proteins | sample MGYA00248623_ERZ508561 | MGnify/ENA primary metagenome ERZ508561 (study PRJEB26227, sample SAMN06264494) | marine metagenome | isolation source: Columbia River Estuary | place: USA:Columbia River...
GGGATGGTGCACATGCTCAACCGCGACTTCCCACCGTGTTTGCTGCAGTCATTGGTCAGGCTGCCCTGGCCGTTAAATTGAAATTGAAGGATTTGGATTCATGCCTCAAAAAGCAATACCGTTTTGGTTCATGCGCGGCGGCTCGTCGCGTGGCCCCTACTTTAAGCGTGACGACTTACCGACTGATTTAGAGGCCTTGAGCGAGGTCTTGATTGCGGTAGTGGGTGCAGGTCATGAGCTCAACATTGACGGGATCGGCGGTGGCGCTGCGGTGACGACCAAGGTCGCCATGCTCAGCCCCTCCAAGCTACCCGGTGTTGATGTTGACTACTTTTTCGCGCAAGTTGGGGTGACTGAAAAAATAGTGGATTACAAGCCAACCTGCGGCAATATCTTGGCGGGGGTGGGGCCTGCGGCTATCGAGATGGGATTGGTCGAAGCCCAAGAGGGGGTGACACGTGTCGTGATCAACAGTGTGAACACGGGCGCCAAGGTGGAGGCGGTGATTCAAACACCTGGCGGTCATGTGTCCTACCTGGGTGATACCGAGATTGCGGGTGTGCCCGGGAGATCAGCACCGATCAGTCTGTTGTTCATGGACGTCGTGGGCTCAAGCTGCGGCGCGCTCTTTCCGACTGGAAATCCAATTGATGTGATTGACGGCGTGAGCGTTAGCTGCGTCGATGTCGCGATGCCCGTGGTGATTGGTCGAGCGGCTGATTTCGGAATCACCGGCAAAGAGTCGGCGGCGGAGTTGGACGATAACGCGGCGTTGTTTGAAAAAATTGAAGCGGTCCGATTGAAGGCAGGCGTTCTGATGGGGCTGGGTGACGTCACCAAATCCGTGATCCCAAAGTTTGCCCTGTTAAGCGAGCCAACGCAGGCGGGCTGTACCATCGCGGCGCGCTATTTCATGCCCTGGAAGACCCACCCATCAATGGCTGTGACGGGTGCCCAATGCATTGCCTCGTGTGCCGTCCATCCCGACACCGTTGCCCATGGTCTGGCTGTGGTGGGGGAGGGTTCGCCCCTCAACGTTGCCATCCAACACCCATCCGGTGAGATCGATGTTTTGATGGACTTCACGGTCGACGCGGGTGTGTTCACTCTAAAGACCGCTGGTTTGCTGCGAACTGCGCGCTTATTGGCACGCGGCGAGTTGATGGTGCCTGAAGGCTTGGGTGTCTAAGCCTTCACGTTGGCGCGTCGACGCTTAAATGCCGACGCGGCCAACGGCGAGCCGATGATCACCAACACAATGCGAACGATGTGGTGGGTGACGACATACCCCAAGTCAGCGCCCACAACGATTGCAAAGACCGCCATCTCAGCTTGACCGGCGGGCGCATAGGCCAAAAAGATCGAGACAGGGTCGCCCAGTTCCAGCATCGTCAGGGCGATGACGAATGCGGCGCAAATTAATCCAAGCAAGACAACGTAGCCCAGACCAGCCATCACGTCACGTTTGAGTTCGGCGAGGGTCACGCCCGAGTAGTGGACGCCGATACCGATGCCTACAAACACCTGTGCAAACAAGATGGCCTCTTGCGGGGGGCGCGCGTGTAACACGCCCGTGAAGGCGGCAGCGCCAGCCAGCAGCATGGGGCCAATCATGGGAGCGCCAAACAAATTGATTTTTTTCCCCACGTACCAGCCGAGGCCGCCGAGGATGGGCACCAGTAGCAATTCATTCAGCGGTAGCTCCCTGGCGGCGATCCCCACTGGGTTGTGCAGTGACACACCGTAAACATGGGTTAGCACGAAAGGCGCAACGATCACGAACATGAACAGGCGCGTCGCTTGAATCAACGAGATGGTGCGGACCTGCCCACCGGCCTCTTTGCCAAACAGCACCATGTCTTGCAAACCCCCAGGGATCGCCGAGTAGTAAGCCGTGGCATTGTCAAATTTACAAAAGTGGCGGAAGTAGGGCACGCCGACGACGGCACAAATGGCAATAAAAATGGGCATGGCAGATAACGTGATTGCCATCGACGAGACCTGATCCAGCAAGGCCGGGGTGATTGAAGCGCCAATTGCGACACCCAAAATGGCGCGGGCGGCGTTGGAAACCACATTGACCCCTTTAAGCGGGACGCGGGCGAGTGCGGCGATGAGTAATGCCGCCATTGGCCCAAACAAAAAAGGCAGCGGCAGCCCAGCGAGATGAAAGGCCAGCACCCCTGCCATGGCAATGACCAATGTCTTGATTCGGGTGAGGGTGGCAGATGTGAGGGGCATTTTGGTTGGGTACTTTACACGCTTGTATTCGAGAGTATACAATTGGATACAATTATCGCAAACCCTTAAATTAACAAAAATTCGACGTGAATACCGAGTCTCTTACGCAAGGAAAAGACGTCTATCACCGGTTGATAGACGACATTGCATCGGGCGTCCTGAGGCCGGGTGATCGCCTGCGTGAGGTCGCGTTGGCTGAGCGCTTGGCCGTCAGTCGTACGCCCATACGTGAGGCGATCAAGGACCTGGAGGCAGACGGTCTGGTCGAGCACGTCCCGCGGGTGGGGGCTGCGATCAAGGTGCTGTCTTATGCCGAGGTGGTTGAGCTCTATGAAATGCGCGCCGTGTTAGAGGGCGTCGCGGCGCGTTTGGCGGTGCGCGCCGCCTCTGAGTTGGAGCTCCAAGAGCTGGTGAAGCTGAACGAGCGCATGGTGGCTTCGCTCGACAACGCCACGCAGATGGCCCAGCTCAATCGCATGTTTCACCGTGCCTTGTTCAATGCCGCGAAAAACCGCTACCTGCTTCAGTCGGTCTCAATGGTCCAAAAGACCATGCTGGTGATTGGTCCATCGACCCTGACTGAGGTATCTCGGGCCAGCGCGGTGATTGAAGAGCATGCCGTTTTATTGGATGCGCTGCTGCGCCGGGATCCGGTGGCTGCGGAGCTCGCCATGGTGGCGCACATCGATGCGTCACATCGTGCACGCTTACAGCAGTTGGCATTGCGCATGGAAAATTTGTCTGACTTGAAAGGAACGACCCATCGTGACTGAGCGAACCATTGACCTCGCCGCACCGATTGATTGGGATGTGGTGGTGGTCGGCGGCGGTAACGCAGCCTTGTGTGCGGCCATCAGCGCTGCGGAAAAGGGCGCGCAGGTGCTCGTCATCGAGTCCGCGCCGAAAACCTACCGAGGCGGAAACAGCCGCCACACGCGCAACTTCAGGGCCATGCACGACGGACCATCAGGCGTCCTTGAGGAGACCTACCTGGAGGAGGAGTACTTCCAGGATCTGCTCAAGGTGACCAAGGGTAAAACGGATGAAACGCTGGCGCGGCAGTGCATTCGGGAGTCCGAGCCGGCTTACCGCTGGATGATGGATCACGGCGTCCTGTTCCAGCCCTCGCTATCCGGCACGCTCTCGCTGTCTCGCACCAATGCATTTTTCTTGGGGGGTGGTAAGGCGTTGGTCAATGCGTACTACAACACCGCAGAGCGCCTGGGTATCGCCGTGACTTACGACACGGAGGTCACCCATGTCCAGCTGGCCGGCAATCGGTTTACCCACCTCGAAGTGACGCGCGCGGGCCAGCGGTATGTGGTGCAGGGTAAAGCGTTGGTATTGGCATCGGGTGGATTCCAGTCCAACTTGGAATGGCTGACCGAAGCGTGGGGCCCTGCGGCTGCCAATTTTTTAATTCGAGGCACACCCTACAACCGTGGTGTGGTGTTGAAAGACATGTTGGATCAGGGGGCACTGAGTGTCGGTGACCCAACGCAGTGCCACGCGGTGGCGATCGATGGGCGTGCGCCAAAATTCGATGGCGGTATCGTGACTCGTCTCGACTGCGTGCCCTTCTCGGTGGTCGTGAATAAGCATGGCGACCGCTTCTACGATGAAGGCGAAGACGTATGGCCCAAGCGTTATGCCATCTGGGGACGCTTGGTTGCGGCGCAACCTGATCAGGTCGCTTATGTCGTGATCGATGCCAAGTCTCTGAATCTGTTCATGCCATCCGTTTTCCCGCCGGAAAAGGCCGACACCCTTGAGGCCCTGGCCGCACAGTTGGGGCTCCCAGTGGATGCCTTCATGAGAACAATAAATACCTTCAATGCTGCATGCGGCGACACCAGTGGGTTTCACTCCAACCAACTCGATGGCGTGTGCACGACTGGCTTGACCATCAATAAAACCAACTGGGCACGCCCCATCAATGAAGGTCCGTTTTACGCGTACCAGTTGCGACCAGGCGTGACCTTTACGTATTTGGGGCTCAAGGTTGACCCGCAAGCGAAGGTGCAAATGCAAGACGCGCCAGCGGAGAACATTTGGGCCGCTGGCGAAATCATGGCGGGCAGCATTCTGGGAGAGGGCTACTTGGCGGGCTTCGGTATGACCATTGGGACCGTCTACGGTCGAATTGCAGGACAAGAGGCAGGTAACTATGTCAATGAATAACCAAGCCGAGGCGCGGCGTCAAATTGAAATCTGTAACGCGTGCCGATACTGTGAGGGCTTCTGTGCGGTATTTCCAGCGATGACCAAACAGCGGACCTTCTCGCTGACGGATATGACGCAATTTGCAAACCTGTGTCACAACTGTCAAGGGTGCTATCACGCCTGTCAGTACACGGCACCGCATGAGTTCGCGATCAATTTGCCAGCGGCACTGGCGGAAGTACGAACAGCCTCCTGGGAGCGCCTGTCCACGCCCACTTGGCTGGCGAAGCGCGTCCAGACGCATGGCGGGCTGGTTGCCGGATTGGTTTTGTTTGCGACCATCTTTTTCCTCATGTGGATGCAGGGTGTGGTCGGCGGGAACACGTTTTACGACTACTTCAGTCACAACGCTTTGGTCGCTATTTTTGCGCCCGCGTTCGTCGGGCCACTGGCGGTGATCACGTGGTCGATCCGCCGTTACTGGCGGGAGGTCGGGGGCGAGCCGGTTCATGGGTCACATCTATTGTCTGCACTGAAGGCCGCTGCCAATTTGAAAAATCTGTCGGGCGGGCAGCAACAAGGTTGCCAGTATGAGGACGGGGATCGCTACTCGCACAAGCGTCGTGCTGGACACCAGCTGACCATGTACGGTTTCTTGCTTTGCTTTGCGAGTACCTCGACCGCGACAGTGATGCACTACGTCCTCGATATGCCCGCGCCCTATGCCTGGTACACCCTGCCCAAGATATTGGGAGTGGTCGGTGGGGTCATGCTCTCGGCGGGGACGCTGTTCCTCATGAAGTTAAAGCGCACGGCAAACCCTGAGTTGGGCTCGGCGAGCCGATGGGGCGGCGACTGGGTCTTCATTTGGCTGCTGTTCCTGACCGCGAGTACCGGCCTGCTCCTTTGGACGCTGGGTGGAACATCGCTGATGCCATTGATGCTGGCCGTTCACTTGGGCTGTGTCTTGACGCTCTTTTTAATGATGCCTTATTCCAAAATGGTGCACGGCTTTTTTCGCTTAGCCGCGCTGACGCGCGATGCCCAAACCAACGGGAGCTGATATGGAGACAACGGACGTCATCGCACGCGCTTGCGTCGCGGAGGGTGTTTCGCACGCCTTTGCGCTGCTGGGCGACGGCAACATGCACTTAGCTGCAGCGCTAGAGCGCGAGGGGTGTCAGTTCACCCATGTGCGCCATGAGCACTGTGCGATATCGATGGCGATGGCCTACAGCCGAACGGCCCATGCGATTGGCTTTGCGACGGTGACTTGTGGGCCAGGCTTGAGCCAAGTCATGACAGCACTGATCGCAGCGGTTCGTGCACAGATACCGTTGGTCATCATTGCGGGTGAGTCGCCGCTGGGGCTGGCTTGGTACAACCAAGCGCTTGACCAAGGCCCCTTGGTGACGGCATGTGGGGCGAGTTACTTTCAAGTACACACGCAGCACCAGCTGTTTCCCAAGCTCAACGAGGCTTTTGCCGAAGCGCGCGAAAAAAGTCGGCCGGTCGTGGTCGGTATCCCGTTTGATTTACAAGAGTCGGCGTGGACGCTTGAGACGACTTATCAACCCACCGTGGCTTGGCCAACCGTTGACAAGCGGGTCATTCCGAACCGTGCGAGTTTGGATGCCGCTGTGGACGTGATCAATGCATCTGAGCGCATCATTTTGGTTGGTGGGCGTGGCGCAGTCGTCTCGGGTGCTAAGCAAGCTTGCATGACTTTGGCGACGACCGTTGATGCGTTGGTCGCTACGACGTTACCGGCGCGCGGACTCTTTCACGATGACCCTTACAACTTGAATGTCAGTGGTGGCTTCGCCTCAGACGCCGCCAAGCACTTTTTTACGGAGGCCGATTTAGTCATCGTGGTGGGCGGTCGATTGGCCTCACACGCTGCCGATGCCGGGCGTCTTTACCCGAAAGCGCAGGTGCTTCAGATTGATACCCATCCGGTGGTCTTGAGCCAAGGTCGGATCGCTGCGACACATCATTTGTGTGGCGATGCCCGTCTCACGGTCGAAGCGCTGTTGGCTCACCCAGACCTGGCCACTAAGCCAGCTAGCCAGCGCGTTGCCAGTCAGAAAGCGCTTATTGACAACCCTGTTTTTGATGCGTTTGAGCAGGCTGCAACCGACGCGCGACTCGATCCGCGCGACGTGATCACAGCCCTTGATGCCGCGTTACCCAAAGACTGGATGATGGTGAACTCGTCTGGGCATTGCTCCTACTACGCGGCGCACATGCGTGAGCGGGATGTCGTCAATTTCCTGACCATTCGCGAGTTTGGCGCGATCGGCAATGGCTTGGCCTATGCCGCTGGTGCCGCTGTTGTGAAGGGCGACACACCCACCGTGCTGTTTGATGGTGATGGTGGCTTTCTGATGCACGTGCAGGAGTTGGAGACCATTCGCAGACATGGTTTAAACGTGTTGATTTGTATCTTGAATGACGGTGGTTACGGCTCCGAGGTCCACAAGCTACGCAAGGATGGCGTGAGCGAGCAGGGGGCCTATTTCGGTCACGATGATTTGGCGGCCGTCGCGCGCGGGTTTGGGCTGGACGGGTATCGCGTTGATTCTCTGGCGCAATTGACCGATGCGATCGAAGCATTTAAAGCGGCGCATGCCATCGGTCAAGCGCGACCGACCGTGGTGGATATCCACATCTCGGATCGGATCATGTCGCCCGTCATGCGACGGATCGTCAAGCCGCGTTAAGGTCTTTGATTGCCAGGTAAAAGAACTGTAACGCACCGAGTGCCGCGATAACCTCAACCGCGATCAGGTGTGATTCGGTAGAGATTTTTCGCAATACCGCTCGACCGATCCAGTTGCCTGGGATCGTGATGAGACCCGCGAATACCCCCAGATAGATCGCCGGCAGGGTGTACAGGTCGGTGGCGCTGAACAAGCTGAATCGCGCGACGTTGGTTGTGAACGCGATGGTGGCCAGTGTCGCTACGAACGCCTCTTTGCGAAGTCCATACCCCAACAAGAAGGGGGTCAGGAGCATGCCGGGTCCGATTGACGCGCCCGAGAGGGCGCCATAGGCCGAGCCCACGACACCCAAGGTGGTGTCACTCGTTTGCCCAAACCGTGTTTCAAGACGACGCAGCGGGATGGATGACAAGATGATGGTCCCCATCAAGAACCCGATGAACGCCGCCGAGTAGTCGTTATAGAAAAATGCGGCGACCGCAATGAAGGGGACTGATGACAGCGCCACGATGGTGAAAGCACGCCAGTTGACCTTTCGGATGTTCAGGAGTGACCGAGACGAATGGCTCACCAGCATCATCGCAGTCATGACGGGTACCACCGCATGCACGCCAATAATGGGGGCGAAGATCGCCGACATCAGGAAGCCACCCGCCACGCCTGTCGCACCATGTATGGCGGAGGTGATAAATGCCCCAATCGCGATGACGACCAACAAGTCGTTGGAAGCCAACCCAAACAGGGAAGCGATCATGGGTTGATCACGTTGACTGGCTTACCGGCAATGAATCCGGCGATACCAGACGCCATCTCGCTATAGAAAACGCGGTAGGTTTCGGTGGTGACGTAGCCGACGTGCGGCGTGCACAAGGCCTTGGGGTGTTGGATTAGTTTTTCAGCGGCGGGTGTGGCGGGCTCAGTCACGTAGACATCGGTTGCGACACCACCCAAGGTGCCGCTGTTCAGGGCGGACAAAAGTGCGTCGGGGTCCACAATCTCAGCGCGCGAGGTGTTCACCAAATAGCCACTCGGGCCAAGGTTCGCTAAGTCGTCAGCGGTCACCAGTTGGCGTGTACGCTCCGACAGACGCAAATGAATGGTCACGAAGTCAGCGCGTTTGAATAGCGCCTCACGGTCAACCCACTCAACACCGGCAGCCTCGCAATCGGCGGGCGTCAAATTTTGGCTCCAAGCGATCACGTTCATACCAATGGTTTTGCCCAGCGCGGCCACCTGTTTGCCCAAGCGCCCGAGGCCCAGCACGCCCAGCGTTTTACCCCGGCAGTCCATCCCCATGGCGGCCTGCCATTGACCCGCTCTCAAACCGTTTACGTTGGGGATCAGTTGGCGGGCTTGCGCCATGATCAACAAAAAAGCGAGCTCTGCAGTGGCGTGCCCCGGGGAGTTGGTGCCACAGACCACAATACCCAGCTCTTTGGCAGCCGCCGTGTCAATGGATGCGTTTTGTTTGCCCGTCGTGATGACCATCTTGAGGTTAGGCAATTGCGCCAAAACTGATCGGGGTAGGGGGGTACGCTCGCGCATGACACCCAAGATTTCGAACGGCGCCAGCTGCGCGATCACCTTCGCCTCGTCGGCCTCGTGGGTGTTGAAGAAAGTCACATCGTGACCCGACAGAACCGACCAGTCAGCGCTGTCTTGTGCCAAATCGTTGTAGTTGTCCAGAATTGCGATGCGCATACCCAGCTCCGTCAAGGTTGAAACTGGCAACAGTTTACTGTCACCGGACAGCGGAGACCCTTTCAAACGGCTTTCAATTGCGCTTTATGTGACCGTCAACATCCCCTTGCGCTCAATGTATGCGACGACTTCATCGAGTCCATCCAGCGTCTTGAGGTTGGTCATGACCCACGGGCGCGCAGCGGCGTCGGGACGCATGCGATCGGTATCGGCGCGCATGACATCCAGGTTCGCTCCGACCATGGGGGCAAGGTCTGTTTTATTGATGATGAACAGGTCGCTCTTTGTGATGCCCGGTCCGCCCTTGCGGGGTATTTTTTCGCCCGCTGCGACATCAATAACGTAGATCGTCAAGTCGCTCAACTCGGGGCTGAAAGTAGCGGCTAGGTTGTCTCCCCCGCTTTCAATGAAGACCACATCAGCGTTTGGGAACCTCTCGAGCATTCGGTCGATTGCTTCGAGGTTGATCGAGGCATCCTCGCGAATGGCGGTGTGCGGGCAGCCGCCTGTTTCGACCCCTAGGATTCGTTCGGCCGGTAGCGCCCCACTGACGGTGAGTAGGCGCTGATCTTCCTTGGTGTAGATGTCGTTTGTGATGGCGATCAGATCCCAGCGCGTCCGCATCGCTTTACAGAGCATCTCTAACAGTGTGGTCTTTCCGGACCCGACAGGGCCGCCAATGCCGACCCGTAAGGGCGGGAGTTTTTTGGTGCGATTGGGTATGTGGTGCAAGGCTGTTGTCATGATCGAAATAGTCTCGAGTATTGGTGTTCGTGGCGACTCGACAGAATTGCCAAGTGCGGTGCAAAGGAAACGCGATCCTCCTCCGGGAGCGCAATGGCACGGGCAACAGCAGTGGGTATCGCGCGTGCCAAAGTCATGAGCATGCGTTGACCGGCGCTTTGGCCCAATGGGATGGTCTTGATCGCTGCCTGTGTCATGTTCTCAGCCCAGCCGAAGCTGTAGGCGTGTAGGGCGTGGGTGACGCTGGCATCGCTGTTGGCGAACGCCAAGGCCATCATCATCGGTAGCGTGGGGGTTTGGGTCTCAACCCAGCGCGCTTGCGCCGACGTGAGCCGGTTAAGGTTGCGCAGCAGGTCTAAAAGTGAGCGTCCCATTTGGACCGACTGAAGTCGCATCTCGGCGGTTTCACGAGTCATCAGTACCCATTGGTTGAGACGGGTCGCCTCTGGAAAGTCATTGGTTTTCAAAGCGGGGATTGCTTTGGCAATCAACGCCATGTCTCCGCGCGCTTGGACCAGTTCGAGTTGGGTGGTGAGCCAACCGGTGGCGGAGGCTTCGTTTGTCACCAAGCCATGGTCGACCGCAGCCTCAAGTCCCTCTGAGTAAGAGAACCCGCCGATGGGCAATGCGGGCGATGCCAGCCATATGAGAGACAGCAGGGCGCTAACAGGGGCTTCACGCGCTTGTTCAGTGGGCATGACCATGATCACCATAGGCACCGCTCTCAGGCTCAAAGGGTGCCGAGATCTCATGAACAATCAAATGCATGGCGCGAAGCATTTCGGCCAACACATGATCGGGTTCAATTTTGAGGTGATCGGGCTTGAGCTCAATCGGTACGTGGCGATTCCCCAGGTGATAAGCCGCGCGCACCAAATCAAACGGCGTGCCGTGCGTGGTGCAGGGCGTGATCCGCAGGACAGTTTGTGGGGCCGATTGAACGCAAATCAGTCGACCGTCCTCGGCAACCAAGATGTCACCACCGCGTGCGGTTGTGCCTCTCGGCAGGAATACGGCGATGGCCACGCCAGCTTCCGTGTGCGCGTCGAAGCGACTTTTTTGGCGGGTATCCCAAGTCAATGCAACCGAGTCAGCGCGGCGGATCAACGACTGGGAAAGCCCTTGGCCCTGCGATAGTAGTTTTGAGCAGATGAGCATCAGAAGAGAAAGTAGCGCTGCGCCATGGGTAATGTATGTGCAGGCTCACAGGTCAATAATTGACCGTCCGCCCGCACGATGTAGGTTTGCGCATCCACCTCCATCACAGGGGTGTAATCGTTGTGAACCATGTGCCGCTTCTGCACCGAACGGATTCCCTTCACAGCAGATACGGTCTTTTGTAAGCCGTACTGTTGATGAACGCCTGCAGATTGCGCCGCTTGCGATATGAAGGTGAGCGAGCCGCGTGCCAATGAGCCACCGAAGCTGCCAAACATGGGGCGGTAATGCACAGGTTGTGGTGTGGGTATGGAGGCGTTCGGGTCGCCCATCGCAGCCAATGCGATACACCCGCCTTTTAAAACCAAGGCAGGCTTGACGCCAAAGAAGGCGGGTTTCCAAACCACCAAATCAGCCCACTTGCCAACTTCCAGGCTGCCGACTTCGTGGCTGATACCGTGCGCAATCGCTGGGTTGATGGTGTATTTCGCGATGTAACGTTTGATCCTCGCGTTGTCGTGCCTGCTTGTGTCATCGAGCAGTGGACCGCGCTGTTGCTTCATCTTGTGGGCGGTCTGCCACGTGCGCAAAATCACTTCACCCACACGGCCCATGGCTTGGCTGTCGCTCGACATCATGCTGATGGCACCCAGGTCGTGCAAGATGTCTTCGGCCGCAATCGTCTCCTTACGGATTCGGCTTTCAGCGAACGCCAAGTCCTCGGCAATCGCGGGGTCGAGGTGATGACAGACCATCAGCATGTCGACGTGCTCATCAAGGGTATTGATGGTGTAGGGGCGCGTCGGATTGGTTGAGGAGGGAAGCACATTGGCTTCACCCACGACTTTCAAAATATCGGGTGCGTGGCCACCACCTGCGCCTTCTGTGTGGAAGGTGTGAATCGTTCGTCCCTTGAAGGCGGCAATGGTGTCTTCTACAAAGCCTGATTCATTCAATGTGTCGGTGTGAATGGCAACCTGTGTGTCGGTCTCCTCTGCGACCGTTAGACAATTGTCAATCGCAGCCGGGGTCGTGCCCCAATCCTCATGCAGCTTCATACCGATCGCGCCGGCGTTGATTTGCTCACGCAGGGCTTCAGGTAATGTCGCGTTGCCTTTTCCCAGAAAGCCCAGGTTCATGGGAAACGCGTCCGCTGCTTGTAACATCCGCTCGATGTGCCATGAGCCGGGTGTGCAGGTTGTTGCAAACGTGCCCGTCGCAGGGCCAGTTCCACCGCCCAACATGGTGGTGATGCCAGAGGCCAATGCCTCGTCGATTTGCTGCGGTGCGATGAAGTGAATGTGGCTGTCAATGCCACCTGCCGTGACGATATGTCCCTCGCAGCTGATGACTTCGGTGCCTGGGCCGATGATGATGTCGACCCCCGTCTGGGTGTCCGGGTTTCCGGCTTTTCCAATCGCAACGATACGGGCGTCTCGAATTCCGATATCCGCTTTCACGATACCCCAGTGGTCGACGATGAGGGCATTGGTCATCACCGTATCCACAGCGCCTTCGGCTCGCGTGCGCTGGGATTGGGCCATTCCGTCGCGAATTGTTTTTCCACCGCCAAACTTGACTTCTTCGCCGTAGCCCGCGGATCGGGTGATGTAGTCTGCCTCTACTTGCAGGAAAAGGTCGGTGTCCGCCAGTCGCACCCGGTCGCCAATCGTGGGGCCATACATTTCGGCATAGGCGCGCTTTTCGACGTGTGCCATCGTGTTCCTTAGGTTGAGAGTCGACCGTTTACCAGACCGCGAAAACCGTATACCTTGCGATCACCGGCATAGTCCACCAGGGTGACGGTACGCTGCTGGCCGGGTTCGAATCGAATGGCAGTGCCCGCCGCGATGTTGAGACGCATGCCACGTGCCGATTCACGATCAAAGGCAAGCGCTGAATTAACCTCGGCAAAATGATAGTGAGAGCCCACTTGGATAGGACGGTCACCCGCATTGACGACGACCAGACGCACTGTGCGTCGGCCTGTGTTGATGTCGAGGTACCCGTCATCCGTCAAAATTTCACCGGGAATCATGATGTTATCCCTGCGTCACCAGCGAGGCTTGCGCTCAGGCGGACGCGCTGGCCGATTGCGTAGCCAATTGATTGCAGAAGTAAACTGCCGATCAGCAGACCGGCAGTGCTTGCGAAATCAGGCGCCGCAGGCAAGGCGATTCCGTGGGCGGCGCCGTGTGCGATTGCAAAGATGCCAACCAGGGCCACCTGAAGGGTCGCATTGATGCGGGTCTTTACCCAAGTCAAAACGGCAAACACCGCGACAGAGCCCACAACCCACGGCTCTATATTCATGGCGGCATTGAGCCATGCCGCTGCGAGTGTTCCGATGAGTAATCCGAACGAGAAGACCATGGGCAGGGATAGTTTGGTCTTTGGTGTGAAAGCCGCCGTCATCCCGATCAAGAGCATCGCGAGCAAATGGTCGATCCCCGTCAACGGGTGTAGGAGACCGATTTGGAACGACATCTGCGGCAATGGGTCTGTATGAGCCTGCGCCTGGAAAGAGGTCAGGAGCAGTAAGGCAAACCATTTCATCTTTGGGTTGAACATTTTTTTTCCTAGGTCGGAGCCGCTCTATTCGATCGGTTGATGGACGGTGACTAATTTCGTACCGTCTGGGAATGTCGCTTCAACTTGGATATCCGGAATCATCTCTGGGATACCCGCCATCACGTCGTCGCGTGTCAAAATCTTTCGACCATCACTCATGAGCTGTGCAACGGTTTTGCCATCACGTGCGCCCTCCATCACAGCAGCACTGATCAGCGCTATCGCCTCTGGGTAATTGAGCTTCAGTCCGCGGGCAAGGCGCCGCTCGGCCAGCAGTGCCGCAGTGAACAGCAGCAGTTTGTCTTTTTCGCGCGGAGTCAGTTCCATCGTGGGGCAGTCAGCGGTTCAGCATGAAGAATTTGGTACGTATTGCGTTAGCAAGACGCATGCCGCGTGCGTCAATTGCCCGATCTAGCCCTCTGCGTCACTAGAGGCGCCAGAGCCTCGGCTCGTGCGTGGGCAGGTCCCAAAGCAGTGCCCGCCAAGCTGCCCAAACTTGCCGCAGTAAATCAAGACTAGGCTCGACTTGGGCAGACAGCGTGCGCAGCACGATGACTTGGTCATTCGGTTGTGTGACGCCCGCCTGCGCGCACAACTCGTGTGCAGATATCAGATCCATGCACGTTTTTAGTGCCATGTCGACCCGATTTGGGGCGATTGATCGGCCAGACGCGAATACCAAAGTGCCTGCGCAGCGGTGCCCATTAAATCCAAGCGCACTGTTCAGGAGGCCGTCATCATTACCGGCGATATCACCTCTTTCTAGCCACACGCCTTCCACTTCGAGGTGTTGACGCAACGTGCCGTTTTCAAAAGGCTGGCCCGCTAGGGGGAGGCCCAGCGCGGTTAGATCCCAGGCGATCAACTCAGAGTCTCCAGCCAACGAGAAGCGTGCCGTGTTTCGGGCTTTGCAGTTGTTGTAGGCAAGTGTCTCAAGTGGCAGCCATTCGAGTCGCGCACCATCTGCCAGCTGCGCGTGCACCTGCTGTGTCGCCCATTCGCCCGTTGAGCGATAAAAGCGGGAAGCCCCCGGTGTGGTGACCAATGCGTGTGCAGCGGGTCCCACGCTGACGGCGATGTCAATGGTGTCGCCGCCGACAAGCCCGCTGGGCGGGTGGACCAGTACGGTGTGACAAATGGCGTCGCCCTCGGGGTAAAGGCTCTTCAAAACGCGGATTGGCCCTTTGTGGGCGTGCGTGACCGCTGTGCGACCCGCCTTCCGCTCGTAGTCGAGTTGTAACGATGCAAGCCAAGTGTTGGATCCTGTTTCCATGAAGCCGAAGTTTAGCGTCTCGGTTGTGGTTAAGGCGTTTGGGTGTCACATGGTTGTCACAAAAGCGCCGTATTGTCCAACTCATCTTGTGAGCGAGTGAGAGGTCTGTCGATGCGTAAAGTCAACGAGAGCGAGGTTGAATGGATTATCCGAGGTGGCGCGGGGTTATCAGCGCCAGAGAACACCATTGCCGCGCTTGACGTCGGGCAATCATTGGGCGTGCGCCACGTATGGTTAGATCTACAAATTAGCCGAGACGGTGTGCCCTTTTTTCTGCGTGACAAACGGTTAGAGCGCACAACCAATACACGTGGAATTGCGCACGCCCTCGATTGGCAACGTCTCAAGAAGCTCGATGCCGCTGAGGGCCACCCATTTAGGGTGGGTGCCGAGAAAATACCGGTACTGCAAGATGTTTTGGATTGGCTGCGTACGCGAGACACGCGGCTAACAATCGAATTGCGTGCAACCGCAAATGCGATGTCTTCGCTTGTCGACTCGCTGGTGCAGACGTGCCAGCGTTTCCCTGACGTACAAGACAAACTGCACATCGCCTGTGGTTCTCTTGGCGCACTCGCTCGTTGTGGCGAAACCTTAAAAATTCCGCAACGCCATCTGATTGTCGACAGGCCTAAGCGCCCGATTTTCTATGAGGCCCAAGCGTTAGGGCTCGAAGGCGTTTGCGCTGGTAACAGCGTATGGACAGAGCGACATGTGAAATATGCGTGCCAATTTGGTCTTATGCCATCGGCTTTCGGTGTCCGTCATGTGAGTGATGCACGTCGGCTCATCGACGCGGGTGTGCAACGCTTGTGTATCGAGGACCTGGCGATCATGGAACGCTATGAATCAACCATTGGCTGATAGGTTTTGAGCGGTGGACTTAATTTTATGGCGACATGCTGAGGCAGACGCTTCGAGCTCTGTCGGTTTGGATAATCAACGTCCATTGACTAAGCGCGGTCTGCGACACGCAGAGCGTATGGCAAATTGGCTTGATCGCAGGTTACCGGAAACGGCACGTGTGATTTCCAGCCCTGCACGCCGTTGCACGCAAACGGCAGACCTGTTGCCACGTCATTACAAAATACGGGATGAACTGGCCGTCCAAACGAGCGTAATCGATGTATTGACTGTCTTAAGATGGCCCACTTTGCAACGACCGACGCTTCTCATTGGGCATCAACCGTGGATTGGAGAGTTGGTCGCGAATCTATTGGGGAGCCCAAAATGTGACATCCATGTCAGCCGGGGTTCCGTGATTTGGCTTCGTTCCAAAACGCGTGATGGTGTGACCGAGACGCATATTTTGACAGTACAAAATCCGAGGTTCCTATAAAAAAGCCCGGCTAACCGGGCTTTGAACTTAGCGATAAATTTTTATTTTTGTATTTGTGTCCAAACCGACTTGCGGATGAAGTCGGTCGCGGCAGCTGGCATAGCAACGTAGTCTAATTCGTCAGCCAGTTTTCCACCGTCCTTAAACGCCCAGTCAAAGAACGCCAAAACCTCGTTTGATTTTTTAACATCCGAAGGCTGTTTGTACATCAGGATGAATGTCGCGGTTGTGATCGGCCAGCTTTTCGCCCCTGGCTGATTGTTTAACGACAGTGCCATCGCTTTGGCTTTCGCCCAATCGGCGCCGGCAGCCGCTGCAGCGAAGGTCTCTGCCGATGGTGAAACGAATTGACCATCACGGTTTGCCAATAAGGTCACTGGCAATTTGTTTTGCTTGGCATACGCGTATTCGACATAGCCAATCGCGCCTTTGATCTTCTGGACATTGGCAGCAACGCCGGCGTTACCTTTACCGCCCACCGAGGCAGCAGCTGGCCATTTCACGGCTTTGCCGGCACCGACGGTATCTTTAAAATCCTTTGAGACCTCAGATAAATAGTCGGTAAAGACCGCTGTCGTTCCCGAGCCATCTGCGCGATGCGCAACGGTGATTGTTTGATACGGAAATTTGATACCAGGGTTCAGTGCAGCAATCTTGGGGTCATTCCAATTGTTGATCTTTCCCATGAAAATGTCGGCTAAAACGAGACCGTTCAGTTTGATCGTTCCTGAGGGTATGCCGAGACTCTCGTTGTTATACACCGCAACAACGCCGCCCATGACAGCAGGGAACTGCACCATACCAGCAGCCTCCACGTCGTCGCCCTTCATGGGATCATCTGTTGCCCCAAAGTCAACTGTTTTGGCTTTGATTTGTTTGATGCCACCGGACGAACCGATCGATTGGTAGTTGATCGCTTTGCCAGTCGCTGCCTTATAGGCTTCAGCCCATTTCGCATAGACCGGTGCTGGGAATGAGGCGCCCGCACCTGTCGCGTCTTGAGCCATTGCAGAGACAGAGACCAGTGAGCTGAGTAACGCGCCAGTTAGCGCTGTTGCAAATTTCAATTTCATAAAACCACCTTAAGAAAGTTAGAGTTTGATCGCAACGATCAAGGCGAAATTTACGGGGGGAATATTGCAGTTTTGTGACAGCTTTTCACATTTCGACGATCGTCATAAAAGTGTCATGATGCGCCACTAAAGTAGCCGGAATTTACGCTGTACGTATCCAATGAAAAAGGGTCTATGCAAGAAGAGTCACAACTAGCTGCCGTCGATCTCGGCTCGAACAGCTTTCGTTTAGAAATTGCCAAATATGTGGGTGGTCATATAGAGCCGCTTGACTCCCTGCGTGAAACGGTTCGTTTGGGTGGCGGAATGTCAAAGGATAAGGCGCTCTCGCTTGATTCGATGGCGCGGGGGTGGGCCTGCTTAGAACGTTTCGCCGAGCGCATAAGGGGTTTCGATTCGCATCAGGTGAGGGTCGTTGCGACGCAGACGTTGCGTGAGGCCAGTAACCGCGATGTATTCATCTCAACTGCAAAAAGAATATTGGGCCACGATGTTGAAGTGATCGCTGGCCAAGAGGAAGCCCGTCTTATTTTTCAGGGCGTGCAAGCCGCGCTACCCGATTTTCGAGAGAGGCGTTTGGTGATTGATATCGGTGGCCGTTCAACCGAGATCATCATCGGTAGTGAAAAGAAGGCCCTGACACTTGCGTCGTTTAATGTGGGTAGCGTGTCCTGGTCGGGCAAATACTTTCCCGCCGGAATTCTTAATCGGACGCATTTTGATCATGCAATCGTCGCTGCGGAGGCAATTTTTGAAGAGGCAGTGGCGCGCTTTGCTGCATCACAGTGGGACACCGCTTATGGTGCATCGGGAACAGTTGGTGCTGTTGCGAATATGCTCAAGGCGGCCGGGCTAGCGACTGACGGTATAACCCGTGATGATCTGCATTGGCTGATCAATCAATTGTGTAAGGCTCGACATTTTGACGAAATCAATTTGCAGGGCCTTAAGGATGAGAGAAAGTCTGTCATCGCTGGCGGTATCAGCGCGTTATATGCCGCGATGAATATATTTGAAATCGATTCTTTGCATCCAACAAGGGGGGCACTCCGGCACGGCGTCCTCGCGGAGATCGTTAATCGCGAAACGGCGGTGGGCGACATCCGAACACGAACGGTAAAGCATCTCATGGCGCGTTTCCGCGTCGACACCGAGCAGGCAAGACGCGTTGAACGCGTGTCACTCTTTTTGCTTGACTCGATCGATCCAAAAGGTGAAATCCCTGCGTTCATGCGCCTAGATCTGCAATGGGGGTCGTTGCTTCATGAGCTCGGCGCGTTGATTTCGCATGTCGACTCTCCCATGCACGGTGCCTATTTGCTTGATCATGTCGAAGCCCCTGGATTTTCTGTTGATGAGTTTCATCGGCTTGCTGTGTTGGTTCTTGGTCAGCGAGGTAAGCTTCGCCGCGTTTCCACGGAGATTGGGAATGAACATTTCCGTTCGATTCTTCTGTGTCTCCGCCTTGCCTGTATTTTTTGCCACGCCCGCCGCGAGCCTGATATGACGGGGGTCCGATTTGAAGCGCGTGATTTTGAGTTTTTCCTCACCTTGCCAGCCGCTTGGCGGAAAGCGCACCCGCAGTCGATTTGGCTCATCGAAAATGAAGTGGATAGCTGGCAGCGATATGGCGCAGTCATCTCATTGGAGAGCGATCTGTAGTGCTTGTCGTTATTTCTTTAAAATGATATAAACCGTTTATATTGTTTATACCGTTAGGAGAGATGATGTCAAAATCTGGAAAAAAAGAGAAAAACTTGGTTCGCGACAGCTTTACGATGCCAGCGGAAGAGCATCAAATCATCGATCAGCTGAAAAAGAAAGTTCGCCTCGCGGGCAATGAGGTTAAAAAAAGTGAACTGATACGTGCCGGCATCGCCATGCTCGACACGTTGTCGATACGTGCTTTGATGACTGCGATAAATCGGGTCCCGAATTTAAAGACGGGGCGACCTGCAAAGGATCTTGCGGTTAAGCCCGTTGCGCCGCCCAAAGCCATCAGCAAAGCCGTCACAAAGGCGGCTACCAAACCGACAATTGAAAGCGATGCCCCATCCGCCTCCCGTAGGCCAGCCGCTAAGGCAGCAAAGCGGGCTAAGCCTTTGCCTTAATGGCGGTATTGGCGCCGTATTGCTGCATGAGTGCCTTGTGCGCATCGAACGTGATGCGCTTGCTCGCGCCAGTCGTCTGCGGGTCCTCAGTTACTTTTATCTGGTGATACTGACCATCTGGTTGCAAGACCCACGCATTCTCAGTGTCCCTTAGATACAGACCAAGGCCTTCTTCGAGAATTCTCGCTTTGAGATTGGCATCTTCGATGGGCCATGCCAATTCAATCCGCCGAATCATGTTTCGGCTCATAAAGTCAGCGCTCGAAAGCCAAAGCTGATCAATCCCTTGCGATTCAAAGTAAAACACGCGTGTGTGTTCGAGGAATCGTCCAATGACGGAGCGCACGCGAATGCGCCCAGCGCCTTGGCTTTCAAACGCTGGCAGTATGCAGGCACCCCTTACGATCAAATCAACTTCCACGCCGGATTTGGCTGCCGAAAGGAGCGCTCGGGCAATTCGCACGTCCGTCAATGCGTTCATTTTGCAGACGATGCGCGTCTTTTTGCCGCGGCTTGCATCTCGGTCAAGCAGCTCAATTTGGTTGACTATCGCATCCTGCAGCATAAAAGGCGCCATCAGGAGCTTATTCATTTTCGGAAGCTTATGCTGGCTCGCTAGGTGTACGAAAATTTGCTCGACATCAGCGGTGATGGCCTCGCTCGCCGTCATGAAGCCCCAGTCTGTGTAGATCTTTGCCGTTGCTGGGTTGTAGTTACCGGTCGACAGGTGCGCGTAGCGCTTGAGTCCTGTGCTTTCCCGACGCGTGATTAACATCAGTTTTGCGTGTGTTTTGAGGCCGACAACGCCATAGACAACCTGGGCGCCCACATCCTCAAGTAGCTCGCTGTAGTGGATGTTTGTCTGCTCGTCGAATCGCGCCTTAATCTCAACAACGACGGTCACCTCTTTCCCACGCCGGACAGCCTCCTTGAGCAATGCAATGAGTTCTGAGTGAGCGCCCGCTCGATACACGGTTTGCTTGATCGCGAGGACCTTCGGATCTGCGACGGCCTCGCGTAGCAGGTCGAGAACGGTGTCAAATGCCTCAAATGGATGGTGAAGCAACACATCCCCGCTTTGGAGCTTTTCGATCAACGATTCGCCGACTTTTAACTGTTTGGCAAGGCCTGGGACAAACTTTGGGAAAAACAACTGAGGCGAGGGAAGGGCGTCAATCAACTGCGTCATGCGCACGAGGTTGACGGGGCCAGGTACCCGGTAAAGCGATCCCTCTGGTAGGTTGAATTCTTGGCGTAAGGTGTTGCACAAGAAATCTGAACAGCCAGACGATACTTCAAGGCGCGTTGGGCGACCGTAGCTGCGGTGCTGTAAGCTTTGGCGAAGGGCGGTGCGTAGATTTTTCACCTCTTCTTCGTCTACCGCAACGTCTGAATGTCGGGTAACACGAAACTGCGAAAATTCCGTGACGGTCCGACCCGGGAATAGGTCGACAAGGTGTGAACGGATCAGGCTCGATATGGATACAAAGTTAAGCGCCTTTCGGCCTTTCGCGCCAGGGATTGCAATGAAACGCGGCAGGCTTCTGGGAACCTTGACAATCGCTATCTCGTTACTCCTTCCGAAGGCATCTGACCCTGTAAGACGAACGACGAAATTCAGGGTCTTACTGGCAACTTGAGGAAATGGATGCGAGGGATCCAATGAAATCGGAATAACCAGCGGCTGCACTTCCTTTTGAAAATAGTTGGCGATCCATTTGCGTTGTGATGTCGTTCGCTGGCTGTGTCCTATGAGGTGGACATTTTGCTTTTTAAGTCTTGGAATGAGGTCGTCGTTGTACAAGCTGTATTGCGCACTGACCAGGCTCTGAATCCGCTCTGTAATTGATTCATAACTGAATACTTCGCCTGGCTTTGACTTGCTCTCCCCGAGGTAATCTGAAAGGTGGGGCGCCATCCTGACTTCAAAAAACTCATCCAAGTTGGATGAGACGATACACAAGAAGCGCAGTCGTTCGAGCAATGGGACGTCACTTCGAAATGCCCATGACAATACGCGTGCGTTGAAAGCGACCAAACTGCTGTCGCGGTCCAACAATTTGGGAACCTGGGTGCTCTTTCTTTTATGCGGTGTCATATTTGACTCAGCTTGAAAATAAGCGTCGATATCGGGGCGCCAGTTCGTTCAAATTGAGAATCAAAGGTAAATCCGCCGCATTGAAGTCGGCATCCCAAGCCGGTGGCCCCATGACTTTTGCCCCCATCCTTAAATATGCGTTGATCAGCGCGGGTGGCTGTATGGACGGATCGACCTCAAAGTTATCTAAGGGCAGTGGTGTGCGCGGAATAACACGGTGTGCGATCGGTGCCATGTGTGATGACGCGACGTGCGCCCATACGCTCGCAGCGATATGGCCACCAAACGGTTCGTTTGGCAACGCTGTGACGCGCAGTGGGATCGTCCCGCAACCGATCATGATGTGGAGCCCATTGCTGCGCATGAACTGTGTGAGGGCTCTCCAGAGGGCAAGAATGACCCCGCCGTTTCGGTAAGCGGGGTGGACGCAGCTTCTGCCGACCTCCACCATTTGTGATCGCAAGTCGCGTAAGCGCGTGAGATCAAATTCCTCATCGGTATACGTGCCACCGATCCTTTTGGCTTGTGTCGGAGTCAGGACACGGTAGGTGCCGATCACTGTGTTGGTCGCGACCTCTCGTACCAGCAGGTGTTCACAAAAATCATCAAAGATATCGGCGTCAAGTCCTGGTACCAGTGTTCGAAGGGTTGCACCCATTTCGACACCGAAGACAGCCTGTCTCAGTGCTTGCGCTTCGCGGACTTCGTCGAGGTTTCGTGCCCACGAGGTGACGAAAAGCGATTTTTCAGGCGTGGGATTTGCCGCTGGTCTTGGGTGATGGTTGGCATCAATCTTGAACGATATTTCACGGGTGGTGAGGGCTGATGTTCGGTCAGATCTGAAGCTCATATCTCGGCATCTTGTTGTTTAGATGCCGAGATTCTTTCTGAAAAATATGACAAATCTGTGACACGTCAAATGACGTGATTGCGTGGCGATCCCTCGCTCTGGTTAGGTCGCGGTCATCGCTAATATTTGAGGGGCGTTGATTTCCCCCAAAATACGCGATAGGAAAAAGCGGTGTACGCGATGATGATGGGGAACACAACCACGACCCCATAGAAAATCACCGTGAGCGCCTCCACTGAGCTGGCAGCTTGCCAAAAGTTGAGCTGATCAATCACGAGCCAAGGGAACAGGCTGTAGCCCAAACCGTATGATGAAAGTAGAAAAATACCAAGCGTTGCCATGAATGGCACAGCCACGCCGTACTGGTTACCTTCACTCAGTCGCAGCGGCAGACGGCTCAGGCTGCGATGGATGACATAGAAGAGCACCACGGTCATGACCGGGATTGGGAACAGCATCACGACATTCGGGAAGCTGAACCATTTCTCGAAAATGCGTTCACTCGCCCAGGGCGTACCCAGCGAGATGGCAACCACGCCAACAGCGGTGAGCAACAGGCTTCGCTTCGCCCACTGAACAGCTTTTTGCTGTAGCGCACCATCTGTCTTCATGATCAGCCAGCTCGCTCCCAACAGCCGATAGGCGGCGATCAGCGCGACGCCTATCACCGCACTAAAAGCATTCCCAACCGTCGTATTCTGAAAACCAATGATGAGTTGGCCCAGCATGAAACCCTGTGACCACGACGCGACGAGGGAGCCCGTGTAAAACGCGCGGTCCCACCAGGGGCGGTAGGGCGCCTTGGCTTTCACGCGGAAATCGAACGCGACGCCGCGCAGCGTAAGAGCGGCCAGCATGACCGCGACCGGTAAATACAGCGCGCCCAAAATCGTGCCGTGTGCCAAGGGGAATGCAACCAAGAGAACACCGACACCCAATACCAACCAGGTCTCATTGGCGTCCCAGAAGGGGCCAATACTGGCAATCATTGCGTCTTTCTCGGAGAGGTCATCTGTTTGACGAAGCAAGATGCCGACGCCCAAATCGTAGCCGTCCAAAATCACGTAAGCGATCATGGAGATGGCCATGACCAAGGCGAAGAACACAGGAAGCCAGCCCCCCGGGCGGGCCAATTCGATGCCGATCTCAAGCATGTGACAGCTCCTTCAGATCAACTTGCGTATTGCTCGCGCTTTTTTTCGCAAGGTAGAACACGGTTGAGACGTAGGCCGCTAACAGCAGCGCGTAAAGCAAAAGGTAAATGGTCAAAGAAGCCGCGATGTTGCTGGGTGGAACGCCCGATGCGGCATCGGCGGTGCGTAAAACGCCGTACACCAGCCAAGGTTGACGCCCAATTTCTGTGACATACCAACCTGGGACAACGGCGAACCATCCCGAGAAGGTCATCAGACTTAAACCGATGGCGATATAGGCTGGGGGTTCACCGTCACGCCGCAATTTAACGCTGCACCACCAGCTGGTCGCGAGCATCAGCAGACCCACGCCGACCATGATCCGGAACGCCCAAAACACGGGGCCGACCGGTGGATGGTCGTCACCGAAGGCATCCAAGCCTTTCACCTCGCCGTTAACGTCGTGCGTCAGGTAAAACGATGCCAACTTCGGTATGGACAGCTCGTAGCGGTTCACTTTTTGCTCGGCATCTGGGACGGCGAACAACACGGCGCCAACCCCCTTATCTGTTTTCCAGATGCCCTCCATGGCGGCGAGTTTCGCTGGCTGATGTTCGAGGGTGTTGAGGCCATGCATGTCGCCAACCAAAATTTGAATGGGGATCAGCGCGGCGGCGACCCAAACCCCAACGCGCATCGTGGCGCGTATCTCGCGAGAGCGCTCGCCTTTGAGCCAGCGATAAGCGCTGAGACCCGCCACCAAGAAGGCGACAGTCAAGCCCGAAGCCAACAGCATGTGGGTCATCCGGTAGGGGAATGAGGGGTTGAAAATGACGTCAAACCAGCTGATGACGTGCGCTTTACCGTCAATCATCTCGAATCCGGTTGGTGTTTGCATCCAAGAGTCGAGCGCCAAAATCCAAAAGGCGGAGGCCGTTGTACCCACAGCGACCAATACCGTTGCCAACGTGTGGACCCACTCACTGACACGACCCCGTCCAAAGAGCATGATGCCCAACATCGTGGCTTCTAAGAAGAAGGCGGTCAGAACCTCGTAGGCCAGAAGGGGCCCCGCAATGTTACCCACGGTGTTCATGAATCCAGGCCAGTTGGTACCGAACTGAAAGCTCATGGTGATGCCGCTTACAGCACCAATCGCGAAGGTTAGGGCAAAAATTTTGATCCAAAACTGGTAGGCAGCCATCCAATGCGCTTGGCCAGTCGTGAGGAATCTTGCCTTGAAAAATATTAAGAACCATCCCAGCGCGATGCTGATGGTCGGAAAAAGAATATGGAATGTGATGTTGGCCGCAAACTGCATGCGAGCCAAAACCAGTGCATCAAGTGAGTCCATTCGGCTTCCCCTAAAGCAAATATTAGAAATTAATTATATTGTAAATTAATATGTACCTCAGGCCATCAACTTTGCTGGTTCACAGCGGATGAGCTATCCAGGTTTTTGCGTTGCGCGGCGCCTGTTTGTTGTTTGGGGCGACATTAACTCGCCTCCGCGGCTGCCAGGTTTCGTTTTTGACAGGATGCCCCGCTCCCTTGCCTTTTGAATCCAACTCACAACGGTGCGTTGGGACACGCCGTGGGTTGCGGCGATTTTTTTTGCGTACCCGCGACCGCCCGCCAGGTAGGTCTTCACGACGCTCTCCAAGAACGCATCGCTTAAGCGCGTCTTGTCGTTGATATTGACGGCCATCGCAGCTTGCGGAAAGCCGTCGGTCGGAAGTGGGAACGCGAACGGATCGATGCCAGCTTTTAGCAGTGCCGGCACTGTAATCGTTACGACATCCAAAGGCGACTGCCAGCGAAATGCCGCTTGCAACATCGGCGGCACCAACCCAACCGGGGAGGACACGGTCATTTGGGTAAGGCGTGGCGCGCCGTCCAGCAAAACCACTTCAGCGGACGCTTTGAAGGCAATGACGCCTGTTGGCTCGTGGCGCCAGACCAGATCAACGCTGACGGGCAACGTCACCGCTTCGCCGTTAGGGGCGATCCAGGTCGATTTTGGACCCCTGATTCGCTTAAGCGTTGATGCCTTGCTGCACTCGTTCCAAAAATCCGCGTCTTGCACCTTGCTCCTTGATGTTGGGTATAAAAATGATCATTTTAAAGCGGCGTGGCTCTGGGCGAACTTGAATCGCGGGCGGGTGTCGTCATACGGCGAAAGCTTGCATATGTAAAGTTGGTTACAATGTCAGCCTGAAATTTGTCATTGCAACCAGAGCATGCAACCTAAATGATGTCGACCCAGCCACGCGCGGCCACCGTGCCGACGTATATCCATCAGTTCTATGCTGGAAAGTACGCGGCGTCTGCCAGCAGATTTTCGGATTTGCCTGCGTTCAGGTCTTTCGTCGGTTATCAGGTGCGGCTGGTCAATGCGCTTTTGTCGAAAGCAAAAGGCTTTGAAGTCGATCAAGCGGCAACCGTCATCAGTTTCAACCATTACTTTGTCACGGCAGACTTCGACGATTTGCTTGAGTTGCTCCGCGAATTGGCGAATCACGGGATCGTAGATGCCCGCTTAACAGCGAGTGCGGCCCTTGAAATCGACGCATTGCGGGCTCAATTTGACAGAGACAAGGCGTCTTTTAGACGCATGTTCCGCTAACGAGACTGGCTGTCTGTTGCAGCGCCCCATGCGATCGCCTGTGCGCGGTTGTCGGGTAATCGATGTGTTGCCAGACTGGCGCTTTGTAGATGGGTACAGTCGAGCCGTATGGACTCTGTTACGCAAATTCTGTTGGGCGCCTCCGTGGGTGTCGCTGTCATGGGCCGGCGCACCGCTGTTTGGAAATCTGCACTTTGGGGTGGCGTGGCTGGCCTTTTACCAGACCTGGATGTTCTGCTGGACCACGGCGACCCCGTTTTGAATATGGTGCGTCATCGTGCAGAGACGCACGCGTTGTTGTTATTGACGCTATTTGCCATCCCGTTGGCCTGGGTCGTCAGTGACGCGCACCGAGAACGCCCGTTGTATCGATGGTGGTTCGCGGCACTGGCCTTGGCGCTGGTGACGCATCCACTGCTGGATCTCATGACCATTTACGGCACACAGGTCTTGCAGCCGTTCACCGACGAGGCATATGGGCTCGGGAGTATGTTCATCGTTGATCCGTTGTATACATTGCCGCTGCTCTTTGGTTTGGTTGCCGCGTTGCGAATGCGGGAAGCGGCGAGGGGGCTGCGTTTCAACCGTTGGGCCTTGGGTTTTAGTACGTTTTACTTGGCGTGGAGTGCGCTCGCCCAAGCCTGGGTGCTCCAGCACGCGCGCCAATCGCTGGAAGCGCTCGATTTGCCAACGGCACACGTTTTTGTGACACCCGCGCCGCTGACAACCATGCTGTGGCGAGTTGTGGCTATTGACGGTGACCAATTCCACGAAGGCTACTATGCGCTGCTTGATGGCGGTCGGCCCGTGCGTTTCAACGCGTTCGAGCGGGGCGAGTCGCTTCTGCAGCAGCACGCCAACCACCCGCACATCCAACGCCTCGCTCGTTTTACTGACGGTTTTCTGAAGGTTAAGCGCAATGGTGACAACTTGGTTGTCACTGACTTGCGCATGGGGCAAGAGCCCGATTACGTCTTTTCGTTTGACATCGGTCCGCCGCTCAAACCAGGTGAGGTTCAGCGGCCTGCGGTGCAAATGGCGTATGGGGTTAACGTCGGTCAGGCGTTTGGGTGGTTGGGGCAGCGGCTGCTGGGCAGAGATGTGCAGCCGTACTGATGTGTTTTTGAAAACAGGCGTGTGTTGCGCAAGAATGTCTCATGGCAAGAGTAGTGGTTTATCCGGTATCGGTTTGTTTTGGTGATTGCGATCCCGCCGGCGACGTATGGGGAGACCATTGAGGTGCACACCAGCATTGTTGAGTGGCGAAACAAAACATTCACCCAGCGCCACGTCGTCAAACGGGGTGATACCGTTTTGTGCGAAGGAACCGAGGTGCGCGCGTTTTGCATCAAAGACCCCGACCAGTCAGGGCGGATCAAGGCCATTCCTGTCCCGGCGTTCATCCGCGAGGCTTGCAGTTAAGGCGTGTCTGCGAGTGGCTCCTCGATTGACGGGCCATCCAAGCGATCCATATTGTCCAAAAGTTTCAGCAGGTAATGCAGGGTATGGGCGATGTCGTTGGTCGAAAAATCTGCGAGCGCCTGGTCGTAAAAAGCATGAATTTTCGGCATCGCCTGCATGGCCCAAACGTGCCGACCGGTGTCCGTCATTTGGATCAAACGGGCGCGGCGGTCATTTTTGTCTGCAGTGGCACAGATGTGTCCGTCGCGCGTCATCCGACCAAGCACACCTGTGAGGTTCTGCCGACTGACCTTTAAGTAATTCGCCAGCTCGTTGATGCTGATGCCTCCGGCTTTGTCTGGCAGCGAGAGGGCGCCCAACACCGCCCATTGTTGCGTCGTTAAGCCTTCGCTTTCAACAGCGCGGCCCCCCGTTTTGTGCATCAAGTTGGCACATTGATAAAGCCGGAAAAACAGCCGATTTGCCAACTCCATCCGGGCGATATGGTGTGTGTTTTGCTTTTCCATGTGTTATCGAGCCTGTGCCAAATGGTGGGCTGAATAATTTTTATCAGTGTACTGATAGTTGTTGATTTGTGATACATTCATCGAAAGAAAAGTTTGATTCGTGCGATGTACTTTTAAGTACCGTGCAATTATGACATGCTATTGACATAAATAGGTCTTATGCATGCATGTGACGAAGCGTGAGTAAACACCGTACACAGGGAGCGTAGTCGATGCAGTTTTACAAAGATGGTTTTCGGGGTGGCAATCCAGATATCAAACAAGCCGCTCCCAATCGACGCAACCGCGGACCCCATGAGCCGCTGCCCCCAACCGTTGATGTGCTGATCGCGGGCACCGGCCCTGCCGGTTTGTGCTTGGCTGCGCAGTTGGCGCAATTCCCAGAGATCGAGACCTTGATTGTTGAGCGCATGCCCAGCAACATCATCAAGGGCAAGGCGGATGGCATCAACACCCGATCAATGGAAATGTTTCAAGCCTTTGGCTTCGCAGACAAGGTCAAACGAGAGACCTATTGGGTGAATCAAACGGCATTCTGGATGCCTGACCCAGCCAATCCAACGCAGATCAAGCGGGTGGGGCGTGTGCAGGATGTGGCCGATGACAGCTCCGAGATGCCGCACATTTTGATCAACCAAGCGCGCTTGCACGAGCTGTTTTTGGAGGTCATGAAAAACGCACCGTCTCGGTTAGAGCCCGACTACGGCTGGGAGATCCTGAACGTCGAAGTCGATCCGAATACCGATGACCATCCTGTCACGGTCACACTGCGCGACGCGTCGGGCTTGAATTGGGGTGCGACCCGCCAGGTTCGGGCCAACTACGTTGTCGGTTGCGATGGGGCGCACTCAGCCGTTCGCAAAGCCATTGGCGGTGAGTTGCACGGCGATGCGGCGAACCAGGCGTGGGGGGTGATGGACCTACTGGCCAATACAGATTTCCCAGATATTCGTCAAAAGTGTTTGATCTCTTCAGCCAGCGAGGGCAATCTGTTGCTCCTGCCGAGGGAGGGGGGCTATATTTTCCGCATCTATGTTGAGCTCGATAAGCTTAACGTGGGCGAGCGGGCAGCGCAGCGCAAGCTGTCCCAAGCGGATATGCTGGCGGCTGCCAATCGCATCATCAGCCCTTATTCGTTCGACGTTAAAGAGGTGGTTTGGTGGTCGATTTATGACATTGGGCACAGCATCACGGATAGGTTCGATGATGTGCCAGAGGGCGTTGATCGCAACCCCCGCGTCTTCACTGCGGGGGACGCTTGCCATACCCACTCGCCCAAGGCGGGACAGGGGATGAACGTGTCCATGCAAGACACCTTCAACTTGGGTTGGAAGTTGGTGCACGTCCTACAAGGCCGTGCCGATGCAAAGTTGCTTCGAAGCTACTCAAAAGAGCGTTTTACCGAAGCCAAGCGTTTGGTTGAGACCGATCACAAATGGTCACGTGTCATGTCAGCGCCAACCACGCAGGCAGAGCGTGAGGGGCGCGAAGAGCCCCGCATCATCCGCCAGTTCAAAGACAATTTGGAGTTCACCGGCGGCAATGCCGTGCATTACGACGCATCCAATCTGTTTGCCGGCGATGCGCACCAGGCGTTGGCCACCGGAGAGATGGTTGGGCGCCGCTTCCATTCGGCGCCCGTGGTGCGCTTGGCCGATGCCAAGCAAATGCAGCTGGGTCATGTGGCCGAAGCTGATGCCCGTTGGCGGCTGTATGTGTTTGCCGGTCGGGGCGACAGCGGTGAGCCGGGCTCGGCGGTTCGCCAGCTGGCTGATTGGTTGGCGTCGGCGGCAGACTCGCCTGTTGTGCGGCACACCCGGCCCGGCGAAGACATCGACGCTGTCATCGATGTGCGGGTGATTTTTCAGCAGACCTTTGATCAATTGGCTTACGAAAAGATGCCCAGCCTGCTGCGCCCTAAAACTGGCAAATTGGGCTTGCAAGACCATGAAAAAGTGTTTTGCGTCGACCACAAAGGGGTGGGGGACATCTTCGACATGCGCGGTATTGACCGCGCGCGCGGGTGCATGGTCGTGGTTCGACCCGATCAATATGTGGCACACGTGTTGCCGCTGGATGCCCATGCGGCGTTATCGCAATTCTTTGCGGGTATCTTGAAGCACGACCGCTGACCCACGACAGACACTCCCCGCTCCGATTGCTTAAATTTTCACATTGGCTGGAAATTTTTTCAATCGCGAGCAGCCGTCGGTTTGGCCTCGGCCAGTACGCCGTGGCATGTACCTGCGTAACGGTTCTCTGACCTAACGTGCGAGGCATTTGGGGGGCAAAAATTCCGCTCATTTTGTAACTTTGTTACTTCGCGTTGCCTGACCCCACGTGGCACAAGCGTGACACCCCCTGTGGGTTATCCCTAGCGTTCTCAGGGTTGCGCAGGCGCATATTCGCGTCACCTGCTGTCGCGCCGCGACGGTGGGAAAAGAGTGTTCGTGAGATTTTTTTTATAAAAGGGACAAATCATGAAGTCACGTGTATTCAAACTCGCGCCTGTGGTGACGGGCGTTTTGTTGGGCTTGTCGCTGTCGGCAGGTACCGCATTTGCCAAGGGTGATGACGCCAACTTGGAGAAGCTCGGCGCTTTCAAAACGACAGGGTCGCCCGACATGAAGACGGTGCCGCAGGACGGCAAATACGCCGATAACCTGCGCAAGATGTTGAAGAACATCACATTACCCGATGGCTTCAGTATCGAGTTATTCGCAGTTGTACCTGACGCCCGTCAAATGGCGGTGAGCCGCAACAAGGCAACTGTTTGGGTGGGCACCCGTAAGTCAACGGTGTGGTCCGTCACTGACCGTGACATGGATAACGTGGCTGATACCGTGCAGGAATTCAGTCCCAGCGTGAAGTTCGATAACCCCGCTGGCGTTTGCTACTCGCCCGATGGTTTCCTATTCGTCGGTGAGCGCAACCGCGTGCTGATGTTCCCGGCTGCGGAATTCTTCATGGAGGGCTCTGACACCGTTGCCGTGCCAATCGTGCCTCAGGGTACCTTGATTCCACCAGAGGAGGAGTCTTATAACCACACCGCCCGCGTTTGTACGATCGGCCCAGATGGTCGCATTTACATTTCTTTGGGACAGCCGTTCAACGTGACGCCACCTGAAAAAGTGGATCTGTTCCGCAAGGTGGGTATTGGCGGTATCGTGAGCTACAAAACTGATGGTACCGACCGCCGCGTTGAGGCCACTGGCGTTCGTAACTCCGTGGGCTTGGCGTTTAACCCCAAGGACAAGAGTTTGTGGTTCACTGACAACCAAGTGGACGGCATGGGCGATGACACCCCGCCGGGCGAGCTGAATCGCGCTCCCAAGATGGGGATGTGGTACGGCCATCCGTATACCGGCGGCGGTGAGGTTCGAACGAACGAGTACAAAGGCAAAGACATTCCAAAGGAATTGGCGGCCATGTACGTCAAACCGCAGGTTGAGACCATTGCGCACGCGGCTGATTTGGGCATGAACTTCTACACCGGCGATATGTTCCCGAAAAAGTATCACGGCGCGATTTTTAGCGTTCAGCACGGGTCTTGGAACTCAGTGAAGCCGAAGGGTCCACGTGTGATGGTCACCTATTTGGACGACAAAGGTAATGCCGCGAAGATGGAGCCGTTTGCCGACGGTTTCATGAACAAAAACGGCGTTTACATGGGCCGTCCAGCAGACGTGGCCATGTATGTTGATGGCTCACTGCTGGTTGCTGACGACAAGGCGGGTGCCATTTACCGCATTTCGTACAACGGCAAGTGATTGATTCCAGTGGCTTCTATTGAGAGGCATTCGGGCCGAACCCGAGGGTTCGGCCCCTTTTTAAAAAAAAGATATGACACGTACTTTCAATTTGGCGATCAGCATCGCCGCAGCAGCACTAACGATGACGTCCGCCTCATATGCCGCCGATCGTGAGCTGGCGAGAAATAAAGTCGAAATGATGTGTGCGAACTGTCATGGCGTTGACGGTATCGCAACGTTGCCCGGCGCAGCGAATCTGGCTGGACAACAAGATGAGTACCTTCGGGGGCAACTGAAGGCTTACCGTTCGGGCGCACGCAAGGACCCAGTCATGGGCGTTGTCGCGAAGACCCTGAGTGATGAAGACATTGTCAACTTGGCGGCCTGGTATTCGGGGCTGAAAGTGACCGTCGAGATGCCTTCGCAGTGAACAGATGAGGCCATGGCTCGTCAAAGGGCGGTAACCATCGAAACTACCCATCGACCCATTCACATCGCCCCTGCGATTTTGCGAGGCCTCGGAAGTCACTCGTCCACGTCAGCGTTGCCACGTTGATTTGTATGCGCTCATTGTCGAGGGCGGTAAAAATCCAAGTGTCATTGACATCAAACTTGTAGACTTTTAAGCCGTCGATTCGGACCTCTTTGACGCGTTTGTCGTCGTATTCAATGGTCACCTCGCGCGGCCATACCGCTTGGGTGGGCATGTAGACAGGGTCACACAAAAGCCGACCCTGACCTGTCTCGGGTTTTGCCGCATGAGCGCAAAGCGGTGACAGCGCCATCGCCAAAAAAAGAGCTTTGATCATTCCGACGCCTTGGTTGTTGAATCAATGTTTGCGGGTGGCCTTATCGAGCAAGCCCATCGCCACAGCGGACGCCACAAACGTGAGGTGCATGACAACAAACCAAAGCAGCTTATCGTTGTCGATATTCGTTGCGTTGACGAAAATTTTGAGAAGGTGAATGGAGGAGATGGCCACAATTGAGGCGGCTACTTTGCTCTTGAGCGTCGTTGTATCCAAAGTCCCCAGCCAAGAGAGCTTTTCGGTTTCTTCTTTCAACTCAAGCCTCGACACGAAGTTTTCGTAGCTGGTGAACATGACCATGATGATCAGGCCTGACACCAGCGCGATATCGATGAGCGAGAGCACCACGAGAACGACATCCGCCTCGGTCAATGTGAGGACATTGGGCAGCAGATGAAAAACCTCTTGGAAAAACTTGATGCCCAGCGCAACCAACGTGAGGCTGAGTCCGATGTAAATGGGGGCGAGCAACCAACGCGCGGCATACATTGCTCTTTCGATGATCGATTCCATGTGGGATCTCCTGAATTTTTTTGGGTGGCGATACTTGGGGCGTTAATCGAGAGGCTGTTCTCGAACGTGACGGCCACTCAGATGCGCCGAAAATGTATCATGCGCAGAACCCCTGTAACGTTGAAAGGTTTCTAACGTGCCAATCGCCGATTTATCCAACGTGCGTCTTCATTATCAGCTTGACGGTTCGCCCGATAAGCCGGTTGTGATGCTGTCGAACAGCCTGATGTCCAACCTCACCATGTGGGACCCCCAGTTACCGGCCCTTTTGGCCGCTTTTCGGGTCCTGCGTTACGACACACGCGGCCACGGCGATTCTGCGGTAACCGCTGCCCCCTACAGCATCGAGCAACTCGCTGATGATGCCGCTGCGTTGATTGAACACACCGCCGTCGGTGCGGTGCATTTTGTGGGTTTATCAATGGGCGGGATGATCGGCCAGCAGCTGGCGGTGCGGCACCCGGAAAAGGTTTTGTCGCTCTCGCTGTGCGACACCGCCAGTGAAATGCCAACTCAGGCGATGTGGAACGACCGTATCCAAACGGCCCGTGAGAAGGGCATCGCCGGGCTGGTGGAGGGCACCATCAAGCGCTGGTTTGTCGGCGACTTTATTGCGGCCGAGCCGGAGACGATTGCGGCGGTGCAGCGCATGATACTGACCACCCCACTTGAGGGGTACATTGGTTGCGCGTCGGCGGTTCGGGACATGTCGCAGACACACCTACTCAAACAGATTACAGCGCCAACGCAAGTGATTGTTGGCCGAGACGACCCGGCGTGCACCTTGGCACAGTCGCAGGTTCTTCAGCGTGAGATTGCCGGGGCCAACCTGCACGTCATCGACGATGCGGCGCACCTGTCAAACATCGAGAAGCCAGCGGTGTTCACCGCGCTGCTGGTTGACTTTATCGCTGCGCAAGCCGCTGCGGGCAGCGGTATCGGACGCCGGTGAGCACCCAAACACAGCCAAACAACGCGGCACCACCTTGTGCGGGTCCAGATTTTGACCCCCGGCAACCCTCGTTAGTACTGCCTGATGGTGCTTGCGACTGCCACGCGCATGTTATCGGGCCCTCAACGCGTTATCCGTTGTCGGCCGACCGTGTCTACACCCCGGTAGACTGCCTTCCCGAGGACTATGAGCACATGCGCTCGCGTACCGGATTGCAGCGGGCTGTGTTGGTTCAGCCCAGCATCTACGGCACGGATAACCGCTTGCTGTTGGACACCTTGGCGCGTTATCCCCAATCGTTGCGCGGCGTCGCCGTCGCAAGCACTGAGGTCACTTACGATGAACTTTTGAGTTGGCATCAGGCGGGTGTGCGGGGTTTGCGGATTAACTTGGTCGATCGCCACGATGCCGGTGGTGCGTTGCCGATGGGCCTGCTTCAGTCGCTGGCGGCGCGTGTGGCGCCGTTGGGTTGGCACTTGGAGTTGCTCGCCCATGTCGATGCGTATCCTGATGAGTTGATGAACTTGCAAAACCTGCCTGTACCGATTGTGTTCGGGCATTTCGGCTATCCGAGCGTGGGTCGCGGTGTGGACGATCGCGGCTTTCAAGCCTTGCTAAGGCTGATCAGCATGGGCCGTACGTGGGTCAAACTGACGGGGCCCTATCGGCTAACCCGCGACGCGCTTCCGTACCCGTCGTGTGATGCTTTGGCCCAAGCTTTGTTGAAGGCTGCGCCGGAGCGACTGGTGTGGGGGAGTGACTGGCCGCATGTGATGTTGCGCGGCGTCATGCCAAATGATGCCGACCTTGTCGATCTCATTGCCCGTTGGTTGCCCACGCCAGCGCAGCGGCAACAGATCTTGGTTGAAAACCCGACGGTTCTCTACGACTTTGACGTTTGACAGACGAGGCGTTGGCGGTAAGCCTCAAACCTCGCCGGTGTACTCCCCGCGCGCAGGGTAATTTTTCGCCACGGCAAAATCAATCGCCGCCAGCAGATCCTGAAATTGTGGCCGGGCAAAGGGCATGGTTTGGGTGGAGCCGTAGTACAAGGTCCCATCTGGACGGACAATGAACACGGCGGGTTCACTGAACAAGGCGGGTTCGTCGATGCCAATCGATGTTTGGCCACGCGACGCGCTGATGTAAAGACCCCACTGGCGTGCTGATTGCAAGCTGATGGCGTATCCCACTTTGAGCTGGACGGCCTTGATTTTTTCAGCCATCGCCTCGGCGCGCTCTGCCGAGTCGCTGCTCACAGCAATCACGTTGACGCCACGCTTTTCAAATTCTGGCATCAGACGCTCCAACTCCATCAGATATTTGGCGCAGATGGGGCAGTGCAGACCGCGATAAAAAACGATCAAATCAAACGTGTCACCGGGCGCAGCACCCAATACAAATCGATCACCGCCAACGAGGGGGATATTCAATGCAGGGACGGGTTGGCGGGGTGTTAATGCAAGGGTGCTCATGCGATATCCTCTTATACGGTCAGGTTGTGACTCTACCCGGGTTTGTAAAAATGGGTTGATTGTTGTCAGCAATAGCCGCATCATTTATCCGTGTTCGGGGTCGATTCAAAGCCAACAGGGGATATGACATGTCGATGATTGAGAATGGCCAGGGTGACGCGCTTTCTTACCACCAGCAAATGGCTCAGCGAACGGATGCGGTAGCGGCGGTATTCGAGGCGCATGGCCATGATGTTAAAAAGCACATCGCCGACTTTGCGCACGCTGTATCCGAACGCTGGGTACCCGAGAATGGGGCACGTGTTGTGGCTAAGGCGTGGACGGATCCTGTATTCAAGGCGCAGTTGCTGACCAACGGGCATCAGGCCGTTACGGCGCTCGGCTTGCCCATGCCAGTCCACCATCGTCACCTGGTTGCGCTTGAGAATACGGACAAGGTCCACAACGTCATTTGTTGCACGCTTTGTTCCTGCACCGCTTTTTCCATCATCGGATTGCCGCCAGACTGGTATAAGGATTTGGAATATCGCGCGCGCGTGGTGCGCGAGTCGAGAACTGTTTTAAAGGAAATGGGACTCGACTTGCCCAGCGATGTTGAGATCAGGGTGTGGGATACCACGGCGGATACCCGCTACATGGTGATACCCAAACGACCGGCCAACACGGCTGGCTTGAGTGAGGCGGCGCTTGCCGCCTTGGTCAGCAAAGACGCCATGTTTGGCGTCGCCGCTATCTAGGAGATACCCATGGATGGGATGCACGATTTAGGCGGAAAGCAGGGCTTTGGGCCGGTGCGCTTTGTTCGCAATGCGCCTGTTTTTCATGCGGATTGGGAGGTTCGCGCCAACGCCATGTACCCCCTGGCTGTGTCGGTTGGGCTGATTAACATGGATGAGTACCGCTATGCGATTGAGCGCATGGCGCCTCGTCACTACGTTGCCGCCACCTACTACGAGCGCTCGCTAACCAGTGTGGCAACTTTGATGGTGGAGAAGGGGTGGGTCACGACGGGCGATTTGGCGTCGAACGCGGGCGGCTCTTTCCCCCTTGCAGCGCCTGGGGTGGCTGGCCGGTCTAATGTGGATGGCGCGCAGGATTACAAGGTTGGTGACCGCGTGAGGGTCCGAGATGATTGGGTTTCTGGACACGTTCGCTTGCCAGCCTACGTTCGTGGCAAGAGTGGCGAAGTTGTGGGATGCTCACCGCCCTATCCATTTCCTGACGCTCACGCGCACGGTATCGAAGCAGCGCCCGAGCCCACATTTGATGTCAGATTTCGCGCCGAGGATTTGTGGCCGGATTCGTCGGATGCCGCATATGTTCATGTGGCTATATTTCGGAGCTACTTAAGGCCTGAGGGCTGACCGATCTGAACGCAACATTCAGCGTTTCCGGTTGCCGACCAGGGCGGTCTGAATCAAACCCAGTCCCTTGCAGTCGACTGGCTCGGGACGCCAATCTAATTCAAAGTGGCCTTTCAGTAATTCCACCGTCGTGGGTGACGCTTGGACTCTGCCAGGGGGTGATGTTGATTCCATCCGGCTGGCGGTGTTGACCGTGTTTCCCCAAAGGTCGTACGAGAACTTTGTGTAGCCGATGACCCCCGCGACAACCGGCCCAGAGTTGAGACCGATACGCAAGTCAAGTGCTTTCCCGCGCTGCTGGTTAAACGCGTGCAGATCCTCAAACATGCCTAAGGCCATATCCGCACAAATCTCGGCGTGGTCAGCCCTCGGTATGGGAAGCCCACCAACCGCCATGTACGCATCGCCAATGGTTTTTATCTTCTCGAGTCCGAGTGATTCGGCGCGCTTATCGAACCGTGTGAACAAGTCGTTGAGGAGGTTGACTAAATCGGCAGCCGATATCTCAGCAGACATTTTGGTGAAACCAACGATATCGCTGAAAAGGACGGTCGATTCAGGGTAGTGACCCGCGATGTTCTTTTCTCCCCGCTTGAGGCGCTCGGCGATTGATCGCGGCAAGATGTTCAGTAACAGTTGCTCGGTTTTCATCTGCGCCACCTCGAGTCGCTGCTTCTCTGCTTCGAGTTGTTGCCGTTGTTGGGTTTCGAGGTCTTGGAGCCGCTTTTTTTCTAGTGATGAAAATATCCGGGCCTTTAACAGGACGGGGTCAAAGGGCTTTGGAAGGTAGTCCTCAGCCCCCAGTTCGATGCAGGCGATGGTCTTTTCGATTTGGTCGGCGCCCGACACCACAATCACTGGAAAGGGGGGGCGCTCATTCATGTTGGACATCGCCTTGAGTACCTCAAGGCCGTCGAGTTCGGGCATTTCCATGTCTAACAGCATGAGGTCAATCGGTGTGCTTTGGACGACATCGAGGGCTTCCCTCCCGTTGGCGGCTTCTAAGGTTTTGTTGATGCCCAGTTTGTTCAGCTCCCGAATCAGAATGCGTCGAAGCGTTCGGCTGTCATCCACAACAAGAACCTGCACAAGTGCCAACATGTCGGACAGCAATGGGTTCGTCTTTTCCACTTTTTATCCTTCGCGTTTCTTTGTATAAAAGTGCCACCTCGGGTCCCGGTTCATCACGAATCTTGGGTTTCCGTTGACTGATTCGGCGCCACCGAGCAGCAGTGCGCTGTCCGCATCGGCAAGTGCCTGATTGGCTTTTTCTAAAACGGTGATCTTGTTTTTTAAAGAAAAATAAATCAGGACGTTACGCATCAGAATCAGGTCGTAACGTCTATTTGAGAAGCGGTCGCTCATGAGGTTGAACCAGTCAAAAGTCACCATGTTGCGTATTTCATCCGACAGTTTGTGGCGGCCGCAGTCGGCTTTTGTGAAAAATGTGTTGAAGTAAATAAGGGGTAAGCCCCGACTGGTTTCTCGATCATTGAAAATGCCTGCCCGTGCCGTTTGAATAACTGAGTGCGAGACGTCAGATCCCCGTATTTCAAGTTCCCAATTTTTAAGATCTGGGAAGTGCAACCTGATCAGCATCGCAAGGCTATAAACCTCTTGCCCCGTCGAGGCGGCGGCAGACCATATGCGGATCCGCCTGCTATCGGCCCGGCGCTTGATGAGCGCGGGCAACAAGCGATTTTTCAATAATTCAAACAGCTCGGGATCCCTGAAAAACATGGTTTCGTTTGTTGTCAGTGCCGCGTAGGCCTGCTGTCGCGTCTCCAAGAGATCCATCTGGTTGAGTGCGCGGACCAACGTGTCAACGCTCGAATAACCGAGCCGATTGCTGACGGGCTCAAGCCGAGCGTTGAGTAAGTAACGTTTCGAGAGGTCGAGATGGACGCCGACGCTCCGCTCAAGGCCACGGAAGAAGAGCGTGACTTCACTGTCGGTGAGTGCGATAGCCGTCAATCGGGTTGACCCACGGCTGTGGCGTGCCGCATGATCTCTCGCGCCATTTGGGAGAGCGGTAGGACCTTGTCCGCGAGCCCTTCACGCACAACGGCACCAGGCATGCCCCACACAACGCTGCTTTCCTCGTCCTGAGCGTAAGCCAAGCCGCCAGCAGCGCGGATATCGCGCACCCCCTTAAGGCCATCCTGACCCATGCCGGTTAGCACCATCGACAAACTGGCGGCGCCATAGACTCGGGCGACTGAGCGGAATAAGACGTCCACGGATGGGCGACACGAGTTTTCAGGTGGGGTGTCCGCCAATTGAATCACCACCCCGCCGTCTGTTTGTTTTCTGGTGGTCATATGGCGGCCGCCCGGCGCCAAATAGACATGGCCCGCCCGAACGGCTTGGCCATCTTCCGCTTCTACAACCGGCAGCTTTCCGATGTCATTCAAGCGATGCGCCAGAACGCCGGTGAACATGGGCGGCATATGCTGAACAATAAAAATTGGAAAGTTAACTGGACCGTCGAGTTGTCCAAATAGATGCATGAGCGCCGCAGGCCCTCCGGTCGATACGCCGATGCATACCGCACTAACGTGAGGGGGCTCCATGGGCAACGTCGGCCCGTGTGGCTGTTCGTTGATGGGCAATCGCTTCGGGGTCTGCGTTGCTACTTTCACGATTTGAATGCGCCGAACGAGGCCTTTTATTTTGGGAATCACGGACTCGCTCAAAACAGAAAAAGCCTCATCCATGCCAGAGGAGCTGGCTGGCTTTCCCACGTAATCGCTCGCACCATGGAGCAATGCATCGATGGCAGCGCGTGCGCCGGGCAGCGTCAGTGTGCTCAGCATAATGATGGGCAGTCGCGGTGCAAATTTTCGTATTTCTTTCAACGCTGTAATCCCGTCCATGATCGGCATTTCGATGTCCAGCGTGACGGCCTGTGGATTCAGAGCCTTGACCGCTTGGATCGCTTCCTCGCCATTTGCCGCGAAGCCGACCACCTGCATCTCTGGATCTTTTGCGAGCGCAGTTGCGACAATTTTTCGCATGACCAGTGAGTCATCGACGATCAGAACAGTAATTTTTTCAAACGTTTCAAGCAATTCAATCCTCCTAACGCGGCTTATACGGCGGGAATACCCGTGATGAGTTTTTGTGGGTCGAGCACAAGTAGCAAGCTGTCGGGCAATTTGTAAACACCCATCAAGAAATCCAACGATGGTCCCGTGAGGTGTGTCGGTGGTGATTCAAACTCTTGCGGGCTCAGTTCGACGATTTCACCCACGCGATCAACAACAAACGCGAATAGGCCCGTTGCGTGTCTGTAGAAAATGCCGGTCGACTCATTTGTCAACGTGCGATCGGGTTCGCTAAGCCGCAAGCGCATGTTGATCGCAGTGACGATGTGCCCTCGCTGGTTGAGTAGCCCCAATACCGGGTTCGGCGACAGTGGTACGGGTGTCACATCTAAGTCCTTGGTGAGCTCAACCACGTCCTTTGTATGAATGCCGCAATAGAACCCACCGACATAAAACGTGGCGAGTTTTTGGGTTGCGTTCACAGAGGCTCCTCCACAAGCATGTTGGTGGGTAGCGGTGCCACCACCACGAAATTTTTGTTGTGGTGCGCCGCCAGAATGCCTTGCACATCGATGACATTGATGACTTGGTTGTCAATCACGGCGCAACCCAGTAGCCCCCTTTGTGGTGGCGAGAGGCGGTTTAGCTGGTTGGGAATGTTCACGATGTCGTGTATCTGGTTGACCACCAAACCAACAGGGACACCATCCACTTGATGAACGATCACCGAGAGCGCATCTTGTTTGCGAAAATGACCGCTGCCCTCGATGTAGTCAGCGATCCATATCAACTTAATAATGCCATCGCCGTAGGGTATGACCGCCTCGCTCCCACTGGTTTGAACGTCGGTTCTCGATATTTTTTCTAAGCGCTCAACGTCGTCGACGGGGATGGCCAGCTGATGCCCGCCTTGTAGGTCAAACAGCAACATGGCATGTGCCGCATCGGTTGACGCGCTTTGATGTTCAAGTTTTTCCTGTCGTTGGTGCGCCTTGATTTGACCCGAGAGGCCGGCACCCCTCGCGATGCCCTCAATGTCTAAGATTAAGGCGACTCGCCCGTCGCCCAGAATCGTTGCGCCACCATAGATCGCGCTTCCCCTGAGGAGTGGCGAAATGGGTTTGACCACCACTTCATTGACATAAAGGATTTCATCCACAATCAAGCCGAACCGGATGCCCGATGCCTGAACAATGGCGATATTCAGCAGCCTGACATCCCGGACGTCGCAGCCATCGCAGTGATGCAATTGCAGTTTCTCTGACAGAAAGATCAGTGGGATTATTTTTTTCCTCAGGCGAAAAACGGGTGTGCCGTAGAGGTACTCGAGGCCGCCAGACTCCGTGCCCGAAGTGTGTCTAACCATTTCCAGTAGGTTGCTTTGCGGAATCGCGAAGCGTTCCTGCTGGCAGCGGACAAAAAGCGCTGGAATGATCGCTAATGTGAGCGGAATTTTGAGTTTCAGGGCTGTGCCAGCTGTTGTGGAGGCAAGTTCAACAGACCCGCCGATATTCTGAATATTCGTTTTGACGACATCCATGCCAACGCCGCGACCCGATAGGTTGGTAACGACGTCTCTGGTGGTAAAGCCGGGAAGGTAGATCAGATCAAAGAGATCATCCGGCGTCATTTGATTTGCCTTTTCGAGGCTCATCAATCCGCGTGTCACGGCCTTGTTGCGAACGTCTGCGAGGTTGATGCCACGTCCATCGTCGGAAACCTCGATGACCACCATGCCGTTTTCGTGTTTGGCGTGCAGGGTCACGACACCCATGGGTGGTTTGCCCGATTCCGCTCTGTCGGCTTCATCCTCTATTCCGTGATCAATGCAGTTTCTGATGATGTGGATGAGTGGGTCTCTAATGGCTTCAAGCAGGGTGCGATCAAGCTCTGTGTCAGCGCCAATCTGGCGGAGCTCGACTTGTTTGTTGGCGGTCTGTGACAAATCTCTGACGAGACGCGGAAACTTATTCCAAACCTGACTGACCGGCGACATGCGGGTCGCCATCATTTGCTCTTGTAGTTCGAGCGTTATGAGGTCGACGTTTCGAACAACTTCGGTGAATTTTGAGTCTGTGATCAGTGGTGCACAGGCCAGTAACCGGTTTCGCGCTAAAACCATCTCGCTGACCAGATTCATGAGCGTATCCAGCAACTCGATGCTGACTTTTACGGGGGCTGCCGCCTCAGTGCCAACCGCGCTGTCAGGCAGAGGCTCGATATCGACGGCGCTGGGCGGCGTTGACTCAACAGGCGACGTTGCGGCGACAGGTAGAGAGGGCGCGCCGCTTGCCAGCGCTTTGAGGTCTGACAGGAGCGCATCATCGCAAGCGGTTGGTTCGACATCGCTGAGCTGGATGGCGTCAATGATTTGACGCACCGCATCCAACATGCGGAGCAAAGCGGTGACCATATCTTGCGTGAGTCGTAATGATTTATCGCGCAATTTGCTCAGCAGCGCCTCTCCGGCGTGGGACAACCGCTCAAGTCGTGTGAAGGCAAAAAATCCGCTACTTCCCTTGAGCGTGTGCATGCCCCGAAAGATGTTGCCGAGTAACTTGTCATCATCTGGCGACATTTCGAGTTGAACAAAATCATGGTCGAGCTTGTCCATGATTTCCCTCGCCTCGAGTAGAAAGTCTGCCAACAGCGCTTTGTCGTCTTCAGTCATGCTTGCGAACCCCTTGCGCTGGTTTATGCGTGTGTCGTTTTGAACTTTGAGACCAGGCGTTGCAGATCCGTCGCCATCGCCGATAGATCGCGTGCAGCCTGAAGACAGTTCGCGGCACCTGCGGTTGTGTCTTGTGAGACACCCGCGACAGAGGTGACATTTTTTGCGATCTCGTCGCAGCCAGCGGCGGCTTCTGCGATGGTTCGACCAATCTCATTTGCAGTGGCCGATTGCTCTTCGACGGCGCTTGCGATAACGGCCGATATGTCGTTAATTTTGTTGATGATTGCGGAAATTGATCCCATGGACGCCACCGCGCTTTTGACGTCGGACTGAATGTTTTCGATGCTTTGCCCGATTTCACCCGTGGCGCGTGATGTTTGACGCGCAAGTTCCTTCACTTCGTTTGCGACAACGGCAAATCCTTTGCCAAGCTCTCCGGCTCGCGCGGCCTCGATCGTTGCGTTTAAGGCCAACAGGTTGGTCTGCTCGGCGATGTTTGAGATGACTTTGATGACATTGCCGATTTCGAGACTGCTGTCGCCCAGCTTGCCCATTGTTGTGGTGGTACTGTGGGCTTCTTTAACTGCCCTCGTCGCAACAGCGGATGCCTCGATGGCGTTGGCCGATATCTCGCGAATACTGATGGTGAGTTCTTCCACGCCAGCGGAGACGGTCTGCATGTTGCCGCTAACCTGCAACGCGGAAGTAGCCGCTGCGCCAGCTTGCGCCGCAGATTCCTCGGCGTTGGCGCTCATTTGCGTACTCACCGCTGAGAGCGCCTCTGAAGAGGAGGCGAGGGTGGTCGCGCTGTCACCGATCGCGACGAAAGCAGATCGGGATGCGCCGACGAGGGTGTTGACCTGATCCGAGATGGTCAGCAGGAACCCCTCTTTCCCTGTCGTGTCGACGGTCGCTGTGAAGTCACCGGCCGCTGCCGTTCCGATTACAGCGCCGATCGCTTTCGTCGTTTCCGCGACGTTGTGCGCTTGTTTGTTTTCGGTGTCTTGAAGATTTGCGCCGATTTTTAAAGCGGCCTGCAGCGAGGCGATGGATCGAGCCATGTCGCCCAGCTCGTTTTTATAGCCACCGTAAGGCACCTGGATGTTGAGCTCGCCGGCCGCCAATCGCTCGACGGCCCGGCCCAATGCTGCCAGGGGTGTTGTGACTGACTTGATCACTGAATAGGCGAACAGGCTACCCCCGATCAAGCCGATCGAAATCAAAGCGATGCTCAGGGTCTTGTCAAACTCGTAGGTGATGATATTGGCCTCGTACACCTCCCGAGCGACGTCAAGTTGCACGTCGATCAGTTTGGCGATGGCGGCGCCCACGGGGTCAATCGCCGGATAAAGGCGCGCTCGCGTGAATTCCCTGAGCTGCAGTGGGTCTCGTGTCACGAGCAGTGCGTCCAGCTCAGCAACAGCGACGTCCGCCACGCTAAAAAGTGGCGTGATTTCCGCAATCAGTTGCGCTTCACGCTCGACCAGTGCGGTTGCGAGATAGGCGGCCCAGACCGCATTGATTCCCTTTGTCGCATCCGCTAAGTTTTCCCGTCCCACGTCAAACGAGAGGCTGCCGCTCTCGACCTTGTGTGCGGTGTCGACGATATTTACGGCGTACAGGTCCGCGATTTGTTTCAGCTGCGCAAGAGGGACGACGCGATCTTCGTAAACCGTCTTGACCCCTTGGACCATCGCTCCCATGGTGATCAACCCTGATAGGCCGACCACGACTAAAAGGACGTTCATGACCCCAACAAGAGTGAACAGTCGAAGCCTCATTTTGATTTTTTCCAACACAGTCGTTCCTTTATAATTTTGTATATTAATAGCGCAATATACAAGTAAAAATGTATACTAAAACAATAGATATAAACATTATATTTACATAAAAAGGTAGTAATCAATATGAGAGAAGTTTGCGTTAATGATCAGCAATCGGCGGGCGTCGCCTTTGAGATCGATGACACCTATTTCGCTGATGTCACGGGTATCAACCCGGATTCGACCGCGTGGTTTTCTGTTTGTGAGCGGCTCAACCTGCCGAGTGCAGAGCGAATTTTTTTCGCACTCTGTCGCTCAATGGCATTGAACAGCCACGTCTTTAAACCCGGCGAAGTCATCGCCGCGGAGGGTGCCGAGGTTCACGAATCGCACATCGTGATGAACGGCTACGTCACCGTGACTCAGGCGAGCGGTAAATCGTTTCGGGTGGGTATGGGGGGCGTTTTTGGTCTTGCCGAAGGCGTTATGGACTTGCCCCATGCATACACGGTGACCGCCCAGGGCATGGTGACCACCAGCGTGATGCCGCTGTCACGGGTGCACCGCGAAATGCCAAGGATCCACAAAGGGCTTCAAGGGATCGAACGCTGCACGATGATGCGGATCATCAGCGGTTCAGGGGCCAACATCGTGGACAAGTCATGAGTGGGTTCACGGCGGTCACGTTTAAAGCGGGTGAGGTGCTTTTCGCGGCGGGCGACGCGGCCCACGAGCTATTCATCCTCCAGAGTGGTGACATTGAGTTACTCGATGGCAAGTCGGGGCAGGTCTTTGCCACGCTTGTGGCGGGTGAGAGTTTTGGCGAGCAAGCTGTATTGGCGGGTGGGGTGCGCAGCGCCACCGCTGTCGCCAAGGGTGACTGCGCTTGCCTCACGCTCACTGCGGCTGGGTTGAATGCGATTTTGAAAAAAGAATCCCCAATCAGTAACCTGCTCTTCCAGGCACTTCATTTGCAGCTCTTCATGCAAAACGCGCTGTCACAAGCCCGATGAGTGCGGATAACGTCACCCGAGCGCTTCAACGTTTGCTTGACGTCTGGCCAACGCAGTGGCCGGGCCTGCCATTTGTCTTCGAGTCGTGTCTTTTGACTTTGGGCGGCGTTCCAACGGGGCACTTGATGACGCCGCGAATGGCGGCGCTACAAGGTGCCGGTCGTCAGCTCGCAGGACAAGCTGAAAATATGGGACGCCAAATGGCACAGCAGGACAGCGAGCCGCGGTATCACAATCGCCTGCACACGGGCTTGGCATTGGTTTCATTGACCGCTTTACTTGCAGCGCAGAGAGAGCGGTGCAGTGGCAAGGCGACCACGGTGTCTGAAATCGAATATCGCCTGTTGTTGACCATGCTCAGTCATGACATGGGACATCCGGGCGGGCGTAACGTGTTTTTAGAGGAAATTGAAAAAAAATCGGTTGCGCTGGTTCAACCCGTCTTGATGTCAAACGGCGTGTCTGAGGGCGATCGTGAGTGGATTTGCTGGGCCATTCTTCAGACCGATCCGCGTCATGTTGCCAGCGCGCATGCGCAAGCGATTCAGCGTCCATTTCAGATCGAAGATGACGGGTGGCAATGTGTGCTTGTGCAGGAGGCGGATGTGTTGGCCAGTGCCTTACCCGGCATCGGTGATTTTTTAACGACCTGCTTGGCAGACGAGTGGGCCTTCAGTGGCGTTGCCCTCGCCAATCACTTGCTCTCCCGCGCAGGGCGTGACGCCTTTCTTCGCAATGGGGCGTTGTTTTCGAGCCCCGCAAGTCATCAAATCGGCATGCCAGCGTTCATTGCGGCGCAATTGGCGGAGAGTCCCTAAGCACCTGGCGCTCGCTGGTCCCACCGGGCAGCCCATCGCTGTAGCATCGGACGCGAACGCAGAAACAACTGGTACATACGCTCCATCAGCCAGGTCGCGCCGGGCGCGCGCCCGACCAAAGCCAGCCAACGCCAGCCGGGCAGGGCTGCCCAAAGGGCCAAAAACGCCTCCGCGCCACTGAGCAGTCGGCCGTCAACACCTTGAACGTGAAACCTCGCCAGCAGCTGCGCCTGTGTCTTGCCCGGCGGCAGTTTGGCCGTGGTGTCGTTGACATCGATGAAGCGAACCGTGGTGTCGGACCGCAGCGGCTTGAGGTCGCTGTAAACAGCTATTTCTCGTCGACAAAGCGGGCAGGCGCCGTCGTACAACACGGTCAATGCCTCAGTACATGGACCACTATCGGGGGGTGTTGATTCGGCCATCGGGGTTCGCTCTTACATTAGGTAATGTCACGAGCCTATCGCAATGGCGCGTGGCGGTCGGGCAGGTAACGCATCCCCCTCACGGGCACATGTCTATTGGTCTCCCTGCGCCGCAGCCCCTTAAAATCACGGGATGCCCGGGTGCGATGGGCCAAACCAGCAAACAAGGAATCGTTATGTCAGAAGATGAGCGCTGCTGCGGCACGGGGACCTGCATCATTAACGCCGATGGCGTTTGTTGGTGCGGTCAAAAGTGGGACGGTGAAAAGATGTGCTTCCCTCAGGCGGATCGGGCACCGGGCGACACACAGCCCGCCCAAGACTCGGCGCAACAGGACCCGAGCGCTTAGCGCGGCGATATGTTTGAGGGATTCGTCACCCGCGACGTTGCCGTCAATGGAACACGCTTGCGTTGCCGCATCGGTGGCGACGGCCCGCCGCTGCTTTTGTTGCATGGGCATCCGCAAAGCCACGTCATGTGGCATCGCGTGGCACCGACTTTGACCTCCCAATTTACAGTTGTGTGTACCGATTTGCGTGGCTACGGCGACTCACAACGGCACCCACCCGACGCTGACAACGCCATCTATTCAAAAAGGACCATGGCTACAGACATGGTTGGGTTGATGGCTCACCTGGGTTTTGACCGTTTTTCGATCGTGGCGCATGACCGAGGGGCGCGGGTGGCGCATCGTTTGGCACTCGATCATCCCAGCCAGGTTGACCGACTGATGGTGCTGGACGTTGCCCCGACGCTGGCGATGTACGAACAAACCTCGGACGCATTCGCGCGGGCCTACTGGCATTGGTTTTTTCTGATTCAACCGGCCCCTTTGCCCGAGCGTCTGATCGAGGCGGACCCACAAGCGTATGTGCGGGATGTGATGGGGCGCCGTCACGCAGGTTTGGCGGCGTTCGCGCCCGAGGCGCTGGCCGAATATTCGCGTTGCATCTCTATTCCGGGGACCGCCGCCGCGATTTGCGGTGACTACCGCGCGTCGGCGGGTATTGATTTGGTTCACGACCGTGAAGACCGTGTAGCGGGAAACCGCATCCTGTCGCCCCTGCGGGTCTTGTGGGGCGCCGAGGGGGCGGTTGGTCAATGTTTTGATGTTTTAGGCCTGTGGCGACCGTTGGCCGAGACGGTGTCTGGCCGAGCGCTTGATTGCGGTCACTACATCGCAGAGGAGCGCCCCGAAGTCTTGTTAGACGAAATAACCGCCTTTTTGACCCCCTCGAGTTAACGGCTTTGCGCTGCGGCGCTGATCTCCTGCAAGGTGAGCTTTGGCGTTATGACCTCAGGATCAATGATTAACTCGATGAGCGCGCCACCGGGGTGCGCCCAGGCCCGCGTCCAGGCGGCCTCAAATTGCGTCGTTTCAGTGACGCGTTCAGCGTGGTAGCCGTAGCCTTTTGCAAGCAAGCAAAAATCCGGGTTCCGCAGGCTCGACCCCGAGATACGCCCGGGGTACTCTCGTTCCTGGTGCATGCGAATGGTGCCGTACATGCCGTTATTCAGAAGCAAAACGACTGTCTTCACGCCTTCAGCGGATGCGGTCGCCAGCTCTTGGCCATTCATCAAGAAGTCACCATCACCGGCAATCGTGAAAACAGGCCGTCCCGTGGCGATCGCCGCGGCAACCCCTGCAGGGACGCCATAACCCATTGAGCCATTGGTGGGTGCCAGTTGATGGCGTTGCCCACTGTCAAAGCCGGGCAGCTTGTGAAAGCGGTGCAACCACGTGGCAAAGTTGCCAGCGCCGTTGGTGCAGATGACGTGCGCCGGCAGACCCTTGGACACAACTTGCATGACACGGAACATGTCGACGGTGCCAGGCATCGGTCGTCGCGCGGTCTCGGGGTCGCCATGTCTTCGAAACGCATCGGTGATCCGCTGGGTCCACTCGACCCAATCGCAATGTGTGGGCGCGTTTGCCGCCACCATCGCTGCAGCCCATGCAGACATGCTCGCGCAACAGGCAATCTCGGGGCTGTAAACGCGGTTCAGCTCCTCTGGGTCCGTGTGAACATGAACCAGACCTGGGCGCTTTTCGCCGACCGGTATGAGTGTGTACCCGCCACTGCTCGCCTCGCCCATGCGGGCACCGATCACCAACAGGGCGTCCGATTCGCGAATGGCATTTGCCAATTCGGGTCCGATACCCAGGCCGATATCCCCTGCGTAGAGTGGGTCGCGGTTATCAAAAAGGTCTTGAAAACGAAAGGTACAACCCACCGGTATGTGCCATTTTTGCGCAAACCGGCGCATGTCTGCTGCCGCGTCAGCCGTCCATCCGCCGCCCCCTAAGATCAACAGGGGTTTGCGGGCTTTGCTCAGCAAGGTGAGCGTCGCCTGAACCTCGTGTGGGTTAGCGCCTGCACGCACCGGTTCGATGCGGGGGAGCACTTGGGCGGTGGTGGGACGCGTCAGCATGTTCTCGGGTAGAACCAAAACGACAGGTCCGGGACGGCCATTCATGGCAGTCGCAAACGCGCGTTGCACATACTCAGGGATGCGCTCGGCGTCGTCGATACGCTCAACCCGCTTCGCCAGCGGCGTAAACATGCCGATGAAGTCAACTTCCTGGAACGCCTCGCGGTCCCGGGCGTCTTGCGCGACATCCCCGATCAGCAAAACCATAGGTGTTGAGTCTTGGAATGCGGTGTGCACGCCGATACAGGCATTGGTCGCGCCCGGTCCGCGCGTCACAAAGCAGACGCCCGGTCGACCGGTTAATTTGCCTTCCGCCTCCGCCATGTAAGCGGCGCCGCCTTCTTGGCGTGTCACCACAAACTTGATCTGGTCAGCATGCGAGGCGAGCCCGTCAAGAGCCGCGAGGTAGCTCTCTCCTGGAACACCATAAACCCGGGATACGCCTTGAGCGACAAGGGCTTCGATGAGGGCGTGTCCACCCAGTCTCGGGGTTGGGTTTGGATTCATAGCGAGGCGTAAAAAGGGGCGCGTTGTGCGGCGTGGTGTGTGAGGCACCGTAGTTTAAGCCAGTCAACCAGCAAAACGCTTTATCGCCTTCACGCCATGTTTAACGTGGGTGAGTCGCGAGGGGGCAGCCCGACGCCAGGCTGCCCATGATTGGTTTTAAATTCCCAATAGTTTTTTAGCTTCGCCAAGTGCCTTCATCGATTCCCCATGCTGGCCGCTTTTGTGCATCTTCTCACCATCTTCGCGCAGCGCCTTGACTTTGCTCATATCCGCATCAGCCAGCTTTGCGGTGGGCAACTTCGCGTCAATGGCGCGCATTTCTCCGGGGCAACCGTGAGCGGATGCGTAGGTGGTTGCGCAGAAAACGGCGGTCGCAATTAACAGTTTTTTCATTTCTCACTCCTGTGGGTTGATTGGAAATGTCAGCGTATCTCAGACGCCCGAGGATCTGGACCGATGGCGCAGATTCCCCTCCCGACCCAGGTGTTTCTCGTGTCTGTCGCCGCGCCGGGCAAACCCCGCACTGTGATACAAAGTGGCATTCATTAATACTTTGCGGAGTTCAGCATGGCATGGTTGGTTTTAGGCGTCGCCCTTTGGTCTTTCGCACACCTCTTTAAGCGCTTGGCACCCAGTGCTCGGATCAAGATGGGCGCAGGCGGTCGCGGGTTGGTAGCCCTCGCAGTGCTGGGTTCGGTTGGCTTGATGGTGCATGGTTACGCACCCGGCGAGGGCACGATCTTCTGGGGACGCTCAGCGCCGCTGGTGGGCATTAACAACTTGCTGATGCTGGTGGCGGTTTATTTCATGGCGGCCTCCATTTTAAAAAGCCGCATCACTGCCAAGGTGCGTCACCCCCAACTCACAGCAATCAAAGCCTGGGCGCTGGCGCACCTGTTGGTCAACGGCGATACAGCCTCCTTTGTGTTGTTCGGCGGCTTACTGGCTTGGGCGGTGTTGAGTGTGATTTTGATCAATCGGGCGGGTAAACCAGCCCTTCAGGTGCCCGCTTTTTCTGTGATTCGCGAAGGCTTGACGCTGTTGGTAACGCTGGTTGCGTTTGGCGGTATCGCCATGCTGCACATGAAGGCAGGCTACGCCGTTTTTGGTTAAGTTGACGTTCTGACGGCCTGCTATCCGTCATGCGCGCTGATCGGGTACTGCCCTTCCTGCGATGGCGTCGCCCGAGCGGCGCGTTACTCAAGGGCGAGTTGCTGGCTGGGTTGACCGTGGGTTTGATGGTGATCCCGCAGGGGGTCGCCTACGCCGCGCTAGCGGGAATGCCATTGGTGACCGGCATTTATGCCTCTTTGTTGCCGGCGTTGGTCGCGGTTCTCTTCAGCAGTTCTGTGCGCTTATCTGTGGGGCCCACCGCGTTGAGTTGCCTGTTGATCAGCGCGTCATTGACGGGTTTGGCCGAGCCGGGCAGTGCCGAGTGGGTGAACCTCGCGATATGGCTGGCCCTCCTGAGCGGGGTATTACAAATCGTTTTGGGAATGGCCCGCTTTGGCTGGTTGCTCAACCTCGTGACGGCGCCCGTGTTAATGGCGTTCACGCAAGCAGCCGCCGTACTCATCATCGGATCGCAGCTGGGCGATTTGGTTGGCGCTCACGATTTTCGGCGAGTCCTCACCAGCGGTGCGCCTTGGGATGCTGTGGCGGCTTTATTTGGCATTGGCTCGTTGCTATTGCTGGTGGTGTTGCGGCGCTGGAAGGCCGCTTTTCCGTCGGTACTGTTTTTGGTGGTGGCGTCCGCTGGGTTGAGCCTTGCCATTGGGTTTGAGGCGCGAGGCGGTCTGGTTGTTGGGCAGTTGCCCGCTGGCATGCCCACACTTCAGTGGCCCTATTGGCCCGGTTTAGCTGTGCTGCAGCAGCTGCTTGTTCCAGTTGTGGTCATTACCGCCATTAGTTTTCTCGAGACGGCAGCAAGCGCCAAGGTGGACAGTGCCCAGCAAGGTACGCGTTGGGACCAGGACCAAGACCTGATTGGTCAAGGAATGGGCAAACTGACCGCTGGCTTCTGTGGCGCGTTTCCCACGAGTGCATCGTTCTCGCGCTCTGCACTCAACTTGTACGCTGGGGCGCGCACGGGCTGGGCCACCGTTTTCTCCGTTGTGATTGTTGGCTGCGCCTTACTTTGGTTTTTACCGGTCTTGCATCACGTACCGCAGGCGGTATTGGCGGCGATTGTGGTGGTCGCCGTCGTGGGTTTGATTCGTCCGCGCGAGTTCCTGAGTCTTTGGCGAATTTCGCCCATCGAGGCGTGCATGGCAGCCGTGACGTTTGCGGTGACCCTGATTGCCTCGCCCGCACTTCACTGGGGCGTTGGGGTGGGCGTTTTGTTAGCGCTCAGCCATTTTTTGTATTGGCGTATGCATCCACGCATCATTGAGGTGGGGCTTCATGCGGACGGACGCTTGCGGGATCGGAAGACTTGGGGCCTGTCACCAATTGACCCACATACCTACATGGTGCGGATGGATGCGGCCCTTGATTTTGGCTCTGCGGCGGCGCTGGAACAAGCGATTGTGGATTACCTGGCCGCGAATCCTGAGATCAAGCGGGTGGTGCTTTTGGCTCATGCGTTTAACCGCATTGATGCGACGGGTGTTGCCACCTTTGGCCGTCTGCGGGGGCAGCTGGCGCAAGATATGCGCGAGCTAATCGTGGTTGGCCTCAAGTTGCCGGTGGAACGCCGATTGGACAATGCTGGCTACTTGGCGCGAGGGGATTTTTTCAAAACCTATGTCACCGAGGCCGAGATGATCGCATCGTTGAACGAGTCGGCGATATCCTAGGCGGTTGCGGTTTGGGTGATCAATTTTTGCCAAACCGAATCAACTCGTTCGGCTGATTGGCCTTTCATGCGCTGTGCGATCAGGTGCAGTGTCGCGCTAGGCAAGCTGTCGCTCATGTCCGTGAGTATGCCCTCTGCAATTGAGCGTTCCGCCAGTTTGAGCGGCACCCATGCGACACCAATGCCCGCCGCAGCTAGGTGAAGGGCGGCAATCGTCAGTGCCGTCTCCGTTTTACGTCGAACATAATCGAGACTGCCGACTCGAGGCAGGATGTCACGGCGCATGATGCTGCCCATAAACACCTCTTGCGGGTAACCAATGATGGGCAGCTCTCCCCGCGCGAAGAGTTGGTTGAGTTGCCGCAAATGATCTGTCCCGAATACAGGCACGAATCGATCGGTTCCGATTTGCTTTTGTTCAATCAGCGCGCTGTCCAGCAACGGCGGTATCGCCTCAACGCCGTATGTGATTGCGATATCGGCCTCCCGCGTCATCAAGAGGGTGTAGCAGGCATCCCAATTCTCTGAACGTAGCGTTATTTGCTCGTCGGCAGCAGGATTGAGCTGCGCAAGCAGGCTAGAGCTGTAGCTCGCCGTGATGGAATGCTGGCTCACCAAGATAACGGGTTTACTTGACTCGACCGGGTTGTGGCGCAGCTCATTTGTCAGGGTTTTTAAGGCCAGGGACAGTTCCTGCATCCGATCTCGATAGGCGACTACCCCCGGTAAAACCGTGGCAGGTTTGGTCGCTCTGTTAAGGATAGGCACCCTTAGGTAGGCCTCGATCACGTTGATCCGTCGCGAGAATGCGGGTTGCGTGACGAAGCGGTGTTCGCTTGCTTTTTGCAGAGAGCCATGCTCGATGATGGCCAGAATATCTTCGATCCATTCTTGTCGCATAAGCTCTTTGAGTTTTTAATTATGATTTTTATTGATGAAAACCCTGATATTGTAATTTGTTGATTTTTATAAATCGATATAAATCAATGTACTTTTTATATCGAAGAAATATAAATATGCATATTCTGCATGTTATGTGGATAAATTTGCATTTGCATCAAAAAATATTGCCTTCTAGACTGCTTCTAACTTCAATGTTTCGGAGCGCCTCAATGCAATTAGCCCGTATCCCTCGCGTCCGCCTGGGCCACCTCTCGACACCCTTGGAACCCATGCCGCGTCTTTCAAAAGCATTGGGCGGACCGGAGTTGTGGATCAAGCGCGACGACTGCACCGGGCTCGCGACGGGGGGGAACAAAACTCGGAAGCTTGAGTTCTTGATGGCTGAGGCTGTGGCGATGGGGGCTGACATCGTGATCACTCAAGGCGCGACCCAGTCAAACCATGCAAGGCAAACCGCAGCAGCAGCTGCACGCCTTGGTTTGGACTGCCACATCCTGCTTGAGGACCGTGTGCAGACCAGTGACAGCGAGTACTACTACAACGGTAACGTGCTCTTGGATCGCTTACACGGCGCAACCGTTGAAGCCTATCCCGGCGGCTTGGATATGAATGCGCAAGCCGTCGCGGTCGGTGAGGCGATGCGCAAGCAGGGACGTAATCCTTATGTCATTCCGGGGGGTGGATCAAATGCCACAGGCGCAATGGGCTACGTCTTGTGTGCACAAGAATTGGCCCAACAAACAACGGAAATTGGTCTACCTTTTGACCACCTTGTTATGGCCACGGGAAGCGCGGGGACGCAAGCGGGCCTGGCGGTCGGCTTAAAGCTCTTTAACCTTGACATTCAGTTGCTGGGTATTGGTGTTCGTTTGCCGCAGGCGCAGCAAGAGGCAAACGTGTTGAAGCTTGCGAAGGCGACAGCGGCAAAGCTGGATAAGCCTGATTTGATCGATGCCACCGACATTCGTGCGAACTGCGATTACGTCGGGTCTGGTTACGGCAAGCCGACAGAAGCTGGCCTTGAGGCGATTGAGATGTTCGCTCGTTATGAAGGCTTACTGCTCGACCCCGTCTATGCGGGTAAGGGGGCAGCGGGCCTGATTGATCTGATTCGGAAGGGTGCGTTTGCCAAATCTGATCGCATCATTTTCTTGCATACCGGTGGCGCAGTGGCCTTATTTGGCTATACCGCTGCCTTTAATTACGGTCGCGATGTGATTGAGACGGCGCAGCCGGCTTGATCGTTCGTGCCTTGATACCGCTTCGGCGGGTATTTTGGACCTCGCGGTCTGTTGTTTTCCACTAGAAAGGGCATCGTCATGAAAGTTTCTTCGCTAACCAAAAAGTGCTTATCTCTGACTGTAATTGCAATTGCAGCGATGGCGGCACACACCACAGCTGCCGCGGCCACAACAACGCTCCGGTTATCGACCTACGTCAACGAAGTGGATATTCGCTACGAGGGATTTAAAAAATTTGCTGAGTTGGCCGCCGCCAAAACCAACGGCCGGGTGAAGGTCGAGATCTTCCCATCATCGACGCTACATGGCTGGAGTGAGGGCGTAGACGCGATGTTGGGCGGTGTCTCTGACATCAGCTGGGTACCTGCTGACAAGCGTTTACCTTGCTACCGCGTGACCTCTTTGTATCCAACAGCCGTCAACCTTGACGGCCAAGTTGAGATGGATGCCGCTTACGCGGAGCTGATGCGCGGTGAGGCCGCTAAAGTGGGATTGGTCCCGCTCATCAACTCGAACTACTCTTATGACCAAGAGTGGTGGTTTGAGGAACGTGTTGCCGACATGAGTAAGTTAGACGGTAAGTTGGTGCGTTCGATTGGGCCGTTGGTCTCGATGATGATTGAAACGTGGGGTGGCAAGCCGGTGTTTGTCGCACCTAAAGAGGTGTTTCAATCTGCTGAACGCGGGGTAGTCGACGGAATTAACATGGGTGTTGCCACTTACAGTTCTTGGAAGCTGTGGTCCGTCATGCCATATATGGTCAATGCTTCTTTGTTCTACGGCAATATCAATTACATGATCAGCAAGGCAAAGTTTGATGGCTTGTCTAAGGCTGATCAAGCCGCACTACAAGCTGCGGCCAAAGAATCCGAAATTTGGCTGAAGCCGCGCTACGAGAACTGGGTGGATGAGCGTGTGGGTAATGCGGTTATGAAAGGTGGTGGTTCGGCTGTGAGTATCAGCAAAGAGCAACGCATGTCATTGATCAACAGCGTGCAGAAGAAGTGGGACGTTGAGGTTGACAAAGCCTGTGGTGCCAACATGGCGAACCAGGTTCGCGGCTTGTTCTCAAAAAATCAGTAATGCGGGTTAAATTCGCCCCGCCTCCCACTACTGGGGAGCGGGGCGTTTTAGTGCCTTAAGGAGACATTCGTAATGGGAAATCTCGATCGGTTTCTTGGACGCTGCGCGCTCTGGTTGGCGTATGCCGGCGCTGCCATCGTGTTTATCCAAGTGGTTTGGACAACCTACGGGGTGATGATGCGCTACGTCTTTAATAGCCCCGATGCGTATGTCACAGAAGCCACGGCCTTGCTGCTGTTTCCTGTTGCGTTTTTGGGTCTTGCCTTCGCCATGAAAGAGGACGCATATCCACGCGTTAGTTTTTTGCTCGACGCCACCCGTGGTCGTCCCGTACACAAATGGATTAGAGGCGGCACCGATCTAGTTGTGATCGTTGTCGGCCTTTACTTTAGCTTTGCCAGCGTTAACGCGACCGTCAAGGCTTTCAGCTCTGAGGCGGCATCGGAAATTCTACTGTGGCCACGGTTTTATTTTTGGATTCCGAGTGCGCTGGCCATCGTGTTTTTTACGCTGTATGCATTGGTGCGTTTCTATCTACTATGGTCGCCAGCGACCCATAGCGCGAAGGAGTGATTGTTATGGAATGGTATTGGGTCGGCCTCGGGTTACTCGCGCTGCTGGTGTTCTTCATCGGTGTGGGTGTACCCATCCCATTCGCGCTGGCTGCGGCATCAATGCCCTTCCTGCTTCAGGTTCAGGGGTGGTCGACATCCTTGGTGAGTACAGAGCTGAAGTTGTGGGGTGTTTGGATTGACTACATTCTTCTTGCGGTTCCCATGTTTGTTTTTATGGGCGAGTTAATCGGGCGATCGACGATTGGTCCCAACCTTTATCGCCTCCTCCACCAAGGGTTCCGCGTTCGCGGCTCTGCCGCTTACGGCAGTATTGGTGCCTGCGCTGGTTTTGGCGCAGTGTGTGGGTCATCGATGGTGGGGTCGCTCACGATTGGGGGGATCGCATTGCCCGAAATGATTAAGTTGGGTTATCACCCTCGGCTTGCCAGCGGTGTCTTGGCCGCGGGCGGTACGCTCAGCGTGTTGATCCCACCCAGTTTGATCCTACTTTTTTATGGCATTGTGACCGATCAGTCGATCGGCGAGCTCTTCATTGCGGGTGTTATTCCCGGCATTGTTCTGGTGTCACTATTCGTCATTGTTGTGATGATCTGGGGGCGTTTGTACCCCCATCACGTACCGAATGCGGATCCGGAAGATCGCTGGGCGGCGTCTGCAATTTTGCGGACCATTGGTCCCATTGCACTCATCGGTTCGGTCATTACCGTTTCGATTTATACCGGTATTGCCACACCAACAGAGGCGGGCGGCGTTGCGGCGCTGTTGACCCTTATCTTGGCGGTTTGGGTTGGGGAGCTTCGGTGGAGACATTTTGCAGAGGCGCTGATGGCCACCATGAAAACGATGGGCTACCTCGGCTTGTTGCTTTCCGCTGGCGTTCTCTTCGGTTTTGTTTTGACTTACTACCGAGTGCCACAACAGTTCACAGAGCTATTTTTGTCATGGTCGTTGTCGCCATATTCGGTCCTCCTGATCGTGGTGGCGTTTTACATCATTCTCGGTATGTTCCTTGAGCCCGTTTCAATGACCTTCATTACCTTGCCGACGATCTATCCGCTCATTCACGCAGCGGGTTTTGACTTGGTGTGGTTCGGCGTTGTGTTTACCATCACGATGGAAATTGCCGTCTTGACACCGCCCGTTGGTCTCAACCTTTTTGTAATTAAGGGCATTGGTGGGAATGCCGTCAGTATCTCGGACGTGATCTACGGCTGTCTGCCATTTTTGGGTGCTTTGTCGCTGTTGATTGTTGCGTTGATCTTTATGCCCGATTTGGCCCTCTGGTTGCCGGGCGCGATGGAGTAAACAATGAGTGTCACGGATAACAAGTCAGGGCCTACTTGGGTCTGGGTGCATGGCTACCTGGGCAGCAGCAAAATTTGGTCCAGTGCGCTTTCGTCCCTCTCTCAAACGCACCGAATCGTTGCGATTGACTTACCCGGCTTTGGGGCGAGGACGAGTGAGGTCTCACCGAACACAATCAGCGAGTTCGCCGCTCAAATTTTGGCCGACCTGACTGTTAGGGGTATTCATGAGTTCGGTCTACTGGGGCACTCCATGGGGGGGCAAATTTCGCAGGAGGTTGCCATCCAGGCCCCGGATCGCGTGAAGGCTCTGGTGCTTTATGGCACAGGGCCTGTCGGCGCGATGCCCGGTCGCTTTGAGACCATCGAACGCTCACGTGAGCGCCTCCGGGAGGACGGTGTTGTGTCCACCGCTGAGCGGATCGCTGCCAAATGGTTTGTGGACCTTGATGCTTCACCGCCCTGGGCGTGGGTGCGTCAATTGGCGAGCACCGTGTCCGTCGCGTCCGCGGATCGCTGTTTGGAGGCGATGGGAAACTGGCGGCGAGAGGATGATTTGGAATCGATCGCGTGCCCGACCCAAATTGTCTGGGGTGAGCATGATCGGTCCTATGCATGGGCAGAACAACTGAAGCTATGGTCAAGAATCAAAGACGTATCTTTGGCTGTTCTACCGCGTGCCTCCCACGCAGCGCATCTTGAGGCACCGGGCTTGTTTGAAACCGTTGTTGGTGAATTTATGCGTAACGCATACGGTGATGCGATCGGCGCCAGTACCAGCGCTCGCCGGTAAGAGCCAAGAGTCCCGAATATCGGCCTAGGCATAATGTCCCGACGCCGGCACGCACGCCGCCGTGAAAGTGTTGATTGATTTGATTATGAAATGTTTAACTAAATTTAAGGTAAAAATTAGTTTTTAAATTTGTTTTTAAGTGGAAATACGAATTTCAAGCTTTTTCAGACTCAGTCAAAATCGACGTTCTACAACTAAAGGAGCAGAGATGAAGAAATTGTTCACCGTCACCGCATTGACAGCCGCCTTGATAGGCGCTGCCCATGCAGACACCATCAAGATTGGTGTTGCACTCGGTTTTACGGGCCCAGCTGAATCGCTGGCCGGCCCGATGGCCGCTGGTGCCGAAATGGCGCTCAAAGAGGCCAGCGACAGTGGTGCCTTTTTGGGTGGCACAAAGATCACGGCTGTTCGTGCTGACAGCACCTGTATCGACGCCGCTGCGGCTACAGCCGCTGCGGAACGTCTGGTTAGCTCTGAGCAGGTCAAAGCCATCATCGGGGGCTTGTGCTCAGGCGCAACCACAGCGATGCTGAAGAACGTTGCCATGCCCAAAGGGGTTGTGTTGTTCTCACCCTCGGCAACATCACCCGCGTTGACGACCATTGCCGATAACGATTTGTTTTTCCGCGCTTCACCTTCTGATGCACGTCAGGGCCAGATCATTGCCCAAATGTTGAAAGAGAAGGGCATCAAATCAGCGGCCCTGACCTACACCAACAACGACTACGGCAAGGGCTTGGCTGACAGTATCAAGACCAACGTCGAGGCGACGGGCGGCAAAATCACCATTTACGCGTCGCATGAGGACGGCAAGGGTGACTACACCGCTGAGGTTGGCGCTTTGGCATCAGCGGGCGGCGATATCCTGATCGTTGCGGGTTACCTGGATCAGGGCGGTCGCGGCATCATTCGCTCGGCTTTGGATACAGGCGCGTTTGAGCGCTTCTTCCTGCCAGACGCAATGATCGGCGACAGTTTGACCAAGGCGATCGGCAAAGGTTTGAATGGCTCTTTTGGTGTCGTCCCCGGTACCGATAGCCCAGGCGCGAAGCAGTACACGGGCCTGGCCGCCAAGGCAGGCTTCAAAGACGGCCCCTATTCGCCCGAGTCATACGATGCGGCTGCCTTGACCATCCTGGCGATGCAAGCCGCCAAGTCAACTGACAGTGCCAAGTTCAAGAGCAAGGTGTTCGAAGTGGCCAACGCGCCTGGCGAAAAGATCTACCCAGGTCAGCTTGCAAAGGCATTGGCGATTCTGGCTAAAGGTGGCGATATCGATTACGTCGGCGCTTCGGCTGTCGAGTTGATTGCGCCCGGCGAGAGCGCAGGTAGTTACCGCGAAGTCACCGTCAAGGGTGGAAAATTCGAGACCGTCGGTTACCGCTAAGCAGCGGTCAGCGGGGCGTTTTCACGCCTCGCTTTTGCGACATATGAATGGCCCAGGCCACAAAAGGCTTGGGCCGTTTATTTTATTTATCCCATGATTGAAGTCAAAAACCTCAAGATGCACTTCGGCGGTATTCATGCTGTCGATGACGTGTCCTTATCGCTCGCGACGGGGCAAATCACCGGTTTAATCGGTCCCAACGGTGCGGGAAAGACCACACTTTTTAATGTGATTGCCGGGCATTACAAGCCGACCTCGGGTCACGTTTATTTGGATGGCGAGGACATCACCGGCCTAGCGCCACACCAGCTGTTTGCAAAGGGCATGCTGCGTACCTTTCAAATTGCGCACGAGTTCTCGACGCTGACCGTGCGAGAGAATCTGATGATGGTTCCCGGTAACCAATCCGGCGAGCGGCTAATCGACGCGTGGTTGCGTCCAGCCAGAGTCAAGGCTGAAGAGGAACTGATCCGCCACAAAGCGGAGGATGTGATTCGCTTCCTCGAAATCAGCCATGTGGCTGATGAGTTAGCGGGTAATTTGTCGGGCGGCCAGAAGAAGCTCTTGGAGCTGGGACGCACCATGATGACGGATGCCAAGATTGTCTTCTTGGACGAGGTCGGTGCTGGTGTGAACCGCACACTGCTTAACACCCTGGGTGACGCGATCGTTCGCCTTAACAAAGAGCGTGGTTACACATTCTGCATGATCGAGCACGATATGGACTTTATTGGTCGCCTCTGCGAAACCGTCATTGTGATGGCGGAGGGGCATGTGCTTGCAACCGGCACAGCCGCTGAGGTGACGTCAAACGAACAGGTGATCGAGGCTTATTTGGGCCGGGGTCTTAAGAACAAAAAGGGGGTGACGTCATGAGCTTCCTCATTGGTGAAAGCATGACGGGTGGCTACGGTGGCGCCGACATTTTGAACGGTTGTACGATTGCGGTCGAGCGCGGCGAGATCGCTGTGATTGTGGGGCCCAACGGCGCGGGGAAATCAACCGCCATGAAGGCATTGTTTGGCATGCTCAGTTTGCGTGAGGGGGCTGTCAAATTGGATGGTCATGACATCACCAAGCTCTCCCCCCAGGACCGTGTGGCCCAAGGAATGGGTTTCGTACCCCAAACCCACAACGTCTTCACCTCTATGTCGGTCGAGGAAAACCTCGAAATGGGTGCTTTTTTGCGCACAGACGACTTCAAGGGCACCATGGAGCAGGTCTACGCGTTATTTCCAATCCTGAAACAAAAGCGCAAACAACCGGCAGGGCAATTGTCTGGTGGTCAGCGCCAACAAGTGGCAGTCGGCCGAGCGCTGATGACCCAGCCCAAAGTTTTGATGCTCGATGAGCCGACGGCGGGTGTCTCACCGATCGTGATGGATGAACTCTTCGACCGCATCATCGAAATTGCGCGCACAGGCATCGCGATTTTGATGGTGGAACAAAATGCGCGCCAAGCGCTGAACATCGCCGATAAGGGCTATGTGTTGGTGCAGGGTGGTAATCGGTTTACCGATACCGGGGAGGCGCTGATGGCAAACCCCGAAGTGCGCCGTACCTTTTTGGGAGGCAAGTAAGTGCAAGACTTCCTAAACGGCTTCATGTTGCTCAGCAACTTCTTGATCGTGCCGGCAACCGCCTACGGCAGCCAGTTGGCAATGGGTGCACTGGGCGTGACTTTGGTCTACGGTATTTTGCGTTTCTCCAATTTTGCCCACGGTGACACGATGGCCTTCGGCACCATGGTTGTTATTTTGGTGACGGCCTTGTTCCAGAAGATGGGATTGAGTATCGAGCCTTTACCCACCGCGCTTCTGGCGATTCCGTTTGGTATTGCTGCCACGACGGTCATGGTTTTGCTGTCAGATCGTTTGGTTTACCGCCATCAACGCAAAGTGCGCGCCGCGCCAGTCGTGTTCCTGATCTCTTCAATCGGATTGATGTTCGTTTTAAACGGCTTGGTACGCTTCATCATTGGTACGGGTGATCAGCGGTTCGGTGATGGTGAGCGATTCATCATTCGATTTGGAGAGTTCAAGGAGCTCACTGGATTGGACGAGGGCATTGCTTTTAAGACCAGTCAGGGTCTGACAATCGTGACAGCAATCATCGTTGTCGCGGCGCTGTTTTGGTTCTTGGAGCGAACACGTGCTGGCAAATCAATGCGTGCTTACTCGGATAACGAGGACTTGGCTTTGCTCTCTGGTATCAGTCCCGAGCGCGTGGTCATGATCACGTGGATTATTTCTGCAACGCTGGCAACCATTGCCGGTACGCTCTACGGTCTGGACAAGGGTTTCAAACCGTTCACTTACTTCCAGTTGTTGCTGCCAATTTTTGCGGCGGCGATTGTGGGCGGGTTGGGGAATCCTCTGGGCGCCATCGCTGGCGGCTTTGTGATCGCCTTCTCCGAGGTGACAGTGACCTACGCCTATAAAAAGCTTCTCACTTACTGGCTACCCGAGTCTTGGGCGCCTGAAGGCTTGGTGCAGCTGTTATCGACAGATTACAAATTTGCCGTGTCGTTCGTGATCTTGGTGTTGGTCCTCTTGTTTAGGCCAACTGGTATTTTTGCGGGGAAATCCGTATGACGTTATCCAAACAGCAAGCGCCGCTCGCTTTCGCCTTCATGGCAATGGCGCTGATTATGGTGGGGATTTTTCAGAGCTGGTCCCTTTCGCTCACGATCCTCAATTACTGCCTGATCGCCTCGATCATGGCGTTAGGTCTCAACATCCAATGGGGCTACGCGGGTCTTTTCAACGTCGGTTTGATGGGGTTTGCCGCCCTCGGCGGCATCGCCGCTGTTCTGGTTGGCATGAAACCAGTGCCGGAGGCTTGGGCGCTTGGTGGCGTCGGCATTGGGGCTGGCTTGCTGGTGACACTCGGGACGATATTTTTGGCGATTACCGCCTACCGGCGGCTGCCAAAAGGGTATGTTCGCGGTTGGGGTATGGGCGCCATCATCGTGTTGGGTTACTTTCTGGCGCGTTATTTCTTTGACCCTGCGACCAACCAGATCGAGTCCGTGAACCCAGCACAAACAGGCTTTCTAGGTGGTTTGGGTCTGCCCATCATTTTCTCTTGGGGGGTCGGTGGTGTTTTGGCTGCAGGGGTGGCATGGGTCATCGGTAAAGTGACGCTTGGCCTTCGCTCCGACTATTTGGCGATTGCCACACTGGGCATTTCTGAAATCATCATCGCTGTGTTGAAGAATGAGGAGTGGCTGACGCGTGGCGTGAAAAACGTCAACGGTATCCCCCGTCCGATGCCTTATGAGTATGACCTTCAGCAACAGCTCTGGGCGCAGGAGTGGGCGGCCTGGTTCGGAGCCGACTTGCAAGACTTCACCTCCATCTACGTGAAGTTGTGTTCTGCTGGCCTTGCACTGGTGATGCTGGGCGTTTTGTACTGGCTTTCGCAGACGGCGATCAAATCGCCCTGGGGGCGCATGATGCGCGCCATTCGAGACAACGAGACTGCGGCCTTGGCCATGGGCAAGCACGTCACCGGGCGCCATCTCCAGGTGTTCATTTTGGGGTCAGCGGTGGTCGGCATCGCTGGCGCCATGATGACGTCTTTCGATGGGCAGTTCACGCCAACGACCTACAACCCGCTGCGCTTCACCTTCTTGGTTTGGGTGATGGTGATTGTGGGTGGCTCGGGGAACAACCTTGGCTCAATCGTGGGTGGTTTCCTGATTTGGTTTTTCTGGGTTGAAGCTGAGCCAATGGGGTACGCGCTGCTGAACCTGCTGACCTCAGGTATGGCGGACGATAGTCCGTTGCGCGCGCATTTGCTCGACAGCGCGGCACACATGCGGTTAATCACAATGGGCCTCATCTTGCTCGTCACCATTCGGTTCCGACCGCGTGGCCTGTTGCCTGAACAGTCCAAACAGGCCCGCTCGCATTGAGCGGGGGCGTCCTTAAACTGGGTTGAGCAGGACCGTGGCCACGTTCAAGGCGGCTGCGAAGCTCACCCAGGCTAGATAGGGCCAAAGCAGACGGGCGGCCTTTACGTTGTAGGGTGCCAAGTGTCGGATCAACAGCCAGATCGAGAGCCACAAAACAGGCATCTCAACCAGCGCCCAACTGGGACGCTGAAGGTAAAAGTACAGTGCACTCCAACCAATGTTGGCCATGCCATTGAAGGCCCATAGCGCCAATAGGACGGTCCGGCGGGCGCGTGTGGTGACGGGGTCAGCGGTCACGCTGCGCCACGCCAGCACGCCTGACCATGCCATCAAACAGAAGAGGACGGTCCAGACTGGGCCGAAGAGAATATCTGGCGGCTTAAACCACGGCTGCACCAATCCGTAGTACCAGTCGTCAAGTTTTGTGAGGCTGCCACCGATGCCAGCGGTGCCGAATGACAGAGTGAGTGCGACCAGCCATTCGATGAATGGCTTGCGTGTCATGGTCATGGGTTGTTGTCCCTTAAAAGCGCGTCTAAAAAATCCGTCTCTGTCACTTTGCTGCGGGCGTCGTATCAAACTGCTCAATACCGTCTGCCACGTGGTGGAAGGGCTGTTTGTCCTTCAGGAACTGAGCCACCTTTGGCTGGAAGACAGCAGGGTCGTCAAAGGTGCCGACCTTCATAATGATGGCATCCGGAAAGCGTGGGCTGAGCGTTGCCAATGAGGTGCCACAGTGACCGCAGAAAAGCCGCGTGCGAGGCGTTTCGAGGTCAGATCGGGCAAAGGCTTTGGGCTCACCCTCGGTAAATGTCAGATTGGCTTTGGGCAAAACCATCGCCGCATTCGGGTTGCCACCACTGATGTATTGACACTCTCGGCAGTAGCAAAGCATGTGCGCGCGGGGCTCACCGTCAAATGTAAATTTCACTTGCCCGCAGTAGCATCGGCCTTTGATGTTCATGTTTCTCCCCCTGTGTTGTCGATTTTTGAGACCATCACTTGGTCAATTCGGTAGTTGTCCACGTCGAGTACTTCAAATCTGAAGCCGGCCAAGGCGATGACATCGGTTCGTTTGGGCAGTCGGCGCAGGTGTGCCATGAAGAAGCCCGCAAGCGTCTCGAAATTATCGTCTTCCGGCAGGTGAGAAATACCCAGAGCGTGTACCACATCGGTGATGGGCGTGACCCCCTCCATCAGCCAAGAGCCGTCGTCGCGTTTCACGATCAGCGCTTCGTCTTGCATTGATACCAAGCCGCCCATAACGGTGCTCATGACATCGTTCAATGTGACCACGCCGACCACCAAGCTGTACTCGTTAACGATCAACGCAAAGTCTTGTTGTGCCGAACGGAAGCTTTCTAAAACCTCCGCCAGACTCAGTTGGTCGGGCATCATTAGCGGTTTGTACGTGAGGTTCGGGTCCTTCAGGTTGATGGGCTGGCCGGTGAGTACCAACTGAAAGAGATCTTTCGCATCGACGTAACTGACCACATGGTCGATGTCGCCATCGCACACGGGGTAAGTGGCAAACGGCGCGGCGATGATGCGCGAACGAACGATGGCATCTGTGTCGTCTTGGTCAAACCAAGCGATGCGATCGCGATCGGTCATGGCACTGCTGACGGTGCGGTTGTTCAGGTCAAAAATAGTCTCGATCACCTGTTGCTCGCCATGAGCCAGGATGCCAGCCTTGCCGCCGGCTTTGGTCATGGCCAGAATATCCTCTGAGGTGATCTGCTCGATCCGCGTTTTGGGTAAGTTGAGCAGGTTAAAAATCGCATCCGTCGCGTTGCTAAAGACCCAAATGATGGGGCTGAAAGCGGAGATAAAAAACTGCATGGGCGTAACCACCATCAGCGCGATCCGTTCGGGGTTGACCATGCCAAGGCGACGTGGGAATAAGTCGGCAAAGACGATGAAAACCGATGTCACCAGCACGAACGAGGTGAGGAAACTGGCCGTTTGCGCCTGATCGGCACTGAGTACGTCGCTGAACAGCGCGAGGGCGTAGGGCGACAAATAGCCTTCGCCTAAAACACCACCCAAAATCGCCACTGAATTCAGGCCGATTTGAACCACTGTGAAGTAGCGTGCGGGTTGCTCGTGTAGCTTCAAGACACGCTTGGCCTTGGCGTCGCCATTCTCAGCCAACTGAGCGAGTCGCAGGCGGTTGGACGCGGCCAGCGAGATCTCCGCAATCGAAAAAAAACCGCTCACTGCGACCAAAAGAATCAGGTAGAAAAGGCTTTGGCTCATCCATCCGATGTTAACCACAATTGCCCTCATCAATTGCCAGACCGAAGGGGTACATTAGGGCCCATGCAAATTGAAAAAAATCAACCCAGTGGCCGCCTTGTCGCGGTGTTGCTGGGGCAGTTGGCGTTTGGGTTGTTGGCGATGACCATATGTTTGCCCTCGATGCAGGCGTGGGGCGAGATTTTTGACGTCTCCCAACCGGCCGTGCAACTCACGTTCAGTGGTTACATCTTGACCTACGGCACACTGCAACTGTTTTATGGCCCCTTGTCAGATCGAGTGGGTCGGCGCAAGGTGTTGTTGGCGGGCTTATCGATTGCCATGATCGGCTCGTTTGTTGCGGCGGTCGCCCCGGACTTGGTCTGGCTGACTTGGGCGCGTGTGTTGCAGGGTGCCGGATCGGCGGCCGGCATGGTGGTCGGGCGCGCCATGGTGCAAGATTTGTTTGATGGCCCGGATCGCACGCGTGTTATGGCTTATGTGGGTATGGCGATGGGTTTGTGTCCGCCATTCGCCACCATCATCGGGGGGCAAATGCATGTGCATTTTGGCTGGCGTGCGAACTTTATTTTGGTCACGATTGTGGCGATTGGTCTGCTCATTGCCGCATGGCGCGTGTTGCCCGTTCATGTGCCTGTGACGACGGTGCAGCCGCATTGGGGACGGAACATGGTTGACGCCTATGTCACCTTGTTTCGCGCGCCATCATTCTTGTTGTATGTCGCCATCTTGGCAATGGCGACGGCAACGTTTTATACGTTTTTGGGCGGCGCGCCCATCGTACTGGGCAGTTATGGCGTTGGTCCTGATGGCATCGGCTTCTTCATCATGGTCATTCCCATGTCGTATATCGCAGGGAGTTTCTTCACCTCGCGCGTGATTCGGCGATTCGGCAACCGTCGGATGATGGATTGGGGGCAAAAATTAACCCTAATCGGTATGGTCCTCGTGGTGGCGCTCGCGCTCTCGCCACTGGCCTCACCTTTGGCCTTGGTGCTGCCACTCATCTTGCTCGGCCTCGGTCATGGTTTGTTGGTCCCGCCAGCGCTCACCGGCACGGTTGGGTTGATACCAGCGCTGGCGGGCACCGCTGCGGCGGTGGCGGGTGTTAGCCAACAGCTGATGGGTGCCTTAGGCGGTTATGTGGTGGGTTTGGTCCCGCTCAATGGGGCGCTGAACCTGGGGTGGCTCATGTTGCTGCTGTCCTCGCTGGGCTATTTGGCGCAACGCCGGTTGCTCAAGAGCGCACCCTAGTTAATCACACCGACAGGCTTGCGTTCTCACCACAACCGAATGAGTCCGTGGGGGGATACAGACCACTCCCACGTGATGTAGCTCACCACACCGAGCACGACGGCGATGGCCAGCCAGAGATGGTTGTGTTTGGCAACGTCAGGCCCCGTTCCTGGCATGACGCCGTGCCACATCGGCGCGATTTCATTGCGGCGCGTTATGAGACTGGACACCACGAGCCAGCCCAAGTGGGTCAGAACGGTGAAGAGCAGGGCGTTACCAAAGAGCTCGTGCACGGATATGAGAAAGTCCTCGGCTAAATCGCCGCCAAACGCATTGAAGGTTAGGTAACCGCTCAAGGTGATTGGGGCAGTCAATGCGAGTATGAGCACCGTGAGCGCTGGGGTCAGCATGAGGCGACCTTGATGCCACTGGATGGTCGCGGGTGTCGTCACCTGGCTTAGCTGAGTCCATGCCAAAACACACCACTGCTTTAATCCAATGGCCTTGCGCCAAAGGGCGGCGATGCGCGCCTGGCGCGGTCCAACGATGCCGTAGATCAGGCGGAAAACCACGAGGCCGAACAGGGTGTATCCCATCGTGACGTGCAGCAACCGAAAGGTCTCACCCTCTGATGTGATGTAGGCCACAAAAAAGCAAATCGCCATCAACCAGTGGGTTATCCGCGTCGGTGCATCTTTCACGCGGCGGCTCGGCGACGGGCGAGAAAACGTGAGAAAAATCGATTTCATCGCTTGGGTATCCGTACAAAGTCCTCATCGAAATTTCCCTTGTCGGCCGTGGTGTGACACGCGGCGCAGTTTGCCGCCGTCTTGATGCCGGCGCGGAGCCAGGTACTTGGGGAGATTTCGCGATGTTCACGAATGAACCAATCAGACCGCGTGATGCGATCCTCAGGTGGCGCTGTTTGAACACGCCTGGATGTCCCCGCGTTCTGAGCCAAGTATTGACTGAGCGCGGCAACGGCTTCGGGTTCGAGCGACGCGTCGCGACCGAAGTGCTGGTCAAGGTTGCGCATGATGCGGCCCCAAGATGCAGCGGGCAACATACCCGGCGGGTAAGCGGTGTGGCATGCCGCACACTCTTGCTGGTAAAGCGGGTTATTGATTACCTGTGCAGCCCGTCGACCGTGGTCCTCATCGGCCATGGCAAATGCGGTGGCCCCGAGGTAAATCGCCGCGACGCAAAGTAAGGACCCGGCAAGTGACCCGTTTGTTTTTTTATGTGACATATCAGACCTTACTTAACGCCAATGAGGTAGCTCAACACGTCGGCTTTTTCCGCCGCGTTGCATTCACGCCCGACCACGTCCTGACAGTTGCGACGAAACCACTTCTCGGTCTTCGCAAGCTTTGTAAATGCGGTGTCGTTGTATGCGGGCGCCAATGGTTTGATGCGCTTGCCGGTGTCGGCGTGTTCCCCTGTTTTTGATGGCGGGGCGCCGTGGCAACTGGCGCATGACCATGCTTTGCCGTGCTTTTGGGTAAAAAATGTTTGCCCGCGCGTTGGGTCACCCCGCTGACCCGCGGTCGTCTCCCATTGAGCGAGCTGCGCTGCCGGCGTTGTGTCACCGGCTAAAGCGGGCATCACCGCGAATATCGCCACGAGGGCCGTTAGGTGAATGGTGTGTTTAAGTTTGTTTGCCATCTATGCGAGGTGTTGATACGTGATGCGTATCTTGTCTCGCTTACATTAAGCGGGCATTAAGAACCGGGTGAGGTCACTGACTTGAGTCCGCCTTTTTCTGCCATGCGGCCTCTTGCATGGCGCGCCACATCACCTTCCCACTGCCGCTTTTGGGAATGCGCTCAACGAAGTTGACCGATCGCGGTGCTTTGTAAACGGCCATCTCCTGACGGGCCCACGCAATGAGCTCAGCCTCTGTCAGGCGGTGCCCTTCGCGTAAAACGATGACGGCTTGCACACTTTCGCCGCTGTAGGCATCGGGAACACTGATGACGCAGGCCTCCGCAATCGCCGGATGTCGGAACAGCATGGCTTCAACTTCTGCGGGCCATACCTTGTAGCCGCTGACGTTGATCATGCGCTTCAGGCGGTCCGTCATAAAAAAATAGCCATTCGCGTCAACCCGGCCCAGATCCCCTGTTCGGAAATAACGAACGCCGTCGACGGTCACGAATGCCGCTTGCGTGGCCTCGGGCCGTCCCCAGTAACCATCAAACACCATGGGCCCTTCAATCAAAATTTCGCCGGGTTCGTCGACCGGGAGGGGGCGCAGCGTTTCGGGGTCAACGACGATGGCGTTGGCGTCCATGTATGGGATACCAAGGCACTGTTGTTGGGTCGCATGCGAAGGGTTGCTGTGGGATGGCCCACAGGTTTCGGTGAGACCATAGGCCTCGCAGTAACGGAGTTGGTAGAGGTCCCACAGGCGTTGGGCGATCGGCTGCGGCATCGCCGCGCCACCGCCGCCAATGAAGACGAGGCTGGAGAGATCGTACCGATCGGCTTGCGCACTGGCCAACAAATCGATGACCATGGTTGGGATGTTGATCCAGTGCGTAACGCCCCAGCGGCTAATGGCTTTCCCCCCGTAATCGCGGTCCCAGCGGGGCAGGATGACCATGGTCGCTCCGGCGGCGATGGTGCTGTGGAGACCGATCACGAGTCCAGTGATGTGGAACATCGGCACGGCTACCAGGCTGATGCTCTCGGAGCAGAAGTGCTTCCATAGATTCATCGCGTGCGCGTTGTACATGACCGTGCGCTGCGGGTGCATGCAACCCTTTGGGGCACCGGTGGTGCCACTGGTATAGGGCAAGATTACCAGATCATTGGGGCCATTTTCGATTGGTCGCGGCGCATCGGCACACGACATGACATCCGACCACACATGTGCGCAGGCGTGACCCCAGTCAACGCTTGGCGCCGGCTGGCTAAACCACGTCTGCCAAGCATCAGGGGTCGGCATTGTGGGATCGTCAGGACCGGTTAGTGCATCGGCATATCGCGCCAAAATAACATGGGTCAGGGCGTCGCCTGGCGGCAGCTGTGCATTCGCGCTGGCCAAGTCTGGCGCCAAGTCATCGGCAACGATCGCCACTTGTGCCCGCGCGTCGGTGATGGTGTGGACCAGTTCGTGCGAGCGGTTCATCGGGTTGACGGGCACCACAACGGCATCAGCGCGCAATATGCCGAGGTGCGCAACCACCAATTGCGGCGCGTTTTGCATCATGAGCAATACGCGGTCGCCGCGTTTAACGCCCCGTTGTTGCAGGAAGGCGGCCATGCGCTCGACTTGATGCAGCAGTTGCGCGTAGCTGATTTCTCGTTGCAGAAAAACGAGAGCGGTCTTGTCGGGATAACGGCGAGCGCTGGTGATCAGGTTATCGATCAGTGGCGTGTCTGGCGCGCGGAAGTGGCGAGGGACGAAGGGTGGCCAAATCGCATCGGCGATCGACTTTTTGGTAGGGGCAGCGGCGTTGGGCATTCGCGATTTATGCACGTGGCCCAACGCGCTGTCAATGGGTTAGGGGACAGCATCGGCCATGACGGCACCTGCCGTGGCATGGGTACTGGTATCGACCAGAATGAGACTCCCCAGCACCGGGTTGTCGGCGTAGCCGTGGATCGGCAGCGGCGATTGAAACAGCAGGCTGATGCGACCGATGTCGTTGGCATTGAGTTGCTCAGCGGGTTGCGTTGCCAGCGTTTCAATGTTGATCTGGTGGTGGATGGCCGTCACTTTTGCTTTGGTCCAACGGTTACCATGCAACGCCCAATAGGTGGCGCCAACGACCAACGGTACGGTATCCAGCCAAGCCACTGCGGCCGTGATCTGGCTGACAGCGACAGACGCTTCTGGCGCCCGTAACCAGTCACCCCGTGAGACATCAAGCTCCCTGTCGAGACGCACACCGTAACTCCGACCCGGCTGCGCCTTATCCCCCTCGATGGGCTGGCGCACGGTGTCATAGAGCGCGGCCACAACGGCGACTTGTCCGCTTTCGCTCACGCGCAGGCCATCCCCGACTTTGAGTCGCCCCGAGGCGAGACGTCCCCAGTATGTGCGGCGGCTGTGCCGGCTACCCGTGTCGCTGGCGTTGGCATCGGTCTCGACCCACTGCACAGAAAAATGCGTCGGGATCGTGCCATCGGCATGCGCCCCTTGCGTTTTTGGGGACAGCGTTTTGATCGATTCGAGCCACTCGAGCAAGCAAGGGCCGTCGTACCCAGCCCAGCTGGGGTTGCGGGTGACCACGTTGTAGCCGGCCAACGCGGAGACCGGTAAAACCGCGCTGGCACCGATATCAGCGGCCTTTGTGAACGTGCGAACGGCGCGTTGAATATTCTCAAACGCCTGCGCCGGTGAGGCGACGGCATCCAACTTATTGATCGCGAAGGCAATCGCATCGATCTTGAGCAGTTGCAAAAGGAGGGTGTGTCGACGGGTTTGTGGCAGCAGGGTGAGATGCGTGTTTTGCCAGTCGAGTTTGGTGGCATCGATCATCACAATGGCGGCATCGGCGTGGCTGGCCGCAGTGACCATGTTGCGGGTGTATTGCTCATGGCCGGGGGTATCGCCGATGATGAATTTGCGGGTTGGCGTTGAAAAATAACGCCACGCCACATCGATGGTGATGCCCTGTTCTCGCTCGGCCTGCAGGCCATCGGTAAAGGCGGCCAAGTCGGGTGCGTCGGTGGTACCGTTCAATCGTCCATGTGCGGACGCAGCAGCCAGTTGATCCGCGAGGATGGCTTTGCTGTCCAGTAAAAGTCGGCCGATGAGGGTGCTTTTGCCGTCGTCAACTGAGCCGCAAGTGATGAATGTTAGGGCGCTCATGGGTAATCCTTGTTGTCAATGCGTGCTGTTAAAAGTAACCTTCGGCTTTTCGCTTTTCCATGGCGCCCTCGGCGATTTGATCGTCCATGCGGGTGGCGCCTCGTTCACTGACGCTGACGCCCAAGGTCTCCTCGACGATTGCCGTTGCGTCAGTGGCAAAACTGGCCACCGGGCATGTGCAAGTCATGTCGCCAACGGTTCGGAATCGCACGTGCCGTGTCACGACCGTTTCGCCAACTTTTGCAGGTGTCAAAGGTGTGATGGGCACCAAAAGCCCTCTCCGTTCGACGACGGGGCGTTGGTGACTGAAGTAAAGCGATGGCAGCTCAATGCGCTCGCGGGCGATGTATTGCCAAACGTCCAGCTCGGTCCAATTTGAAATTGGAAACACCCGAAAGTGCTCACCCGATTTAAGTTTGGTGTTGAAGAGTTGCCACAGCTCGGGGCGCTGTGCCCTGGGTTGCCACTGGCCGAAGGCATCTCTGTGGGAAAAAATCCGTTCCTTGGCACGCGCTTTTTCTTCGTCGCGTCGCGCACCACCCATCAACGCATCAAATCGAAATTCATCAATCGACTCTAAAAGCGTGACGGATTGGTGGGCGTTGCGCGATTCGTTCGGTTGGCTCAATCGCACGGTGCCTCGGGCGATTGAGTCCTCAACCGATCGGACAATAAGGTGGGCACCCAGTTCCGCGGCACGATGGTCTCTGAATTGCGTGACCTCGGGGAAGTTATGGCCGGTGTCGATCATCAAAAGTGGGAAGGGCAGGCGACCGGCACCAAACGCCTTCTCCGCACACCGAAGCATCACCAGCGAATCCTTTCCGCCAGAGAACAACAGGGCAGGCCGTTCAAAGCTTGCAACGACTTCGCGAAGAATATCAATGGTTTCAGCCTCAAGGTCATCGAGGTGCGCATGGCTGATTTCGGTCGCAAGGGATGGGTGTGGTGTTCTGGCGTTCATGATTTCGCTCCAATCGGGTTGACGTGTAGGCCGCATTCTTTGGCTGTGGGTTGTCCGTCATCGGTCTCCCACCACCAGCGTCCGGCCCTGAGGTCCTCGCCAAGACTGATCGCCCGTGTGCAAGGCGCGCAACCGATGCTGGGGTAAAAGTCGTCATGCAATGGGTTGTAGGGCAGCTGGTGGTTGTCGATGAAGGCCCAGACATCGCCAAATGTCCAGTCGGCAATGGGGCTCAGCTTGGTGATCGGCTGGCTGGTATCCACGATGTTGAGGGACGCCCGGCCTCCAGACTGTGAGCGCCGCAGACCCGTTATCCAACCCACATGACCGGCCAACGCACGGCTCAGTGGGCGAATTTTCCGGACTTCGCAGCACGTCAATCGGGCGGCTTTCGATTCGAATATGTCGCGCGGCTTGGTGCTGCTGAGAAGGTGCTGCAGCTCTGCCGGTTCAGGCGCAAACTGCCGCATGCAGATGCCATAGCGCTGCGAAAGCTCATCGATCAGCGCGATGCTTTGCGGGTGCAGAGCTTGGGTATTGAGTACAAAGACAGTCGCTGAATCAGGTCCAGCCAACCAACCCGATAGGTGCAGCAAATGCGTGACCACCACATCCTCTGCACCCAGACTGTGTGCCTGAGTCCAGGCGCCCGGCCAGGTCGTTCTAGCGGCCATTAAGTGATTCAGGCTCGCCTGCACTTTTTCTGCGAGGTCGGGGCTGTCGGTGCGGTAGCGTTGGATGGCGTTCATATTGATCGGCTGCAAAGTGTGTGGGTGGGAGCGGGCTAAGAGGCTAGAAGGCCAAAAGTTTGATACCGATGGTTGCCAGCAGTGCCGAGAGAATCGACCGTGTGACGGTCGTGCTGATGCGCGTCAGCAAACGACTTCCCATCCAGATACCAGGGAGTGACCCGGCGATGAGCAGTGCCAATAGTCGCCAATCCACGTTGCCAATGCTGGCATGCCCAAGCCCCGCAATCAGCGTCAGCGGGACGGCATACGCAAGATCGATGGCAATCACTTTGCGCACAGAGAGCTGCGGAAATATCAACAAAAGGGCCGCCACACCAATCGCGCCAGCACCCACAGAGGTCAGCGTGACCAACGTGCCAATCAGCGCGCCAAACAGCGTGGGAAGGGCCCAGTGCGCCGAGCGCGTGTCATCGTCTGTTCGGTTGTCACGCTGGGAGCCGCTGAAACCAGCGATGTTGTAAACGGTTGCAATCGCCGTAAACAGAAGTGCCGCGCCGAGTAGCTCACGCATGAGGTGGGTGACGGCTGCGCTTGCGGGGCCAAACGCGTGTAGGGTTGCCGTCGTGATGAGGGTTGCGGGTATGGCGCCAAGGCACAAATGGCCAACTGAGCGCCAAACGACCAGCTTGCGCTGGGCGAGTTTCACCGTTCCACCGAACTTCGTTATGGCAGCGAAGAGCAGATCGGTACCCACCGCAATGGCCGGGTTGACCCCAAAGCCCATGATGAGCAGTGGTGTCATGAGGGAGCCGCCACCCACGCCGGTCATTCCGATAATGCCGCCGACGATGAAGCCGCTGGCGATGAGTGCGATGTCTTGCATGGCCGAGACTGTAGCCACCAAGCCGCGAAAAACAAACGATTTTTTGTCTATATGGTTATAGCGAAATCACCATAAGGGCTACGGGGCGGCATTCATTGCGTTGTGAGCTGGCTCAGTATCCACTGGTCCGCGTTGCGGCAAAAAGTGGCGAGGCGCGTGTTCTCATCCGCATCCTGAAACTGCGTATCGCGACAAATCTTTTTTTCTTGCGTCACATAAGTCCGCTCAATTTTGACGCGGGTTTGAAAGGTCAGCTCTGGCTGACTCACGCTGGGAGTCGTGATTACCGCCTCGGCGCCCGTTTGCAGTCGTTCGAGAGAGGCCTGCAACTGCGATTCGTGTTGCGACGCGCCCAACAGCCCCAGCCAACGGGGCACTTGACGGTACGCTACCAAGTCGCGTTGTTTCTTCATGCGCCAGCTTCCCTGCGTGCTGTCCAACTTACGTACCCAGTGCCCGATGGCTGGCGCGTGATACCAGGTTTGTGCGTGTCCGTGGTAGCCACTGTCAGAACGCCGAACGCAGGTGACCGCCTGTGTGTCAAATTCACCGGCCGGCAAGGTCAGTCGCTCACTGTCTCCCACACGGCAGCGCCAATCATGGGCATAGGTCGTCGTGGTGCCGTTTCCACGCACGGCCAACAGAGCCTGATGGCGCGCGGTTTTCTCGGTCACGATGGGCCAAATGGATGGGTCTGGTGAGTTCACTGTTTGTCGCGCTATCCCCTCAGGGCTCTCCCACTCGTAGGGCGGTATCGTGTAGTCGGCGTCTGCAATCTGGTGGGTGTCGCCACCACCGAGTTGCCAATGCACACCATCGGCTGCGATGCGTTGAACACGCTCAATATGCCCGTCGTCAAAAAGATAGTGATCGCCCGGTAGGGGCGAAGGCAGTGGGGCTGGTGGCAGGTCGGCGATTGGTTCACCCGGATTGCGCACCGTGCTGCAGCCGGTCACAAACAGCATGACACCCAGCACGAAAAGCGGAAACATATGTCGATTTGTCATGGCTGACTCCAGTTTTGAATCAACGCGACTTGATCACGGCCGTGATAGCGGCGCGCCCAATAACTCAGGTTTTCTCGAAGGTAGGCATTGAGTTCGACGTGATTCACCACACCGTCTTGGTTACCGAAGGGCGCGACATCGGCGTGACCACTCATACCTTGTAAAAAGTGTTTGGTGAACAGACCATGGCTTTGATCAGGTTCCCAAGACGCGATTTGATCCACTTTTGCCGCACTGAATACGCTCACGTTATTGGGTGGTTCGATGACCGTTTGACGCGCAAAAATCGGCGATGCGTTGGTCACAATAGCGCCGTTCTGTGCGACACCGCTGAAGCAAGACTCCAACACCAGCCAAACCTGCTTGGCCTGCAACTGACTGAGGTTTCGGTACAGCGTGCTGAGTGGGTACCCGTTTAATTCAAGCCGCGCGCTGTCCGCGTCGACGGGGATCAAAAAGCTGTCGTCGGCAGGTGCGGGGGCGCCGTGGCCCGAGTAGTAAACGTAGACCCGAGACTTCGTCGGTTTTACCCAGTCGGCAAGTTGCCCCTTTGCCGTCTGCTGGCTGCCAAAGATACGCAGGAAGCTTGCCTGCGTCGCATCCGTCATGCGGATGATGTTCTTCTCATTGATGCCGAGCGCCTTCTTGGCGAACATCTCAAATGCGGCGGCATCCCGTGCAGCGGGTTCATTGTTTGGGATACCGCTGTTTTGATAGTTGACGTTTCCGATGATCACCGCGATGTCGTCATTGGTCTCTGGGTAGAAGCGGGGATAACGCAGGGTTAGCAAGGCGTCAGTCGGCGTTGTAGCGGCTGCGGTGACGTTTTTCTGTGGACGCAATGCCACCTGCGCGGCAGGCGATAGGCGCGTGTCCCGCAGTGGGGATGCATCCCATCCGCGTGCCATGAATAAGCCCTCTTCATCGGGACCAATGACACGGCCTGCGGTGGGTGGTGCTGCAACTTTGGGTAACAGGTGGGGTGGGTGAAAAAACCGCAAGAAATCGATTTCCGCAGCGTACGGATTCCCCCCTGAGTCAGTGGAGCCGCCCCCTGTGCCGCCACCGCTACTTCCGCTTGAACTTGAACTGTCTGAGCCACCGTGACTGTCACTGTCACCGCCGCCATCGTCATCGGCGTGAGCGATTGACGATGAGATTGCCAAGGCCACCAACATGGCAGTGATTGCGAAGAGGTCTTTAATCATTGCGTTCTGAGGTCGTTTGTTTCCATGGGGTAAGTCTATGAGCGCCACATTAATGTGACATTAATAAAGCATGGGCACACTCCGCTGCAAATCAGACCACGTTCGCGCAGACAAAAGGAATCCTGAGCTCATGCAACATCTCGATCAAAACAGCCGCCAGCGGCTATCGACGCACCTTGTTGGGTTGGCCCTTGCCACGTTCGGGGCGTTTACGGTGAGCGGCTGCGCGACCACAGGACCCGCATCAGCAGTGAGCGATCAGGCGCCGGCTGAAAAGTCGGAGGCGGTCAATTACACAATCGACAGCGCTGCTTGGCAACCCGCACCCGCATGCATGTGGGTAAAGCCGTTTACGGCAACCGAGGCGCACCGCGAACCAGCCCGACTGGCGCATGACAGTGTGTGGGCCCAAATCGCTGCAAGGGGGTACACGTTGGCGCCAGTGGATGCGGCGAAGGCAGATGAGGCATGTGATTACGTCTTGGAGGGCGAGCTGACTGACGCCCAGCGCCAATTCATGCTGTTTTTTTCTAGCAACACAGTGGGTGCCAATGTTCGCTTGGTACGTCGGTCGACCCAGCAGGTGTTGTGGTCGGCCAGCGATGCGATCGCGCTCAAGGATGGCGGTCTTCCACTGTCTTTTCTCGGGCTTTCCTCGGGTGTCTTTGCCGCTACAGAGAACATGAAACCTGACCGTTACCTGATGGCCATCGATGCCTTGGCGCGGCGCCTCGTGGCCTCATTGCCCTACCACGACAAGCCAAGCCCCACCCCAACGGCCGTTGATTGGCCGGTCGATTTGGATGCTTGGCTAGAGAGCAAGCCTGTACTTGACAGAGAGCAGGCACTGCTGCAGCTGATGTCTCAGCCGCTTTCTGCGACCCAGTCAGAGGCGGGCTTTGCCCGATTGGTGGTGTTGTCGCCTTCGCCTGAAAATTGGCGCAATTGGGTGACGGCCCGCATGCAACGGGCGGAATCGGCGCGCGCGCTGGCACTGTTTGAAAAGGCTGGCGATCGCCTGTTGATGGACCCGCAGAGCAACTACTTGAAAGCGCGGGTTCTGTCCTCAATGCGTCGATACGACGAGGCGGTTAAGCCACTGATGGTGGCGATTAAGCAAAATCCTTACGATCCAAACTACTACGAGGCATTGGCCCATTTAGAAGTTCAGCGTCAAGACAACGCGCGTGCAATCGCGGCGTTCACCAAAGTCGTGGCGCTCGATCCGGCGCAGGCCTATGCATGGCTGAACATTGGTGTTTTGGCCCATGCGGTGGGCGATTCCGAAACCGCGCTGGACGCCCTCAAAGAGGCGGGTCGTCTCTACCTACAACGACGCGACACAAATGCGCTTGACACCTTACTTGAGGTGCTTCAGGAGATGTCGGCGCAAGGCGACCTTCAAGCCCGCAATTTGGCGTCGCAGATCGCGACCTCGCGGCAGCGCGTCGAGGGAGAAAAATCATGAGGCTTTACCCGCTTGTGTGGCGCTTTCTAATGACCTTCACCGCTGTCGCGTCGGCACTCTTGCCGACCGGGCTTGTGGGCGCCGGTGAGCCCGCCCTGGTGACAGAGGCTGAAATGCGCTTGTACAACCCGGTGATTGGGCCAATGGCCTCGCAGCCGACTCAGTCCTCTACGGATGGTCCCGAGATTTTATGGGTTCTCCCAGAGCCAAGCCACGTGGTTCGATCCCCACTGGACATCCAGATTTTGGTGATCCCCGCTGGCGCCGCCAATGTGGACTGGGCATCGCTACGCGTGTACTACGGGGCCTTGCGGTTTGACATCACTGATCGCATCTTGGCGAAGGCCCAGCGCGAAGACAACCGGCTTGTCATATCAAAGATCAAAGTGCCGAGCGGCACGCATCGGCTGTTGATACAGGTCGCAGACACCCAGCATCGGCAGACACAGCGTGAGCGGGTATTGCGTGTCACAGGTTTGCAGCCATGAGTCAAAAGCGCGTCTCACTTTTAACGCATGTGTTGGCAACGATGCTCAGCATGTGCCTGGTCGGGACACCCGTCCATGCCGCGTCTCAAAGCGCCCCAAACACGCGTGCGCTGGCGGCTGATCCTGCATGGCAGCGGTTGGCATCGCCGGCTGATCGCGCCGAGGTGCTCGTGAGTCTGGGTGCTTACCAGGACGCTGTCGCGCTACTTAAGCAGTGGCAGCCCAGCAGTGAATCAGATTGGCTCGCCTTGGACCTTGGCATTGCCGGGGTTTTTCGTGCGCTTGGCCAGTCCGAAAAAGTGGAGGCCTATTTGGATGAGGCGCAAACACGCCTCAGCCAGCCCAACGCCAAGATTTGGCGCTTGCGCCTTGATGCGCAATTGACGGCAAAGCGCTGGGATGCCGCCGAGAACAGTTTAGAAATGGCCCGCCATACGGGATTGGTAACGCCTGAGGTTCAGGCTGCGTGGCGGGCGCTTCTGAGCGCCATGCAACCCATCAACAGTGAGGCTGTCGTGACAGATCTTTGGTCTGATGCGATCGCACGCTGGCGTGCACTTCTGAGTGAGGATGCTGACCTGCGCTTGATCGCTGGACATCTGATCAACGCACAACAGACAAAGGCAATTTTGGGCGCAATGCCAAGCTTGGCGGAAGGTGGGGGATCGCCCGCCGTCTGGTCGATCAAAGCGACACTCGCTAAGCGATCCGGTGACGACACTGCCGCACGCGCAGCCCATATTCAGGCCGCAACCGGCTATCAAAAAGCCGGTAACGACGTTGCTTACTTGATCCAACGTTCACAAGCCAACTTGTTGACCAGCGAAGAGACTGACGTGGGGCCTGCTAACGACACGACACCGCTTCAGGCAATCGAGAGTCGAGATATGCGACTGACACGTCGGGGCGCGTTTCTGCAGGAAAGCCAGCAGGCGGTCCCTTATTTCAAACCCCTATCGCCAAAGTCGTTTGAGCGCTTCCCGTTTCCCGGCGGAACCGCCGTTCGGGGCGCAAGCGGCGTTGTCGTGGATGGCGGTCGACGCGTCTTGACGAATCGCCACGTGGTGGAGGGGGGGAGCGATTTTGCGGTTCGTACCGGCCTTGGCGAGGTGTCCAAGGCGCGCGTTGTTTTCATGTCCGAGACCGATGACTTGGCCATTCTTGAGTTGGATAAGCCGCTGCCAGCAGCGCGGGCCATCGAACTCAGCGATCTGCGTATGGCTCAGCCGGGTAGTCAGGTGGTTGCGATGGGGTATCCGCTGTGGTACTTGCTCGGCAGTCAAACACCATCCTTGACCAATGGGGTTGTGGCGAAAGTGGCTGGTATCAACGAGGACCCCAAGATGTTTCAGTTAACAGCCAAAATTAATCGCGGCAACTCAGGGGGGCCTGTGTTTGACATGCGCGGTCATTTGGTCGGTTTGACGATGGGTAAGCTCGATAACGAGGCTCTGCGGCTATCCGAGGGCATCATGCCCGAGGACATCAACTTTGCGATCCAGGCCGATCGCATCCGACAGGCCCTGACAGGCCGCATCGACCCCGTTGCGAACACCAACGCAACCGCAGACTTGGCGGTCAAGCCACCTGAGCAGATCTATCAGGACATGCTCGGCCGGGTTGTGATTGTGGCGGTGGCGGTGAAATGATGCAAAGACGTATCTTCTCCAATGCGGTGGGCGTGGCACTCGCTGTGGTTTTGGGCTGTCTGGTGCACACGGTGGCAACGGCGCAGGTACCGGTCCGTGTGACGGGGACTCATCGATTCGGGCCCGATACCTCTGAAGCTGACGCTTGCCGCTTCGCGGTTGCGGATGCGAAGCGCCTGGCGATTGAGCAGGTTGGAGGCGAGTCCATCCGCGCGGACCGCCTGTTGGTCTGCAAATCGCCTGATGACGCCGGAGCCCTCTCGCCTGGCTCACCATGCCGCTTATCGCAAACTCTCTGGTCGGAGTTGTCCGGTTTGTTGCTCGAAGCAAACGTCATTCAGACGGCGGTCAAGCCTTATCTCGGCGGGCGCGCCTGTACGGTTGAGATGGCGGCTGTGGTCGCGCTTCCCAACGGTCAGCCTGATCCGTCATTTGATCTCACCGTGGCCCTTGAGCGCCCGATCTACCGGGTTGGGGAAGCGCTTCGGCTCACGGTGACGCCGACGCACCGCGGGTATTTGACCCTCTTCAATTGGGCGCCAATTGAAGACCAAACAGCGCCACTCACGCGGGTGCTACCCGCTGACACAGCAACACCGCTGAGCGTCAGCGGTGCGGGTGTGTTTCCCAGCGAAGGGACGCGCTTAGAGGTTGGCGGTTTTCCGATTGATCCCCGTGAGTCGCGCTGGGTACCGCCGAGTACGTGGGCCGAATACCTCATCGTCGTCTATTCACGTGACCCCATTGAATGGCCTGCAACGCTGACTTTGTCTGAGTTTGGCCGAAAGTTACACGAAATTCCGCGGCGAGATATCCGCTGGCAATCCCACGTTTTTCAGGTGATACAGAAACCGCAACTTAAAAAGGAAGCTTTGCAATGAGAAAACAAACCCAACGCCTCGCGCTGACATCTCTGGCCCTCGTGGGCTTACTGACCGCCTGCGCATCCAAGCCGCCTGCCGGAACGCCCGAATATGACGCCTACATGGCCGAACAAGCGAACAAGGCGGCGATCGCACGTGTTGACGACACTTTGAAGGCATCACCGGACTGGTATCGACAGCCGATTGTGAAACCCGGCTATTTGGTCTCTGCCGGTACCGACCGGTCTGCCGATATGCAGTTTGCACTCGATAAGGCCGTTTTGAGTGCCAAGTCAGGGTTAGCGGCGCAAGTGAACAGCGCGGTTTCGGCGAGCATTAAATCGTTCATTGCTGAGTCAGGTGACCCCGTAGATCCGGTTGTTGAGCGGGAGATCGAAAAGGTCGCAAAAGATGTGGTTGCCGAGGTCTCTCTGGCGGGACACCGCATCGTAAAACATGAGCTCTCGCGTGAAGGGACCGACTTCCGTGCCTATGTGCTGATCGAAATGCCAGCCGGGCAGACCCAGCAGGCGCTGGTTAAACAAGGCACTGACAGCACGGTTTTAAAGTCGCGCTTGCGCGCCTCGAAGGCGTTTCAGGCGTTAGAAGCTGAAATCGGTAAAACACGTTAAATCCCTTAGGATCACACCATGCGCGTTTTACTCGTCGAAGACGATCCATTATTGGCCTCTGGCCTACAAGTGGCACTCAGGCAGGCCAATTATTGGGTCGATCACGTGTCCGACGGACAAATGGCTTTGACCGCTTTGGCGTCGCATGATTTTGACCTGGTGATTTTGGACTTGGGCCTGCCCAAGGTTGATGGCCTAGAGGTCCTTCGTACTGTGCGCGCACGGCCTGATCACACGCCGGTCCTGATATTGTCGGCACGCGATAGCGCCGCGCACCGCGTGCAGGGACTTGACCTGGGTGCCGATGATTACCTCACCAAGCCCTTTGACTTGGACGAACTCAAGGCTCGTTTGCGTGTTTTGGAGCGTCGCCGAACGGGCACGTCCACCAACCTGTTGCAGTTGGGGGCACTCGAAATTGATCTGAATGCGATGCGCGTGTCATGGGAAGGTCGGGCGGTCGAGCTGCAGCCCTACGAGTTCAAGCTGCTGAGAAAGCTCGCCGAGAGTCCGAGTCAAATTTTCAGCCGTGAGCAACTTGAGGCCTCACTTTATGGCTGGGGCGAGGGGGTGGAGAGCAACGCCATTAACGTCTACGTCCACAATCTACGGAAGAAGATTTCCCCTCAAATTATCCGTACGGTACGCGGTATTGGCTTCAGTATTCAGGCGGTAGACGAGCGATGAAGCAATCTTCTCTTCGTAATCAGTTGGTTTTTGGTGTCGTCATTTCGATGGTGGTCGTGATGAGCTTGGTGGGCGGCGCTGTCTACTGGGCGCTCAAGCACGAGTCCGATGAAATTTTTCGAGCACGTTTAAATACCTCAGCCCGCGTCTTAGAGGCATTAATTACCAATCAGATTAATCGGATGCCGAAGGATGAACCCCTCTTTATTGAGCTACCCGATGACTTTGACGACAGGCACGACAGGCACGATGAGGCAGCGGACAACGCGGTACATCCCTACGAGCAAAAGATTGCTTTCCAAGTTTGGAACGACATGGGCGTGTTGTTGGCAAAGTCCGAATCCGCGCCGACAACACGATTGGGTGAGTTAACGGAGGGCTCGCAGTCGGTGACGTTGGCGGATGAGACTTGGGAGGTGTTTGCACTCAAATCAGGCACCATTTGGGTGTTGGCCGCCGAACACAATGACGTACTAGAGGAGAAAGCCCACAAACTGGCTTATGCGGTACTGACACCCTTCGCCGTCGGGACGCTGTTGCTGATTCTGTTCGTGAATATCCAGGTCTACAGAGGTCTGACGCCTCTACAGCGTTTGGCAGCGCGTATTCGCAGTCGAAGACCGGAGTCTTTGGAGTCCATTGAGGAGGATTCGTGGCCTGATGAGCTCAAAACCTCGGTTGTGGCACTCAACGACTTGCTGGCGCGGGTCAAGGATGCGTTTGCGCGCGAGCAGCGGTTCATCGATGCCGCAGCCCATGAGATGCGAACGCCCGTTGCGGGCATCCAACTGCACTTGCAAAACGCCATGCAGGCACCGACCGAAGCGGCACGTGACCAAGCACTTCGAGAGGCGCTTGAGGGGGTAAAGCGGACAACGCGCTTCATCGAGCAACTGCTCACGCTCAGCCGCACAACGCACGGCAAAGGCACTGACCTGCCGCCGAGCTTCGTGATGGTAGATACCGTCTGCGCTGAAGTTCGGACAGCCCTGTTGCCGCAGCTCACACTTCGGCAACAGGCGGTGGCGATCGTCGGTGCGCAGGGCGTTGTGGTTCAAGCCATGCCACAGCAATTAACAAGCGTGATTCAAAATTTACTGGAGAACGCCTCCAAGTATGGCGACAGCAACAGCACGATCACCTTGGCTCTGGCTGAACGGGATGGCGATGTCACGCTGCAGGTCCACAACCTTGGCAAGGTGATACCGGCAGCGGAGAAGGCCAATATTTTTCGTCCGCACTATCGATCACCAAGTCGTGCGGATTTGGACGCGGATGGCAGTGGTTTGGGTTTGGCAATTGTTCACGAGACGATTCAGCAGCTGGGCGGAACAGTCAGCGTCAGCGATTTACCCGACCAAGCGGGTACATGCTTTACGGTGACCTTGCCTGCTGTTCCAGACGGCGCGATTGATGACGCGCCCTAAGCGCTGGGTTCAGATACGGATGGCCCACAACAGAGCTGAGATGGTGAAAAAAGATAAAACCGTTGTGACCAATGAGGCGGCTGCACCCATGTCCTCGTGACCATAGCGTTGGGCGAGGGCGGTGTAAATGCCCATCATCGGCATGGCACAAACCAACATCGCAGCCTCGTTCAATGCGCTGCTTTCGATGGTGAAAAGATAGGTGAGCGTTAGCGCCATGATGATGGGGTGAATGACGAGCTTGCCCAGTGCGATGCTCGCAATCATTTGTCGCAGCCCGCTGAGGCGCAGGCCAACCAGCGAGCCACCGATCACGAAGAGCGATAGCGCCGCGCTCGCCGATGAAAAAATCTGTACGGTCCGACCAATGGGCTCAGGTAATGACCACCCCGACACCGCAAACCCAAAGCCTGCAGCGATGCTCCAGATCATTGGGTTTCGAAGTAATCCCCGAACGGTGTGCCGGAGAATTGCCTGCCACCTCGCTTGTGTCGCGCCGCTCTCGGCGAACGCGAGTAACAGCGGGATGATCAACAGATTTTCGACCAGCATGTTCAAGGCCAGCGCAATGCCTGCGGTTTCCGGCCCGAGGGTAATGAGCATGAGTGGGTAGCCCACAAAGCCACTGTTTGGGCAGCTCGTTCCCATCGCAAAGATACTGCTGGCGGTGCGTTGTTGGTTGAGGACGCGGCGCGCCCAAACCATGCTGATTGCCACCATGATCAGTGTTGATAGGGCGTAGGCACCGATATAGTTTGGGTTGAAGATGTCTTCAAAGTTTCGGCTTGAGAAGGTATGGAACAACAGAGCGGGTAATGCGATGTTTAGTGTGAATCGACCAAACAGGCGCATGTCGGCCCGCCCAAAAACACCGAAACGGGTGACAACGTAACCCAATGCAATGGCAAGGTAAATTGGGCTGGTGATCCCGAGTATTTGAAGCGCAGTGGACACGGTTTAAAGCGTAGATCTGGGTCAATACCAATCGGTTGATTGGGTGTTCAGAAGAGGGAAGGCGCTCAAAAGATCAGGCCCAGTTGTGGCTTGCGCCGACTGCAACAGGCTGGCGTGCGCCTCGGTCCACTGGGTGATACCCAAAAGGCTCATGCATTGACGTACCTCGACTTCTAACAGTTCGAGCATGCGCACGACACCCGCTGCGCCGCCCGCTGCAAGCGCCCAGCACTGCATTCGTCCCAATCCGATCACATCCGCGCCCAGTAATTTGGCTTTCACAATGTCAGTGCCACGATAGAAGCCACCATCGATCCAAATGGGCACTTGGCCTTTCACGGTCGCCACGATTTCGGGCAAGGCGTGCATGGTACCCATCCCATGGTCGAGTTGACGGCCACCGTGGTTGGAGACATAAATGAGATCGACGCCGTGGTCGAGCGCGAGCTGGGCGTCCTCGGCCGTCATGATGCCTTTCAGGCCAATGGGTACGCCGGTGCGGCCTCGTATCCGGTCCACATCAGCCCACGTCAGTTGGGCCTGATGTTCACGTCCTGGCACGGCAACCCGCCGCGTATTCTGTTTGGCGATGTCGCGTTCGCGGCGACTGTATACCGCTGAGTCAACGGTGAGGACGACACCCGCATAGCCGGCGTTGGTCGCCCGTTCAACCATCGTATCGACCCAGTTGGCATCCCCGTGCACGTAGAGCTGAAACCACCGCTTGCTGTCGGGGACGGCAGCAGCCATGGGCTCAACGCCCGGCTGGCAGACGGAGCTGAGCATGGTGAAGCAGTTGAAGTCTCGCGCCGCGATGGCGCTGGCTGTGGCGGCGTTTGGCGCAAACAGCTCAAGACTACCAACAGGTGCCAGGCAAACGGGTAAGCGAAGGGTTTCACCAAACGATGTGTGTTGCGGCGTTACCGCCGAGACGTCACGCAGGACGCGCGGTCGGAACGCCAAGCTGTCGAGCGCGTGTCGGTTGCGCCTTAAGGTGGTCTCTGTTTCGGTGCCGCCTGCGATATAGTCCCAAGCGTCGACATTGAGTTTCTGCTGAGCCTTTCGGATCATTTGATGCAGGGTTTGCCAATCGGGTCCGGGTTCAGTTGCCTGGGTCATCTGACGGTTCACAGCCTCAACTTGGATAAAGATGCCGATCATCGTACCGCTTTTGGGATCAAACCATGGACATCTCCTATACACATGACGTCGTTGCACAACTGGCACCAAACGGTGTCTTGCGCGCGGGAATTAACCTCAGCAACTTCCTACTTGTCACCGGCAAGACAATGGCTGGCGATCCCGTAGGCGTGGCCCCGGATATGGCCAAGGCCATCGCAGACCACCTCGGCGTTGGCCTGCAGTTGGTGCCGTTTCCCTCACCGGGGCCGTTGGCCGACGCAGCGGTTGACGATGTGTGGGACATCGGGCTGATTGGGGCCGAACCCCAACGCGCAACGCACATTCAGTTTTCAGACGCGTACGTCGAAATTGAGGCGACGTATTTGGTTTGGGCGGACAGCGCCTTTCAAGACGCGGCTGAGTTGGACGCACCTGGTGTTCGAATTGCGGTTTCCGAGCGCACCGCTTATGACCTCTGGTTGGTCCGCAATATCAAGCAAGCGCACTTGGTCCACGCGCAGGGGTTTGATGGCGCGAAGGCCGCGTTCATTGATGAAAAATGTGAAGCGCTCGCGTGTTTAAGGCCTGCACTGTTGAAAGACGTGCAAACCATCGCAGGAACCCGCATCGTCTCCGGTCGCTTCACCGCGATACAACAGGCGATTGGTACGCACCGTCGTCACGCGGCGGCGGCCGAGTTTTTGCAGCGGTTTTCTCAGCACGCGATCAGCTCTGGGTTGGTTGCATCGCTGATTGAAAAGCACGCCGTGCAGGGCCTCAGCGTCGCGCCCTTGGCTTAGACGCAGGTCGGCGCGAGGTCAGCCCTTACTCGGGTTGACCAAGACTTTTAGATTGGTTGCGCGCTGGTTATACATCGCCACATGCTCGGTTTGGATCATGTCGCTGAGGCTGATCTCGTTGGCGTACTGGCTCGCGAAAGTGGTTGTCAGCTCATCGACGACGCGTTGCCGAAGGGCTTTGTTGGCGGCCTCGCCCAATTGAGGTAGGTATTGGAAAACCAGCCAGCCGCCGATCGCCCATGACATCCCGTAGCTCCGGGTGAGTTCGGTCGGTCGCGTGTCGAGGCCGCCATACAAATACACTTGCTTTTTCGTTGGCGAGCCGTATCGGCTGTAGGTCGTCAAGGTTCGGCTGAGTGCGCCCTCCATCGCCGTCAGGATTTGGTTGGCAAGGGTGCCGCCGCCCGTCGCATCAAAGGCCAGCGTTGCGCCGGTCGCCGCGATTGCCTCGGTTAGCTCTGCCATGAATGTGGGGGCGGTGCTGTCGTAAACATGCGTGGCCCCGAGCCCCTTGAGGAGCGCCACCTGTTCGGGCTTTCGAACAATGTTGACAATATCGACGCCATCAGCCTGACACAGGCGGTTTAGCATTTGCCCTAAATTTGATGCGGCGGCCGTATGCACCAGCGCCTTGTGGCCCTCACGTTTCATGGTTTCCATGAAGCCCAAGGCCGTGAGTGGATTGATGAAACACGAGGCCGCGGCGGACGCCGGGGTACCCTCGGGCAGCACGAGGCAGTCGCTCGCCTTTACGGTCCGGTATTGCGCGTACATGCCGCCCGGCATGACGGCAACCGTTCTCCCCATCAGGTCAACCGCTTGCTTTCCCGCCGCGATGACCACACCGGCGCCTTCATTTCCAACGGCCAAGGGCTGGTCGATGCGTGCCCGCATTCCCGCCATGGCTCTTTCGGGGACCACCGCTCGCAGGCACTTGTTGGCACGATCGGTTGTCGCGGTTTGCATGTCAGCGGCACCAAATAACAAGCCAATGTCAGATGGGTTGATCGGGGTTGCCTGCACGGCAATGACCACCTCGTCCGGTTTGGGCTCGTCCAGGGTTTGCGGCACGAGGGTGACCGCGAGGGTGCCTGAATTCAGGATGGTTGATTGCAATTGCAAACCGGTGAACGTCGCTGACATGGTGATCCTTTGGGGACGGTGTGGAAAACTGAGGCGCTGCCTGCGCTGGCATAATTTTGCCTGACACCCCCGAGTTTCGGGGCTCTATTCACTCACAAAGGACATCTCATGCAAACCCATCCATCTGGCCTACAGACAGAAGACACCATCGTCGGTGAGGGCGACGAGGCCACCGCAGGCAAGAACGTGGTCGTGCACTACACCGGCTGGTTATTCAACAATGGCCAACAAGGCGGCAAGTTTGATTCCAGTAAAGACCGACGTGACCCGTTCACGTTTCCGCTGGGTGGTGGGATGGTCATCAAAGGCTGGGATGAGGGCGTCGTTGGCATGCGCGTCGGTGGCGCCCGGACCTTGATCATCCCGCCTGAGATGGGTTACGGCGCGCGGGGCGCTGGTGGCGTGATCCCACCAAACGCAACCCTGCGCTTTGAGGTGGAGTTGCTGGCGGTTTTAGGCTAAACAACCGGCATTTACGTCCGTGAAAAGGTGAGGTATTCGGTGTTTACCCGATTGTCTTGGGCTTGCCTGAGACAGATACTTCGCCTATTTCCACGGAGGTAATATGAAATTTCGTTCAAATGTCATCGCCGCATTGCTGTTATCAGCGGGTGTGCTTTACGCGGGGTCGGCCTCTGCGGCCGGTCGCGTGACCCTGTATTGCAGCTCCGATGAAGCCTGGTGCCAACAAGCCAAAACGGAGTTTGAGAAAGCGACTGGCATTACGGTCGATATGACGCGTAAGAGCTCAGGCGAAACCTACGCCCAAATCAAGGCTGAAGCCGCCAATCCAAAGGGCGACGTCTGGTGGGGTGGAACAGGGGATCCCCATCTGCAGGCTGCAGAAGAAAATCTGACGCAGGCGTATGTCTCGCCAAACCGCCGCCGCATCGCTGAATTTGCGATGAATCAAGCCAAAGCCTCTGGCGATAAGACGATTGGCATCTACTCCGGTGCACTGGGGTGGGGTTACAACAGCGAGTTGTTGACCAAGCAGGGCTTGCCAGCGCCAATGTGTTGGGCTGACTTGATCAAGCCAGCCTACAAGGGCAAGATTCAAATGGCCAATCCGAACTCCTCTGGCACGGCTTACACCACGCTGGCAACGTTGGTTCAGTTGATGGGTGAGGATGATGCCTTCAAGTACCTGAAGGCGCTGCATAAAAACATCAACCAATACACGAAGTCTGGTTCAGCGCCAATCAAAGCGGCCGGCCGCGGTGAGACCACCATCGGTATCGTCTTTATGCACGATGCCGTGGCACAGGCTGCTGCTGGATTCCCCGTAAAGCCCGTCGCGCCTTGCGAGGGCACGGGTTACGAAATTGGTTCGATGAGCATCATTAAGGGTTCTCGTAACCTTGAGAATGCAAAGAAGTTCTATGATTGGGCGCTGACAGCTGAGTCGCAGGGCCGTGCGAAGGACGTGAAGTCGTTTCAGGTGCCTTCGAACCTTGATGCTGAGGTCTCACCACTCACGCCGAACCTGTCGACCATCAAACTCATCAACTACAACTTTGTGAAGTACGGCTCATCTGCCGAGCGCAAGCGACTGTTGAAAAAGTGGGACGATGAGGTCGGCTCAATGCCGGTCAATTAATCTCAGTATCGATGTTTCGTTATTTCTCGGCCTCGTCAATCGCGGGGCCGATTTTTTTAGGTGCGCTTGCCATCGCTTTGATGCCTTGGTACATGCTGCAGGACGGGTTTTTCAGCTTCACGTGGTTGTCTGGGTATCCACTTGATGCTGAGAGTGCATCGCTTCTGTCGCTGTTACTGCAAGGGCAAAAACTTTGGCTTGCGCCAATCGGCCTGATCTTTCTGGTGCTCTTCGCCGGGGCTCTCTTGCCCCTAACGCGCCGAAAAAGGGGCGAGTTGTTCCTTTGGATCTCCGCCGTTGGTTTGGCATACGCCCTGGGGCAGGGCTTTATCGTTGGTATCCAAGGCTGGTCCTTCAGCTTCTTGAGTGACGCTTTCGGCGACATGCAAGATCGGCAGTTTGGCATGGGTTACGGTGCCATGTTTTGCCTGCTTTCCCTGCTGTTCTGCTTTTCATGGGGCTTATCCGCCAGCGGACGTGTACAGCAAGATCCCTTCGTCACGGGGTCGCTTGCACTCATCATTGGCGTGGTGGGATTGTTCATTTTCATGCCAGTGGGGCAAATGCTCTTGCTCGCCTTCCAGCCTCAGGGGGAGGGGGCCATATTGGGCGCGGTGCTGGAGCGGCTGTTTGACCCCAAAATCTGGCGACTGCAATGTTTAAGCGGTGTTGGGCAATGCGGGGCGGCTTGGAACTCGTTGGGTTTAGCCGTTGCAGTTGGTTTCCTGACAACGTTGCTGGGTCTGGCGTTTGCCCTGGTCTTCACGCGCACGCGAACGCCTTTCAGGCCGCTGCTGCGGTCGCTGTCTTTGCTGCCCGTCATCACACCACCGTTTGTGATTGGTTTGTCTGTCATTTTGTTATTCGGTATGTCGGGACTCGTGACGCAACTGGTTGCAGGTTGGTTAGCGATTGAGCCCTCGCGCTGGATATATGGTTTCAATGGCGTCCTATTGGCGCAGTTGTTGGCGTTTACACCGATCAGTTTCATGGTTTTGATTGGTGTTGTCGAAGGGATCAGTCCCTCGATGGAGGAGGCATCGCAGACGTTGCGTGCGACGCCCTGGCGTACTTTCAAGACGGTCACGTGGCCCCTTCTGAGGCCAGGCCTCGCCAACGCTTTTCTGATCGGCTTTATCGAGAGCATGGCTGATTTCGGCAATCCGCTGGTGCTTGGCGGTAACTTCAACGTGCTCTCGACAGAGATTTTCTTCGCAATTGTGGGATCGCAAAGCGATATGGCACGCGCGGCGATGTTAGCGCTGGTGTTGTTGTTATTCACGATCGGCGCGTTCATGCTCCAGAACGTTTGGCTCGGCAAGAAGCGGTATATCACCGTCAATGGAAAGGGTGACAGTGGCGTTCATCCTGATTTACCTTGGCCTATCAAATGGGCGGTTATCGGTGTGACTTTGGTTTGGACGGTGTTCACAATCGTCGTTTACGCCCTGATTATTTACGGTAGTTTTGTTGAGATCTGGGGACGTGACTGGACCTTCACGCTGAGGCACTACATCAGCGGCTTTGGTGTTTCATGGACGGAACATGGCCTGATGTGGCAGGGATCTGCTTGGAGCAGTTTGGGAACCACATTGACGATCTCGCTGATCGCGGCCCCCCTGACAGCTGCGATTGGTCTTTTAACGGCCTGGCTGTTGACGCGTCAAACGTTCGTTGGGAAAGCTGCATTTGAGTTCGGTACGCTGCTGAGTTTTGCGATTCCCGGCACCGTCATTGGCGTGAGCTACATCGTCGCATTTAACGTCCCGCCGTTCGAGCTCACCGGTACGGCTGCGATTTTGGTGATTTGTTTCGTTTTCCGTAACATGCCAGTCGGTGTTCGCTCGGGTATTGCCTCGCTCTCACAAATCGACAAAAGTCTGGATGAGGCATCGATGACCTTGCGCGCAACATCGTCGCGAACGTTTTTGCGAATCACCTTGCCGTTGATAAAACCTGCAATTTTGTCGGCCTTGGTCTACAGTTTTGTCCGCAGTATGACGGCGATTAGCGCGGTTATCTTTTTGGTCAGTGCGCAACACAACATGGCGACGAGTTACATCATTGGTCGGGTTGAAAACAACGAGTACGGCATTGCCGTTGCCTACGCTGTGGTTTTAATTGTGATCATGTTGGCCGCGATCCTCAGTTTTCAGCTACTGACGCGCGGTCGAAATATTGGGCGTCGAGGGATGGCGCCATCGGATACGACGTTGACGTCAGGAGTGCCATGAGTCTGAATCGCAAGAGCGGCGATGCCGCAGTTGTTCTGAAGCAAATTGTCAAGCAATACAGTCCCGGTAGTCCGGCGGCGGTTGACAACATATCACTGCAGTTTGATTCAGGTTGTTTGACGACATTGTTGGGACCATCTGGCTGCGGGAAGACCACAACCCTTCGAATGATTGCTGGCCTGGAAATGGCGACATCGGGTCAGATTCTGATTGGCGGCGTCGATGTCACCCGTCTGCCGGCGACCCAGCGTGATGTATCAATGGTGTTTCAGTCTTATGCCTTGTTTCCGCACATGCGGGTGTTTGAAAACATTCGGTACGGCCTTGAAGTCGGGTCTTTAAAAGCCGAGGAAATTGACGAACGGGTTGACGCAATCATGCGCATGACTGGCCTTGAGGCCCTTGGCAGTCGTTATCCACATGAGCTGTCTGGCGGTCAGCAGCAGCGTGTTGCTGTCGCCCGGGCGCTCGTCATTGAGCCCCAGGTTCTCCTTTTTGACGAACCTCTTTCCAATCTAGACGCCAAATTGCGACGCAAGGTACGCCAAGAAATAAGAGATTTGCAGCAGTCTCTCGGCTTAACCGTGATCTACGTGACCCACGATCAGGAAGAGGCGCTGGCCATTTCCGACACCATCGTTGTTTTGAACAATGCGGTTGTGGCGCAATTGGGATCGCCGCGCGAATTGTATGAAAAGCCCCGTACGCAATTTGTCGCCGACTTCATCGGTGAAGCGAATATATTGCCCTGTGAACGGGTCGCCAGCGCGCATGGCGTAAAGGTGGTTGCAGGGCCGTTGAGCTTCGAGTTATCCGAAGGTATCGATCGAGTTGGCAAGGGGCACATGGCGGTCAACCCTGGAAAAATTAGCCTTCAACCTCACCAGGAAGGGGCGCTCAGCCCGCATGCGATGACCGGCATGCTGTCAAAGGCGAGCTATCTTGGCGATCATCTGGAGTGCGTTGTTGAGACGGCGATTGGCGAAATCTTGGTGCGAACGCCAGTGGTGAGTGACGCGCCCTTCGCAGGGTCGGTTGTGACCGTGACGATCCCGCCGGAGGCGATTGTTCTGCTCGACGATTGATGACACGCCGGGCAGCGAGTTGACACCTCAATGCTTGATCGGTTGGTAGTCTTTTGCGTACGCTGCCAGCGGTTCAAGCTCCTCGAAAACGGCAGGCGCGCCAGCGAGGATTGCGCAGCCCTGTTCCATCATCGTCTGGGTGTTGTAAGGCCAACTCGCGCCGCCAGCTTCTTCAATCATGAGCAAACCCGCCAAGCAGTCCCACGGGTTGATGTGCGCCTCGTGGTAAGCCGTTAATTTCCCCGCAGCGACATAGGCCAGCATCAATGCCCCTGATGCGTTACGGTAGTACATGCCCCCGCGCTTTAAAAAGGGATCGAGAAAGGTCAGCAATGTATCCGGCGTGATGCGGTTGCAATAACCGACACCGATCGATCCTTCCGAGATCGATTGCGCCTTGGAAACAGCCATCCGGTTGCCATCCAGATAAGCGCCGCCCCCTTTGCGCGCCCAATAGTGGTTGTCATGGTTGGGATCAACGGTAACGCCAATAACCACCGCCTCTTTGTGAACACAAGCGATCACAACGCACCAAGCAGGGATACCGCTGACAAAGTTAGCGGTACCGTCGATTGGATCAATGACCCAAGTGAAATCGGCGGCGCCAGCCGTTCGTCCGTACTCCTCACCAATGATGGCGTCGTCGGGAAATTGCTTCCCAATTTGCTCGCGGATGAACATCTCCACATTTTTATCCGCTTGCGAAACCATGTCCTGTGGCCCTTTGGACTCGATCAATAACGATGCGCGGTTATTGAAGTAGGTCATCGCAATCGAAGCCGCTTCGGCCGCGATTTGTTTGGCAGCAACAAGTCTTTGATCTATCGGGTCGGTCATGATTTTCTCTTGAAAAAGATAAGTTCTTTCTGTCTAATGCCGACTATAGAACAAATGTCAAACCAGTTTGCAAAAGAGATTGGATCTGAGATGGACGCTCCAAGTTTCACGGCGGTCGGTGAAAAACCCAAGTCGGCCTTCAGGGATTACGAACAAGCGGGTATCGACCGGGTACGGACCTTCTACCGAACCAATCATATTCACCAGACCCTCGCGTTCGTCCTCGAAAAAAAGTCGCATTGGTTAGCTTTTCAGCAGCGCACCATGTCGCCGTGGGCTGCCCTTGAGTTCCTTAACACCCTGGTAGACGAATCCGACCCTGATATTGAACTGCCACAAGTCGTTCATTTGCTGCAGACAGCGGAAGCCATCCGGCGCGATGGGCATCCCGATTGGTTCGTTCTCACCGGCTTTTTGCATGACCTTGGCAAAGTCTTGTGTCTGTTTGGTGAGCCGCAGTGGGCCGTCGTGGGTGATACGTTTCCCGTTGGCTGTCAGCATGCGGAAGAAATCGTTTTTTCAAGCTACTTTAACGAAAATCCGGATGCACATGACCCGCGATACAACACGCGGCTTGGTATTTACGAAGCGGGTTGTGGTCTGGATGCCGTCCACTTGTCATGGGGCCATGATGAGTACCTGTACCACTTGATGAAGCCCTATTTGCCAATTGAGGCGTTGTATATGATTCGCTACCACTCCTTTTACGCGTGGCATCGGGAGGGGGCTTATGGTTACCTGACCAATGAGCAGGACGCCGAAAATCTGCGGTGGGTACAGGCATTCAACCCATATGATCTTTATTCGAAAAGTGCGAATCCGCCGGTCTTGTCTGAATTGCGCCCTTATTACGAAGATTTGATGGCTAAATATTTGCCGAGCACGCTACAGTTTTAATGCGGCTCCAGTAGCGCTTGGATCTCAGGTAGCGTGAGCAAGTCGTCGTAGTTATTGGCCACCGCCAACACGTGTGGTTGCCAAAGTTCATTGGCTTCGTGAGAGGTTGCCAGGCCCACTGCGCGCATGCCACCGCGTCTCGCCGCTTCGATGCCGAACGGCGCATCTTCAAAGACGACACAGTTTTCTGGCGCCATTCCGAGGCCGCGTGCAGCGGCTAAAAATATGTCTGGCTCTGGTTTGCCACGGTGGCCTTCGTCCCCCCCCACAACAACCTGTGGCGGGTATTGCAAAGCAAGATGTTTAAGCGCAAACGCGATGTTGGTGCGGTCACCAGCGGTACCCATCGCCCACGGGATCCCCAGCTTGGTGATTCGCTCTATAAATGCCTTAAACCCGCGAACCTCTCGAAAATCAGCCTCAAACAAATCGCGGTAGAGGGACTCTTTGTGGTCGACGTAAGCAAGCGCTGTTTTCGTATCGATCGGGCGTTCGAACAGAAGGTCCATGCACTCCACGCAGGTCCGACCCGTCGTCATTTTTAAGATTGTTTCAAGGGGCTGTTTAAGGTGGTGCGCCTCTGCAAAGAGGGCCCAGCTTTGCGCGTGATACCCCATCGAATCGATCATGGTGCCATCCATATCGAAGATAAAGCCGAGTTTTTTCATCTTGGTATTCCTGAGTGTGGGGAGATTATCTTTTTTTTCTAATTCATACACTATTCAATTACTCTGATGGCAGAATACGGTGAGTCGCAATTCCAACAGGGTCGTTATCTTTTAGGAGACTTCAGGTGGTTCAATCTGTTCGATATGGGGTTATTGGCTGCGGGATGATGGGGCAGGAGCACCTGCGAAACATCGCACTTTTGCCGGGTGCGAGCGTTTCCATCATTTACGAGCCCAATGACGGCATGGCTACCAGCAGTTTGGCAATGGTGCCCGGCGCGCGGCGCGCCTCGTCAATTGCTGAGGTGGTGACGGCCTCGGACGTCGATTGTCTGTTCATTTCGAGCCCAAATTTTCGTCACGCTGAGCAGATCCGTGAGATCGCGTCGTTGCGGTCCTTGCCGGTCTTACTTGAGAAGCCTGCCTGTACGAATTTGGCTGACGTGGCCTCACTCGCGCAGTTGGCGCGGAGTTTTGGCGCGCCAATTTGGGTTGCCATGGAGTACCGGTACATGCCACCGGTTGCCCGCCTGATTGACGCGGTGCACGCGGGCGATGACATTGGGGCGGCCACATTATTCTCGATTCGGGAGCACCGCTTCCCTTTCTTAGCGAAGGTTGATGACTGGAATCGATTCAACCAGTACTCGGGTGGCACGTTGGTTGAAAAATGTTGTCACTTTTTCGATTTGATGCGTTTGATGACCCGCAGTGAACCGATCCGTGTGTTTGCGTCTGCGTCGGTCGCCAATAACCATTTGGACGAACGTTATCCGTTGGGGGTGCCAGACATTTTAGACAACGCTTATGTCATCGTCGACTTCGCAAACGGGCAGCGTGCGTTTCTTGAGCTGTGCATGTTTGCAGAAGGCGCAAGATACCAAGAGGAAATCTCGGTGGTTGGTAACAAAGGCAAAGTCGAGTGCTTTGTGCCGGGGCCCGGTCGCTTTTGGCCAAAGCACTTAGGCGATGCGCCGATACCGAAACTGGTACTCAGTCCGCGTACGCCGAAAGGGCCAAAAGAGTTGGAAGTGCCAGTGGATCCGACACTGCTTGCGGCGGGTGACCACAACGGCTCGACCTTTTATCAACACCAACGCTTTAATGCGGTCGTGCGTGGTGAAGGGGCTGTTGAGGTGACGTTGCGAGATGGCCTTGCCGCTGTCGTGATGGGACTCGCTGCGCAGCAGTCTGCGGCAACGGGTGAGGCCATCAGTTTGACCCGCGGTGAGTTTGATCTGAAGGCGCTCTTAGGGTAGGCGTCAGGCAAAAAATGAAAAAATTTTGACAAATTCATTCAGTATTCGTATAAACACTAGATTCCTTTTTTTGTTAGCTGTCGTACATTTTCAACTTGTATCTAAAACCAGGAGACTTAAATGACTTTTAAACGTTTGCACCCCCTTGCTTTGGCCGCTGGAATGGCCTTGATGGCTGGTATCTCGCATGCCGGCGAGATCCGCGTCATGTGCTACCAAGATGGCGTTGAGTGCGATGTCACCGCGGAGCAGGCGAAGCGCTTTGAGGCCCAAAACCCAGGCACCAAAGTTGTTGTTGATGTGGTGCCCTACAAGTTCGTGCAAGAGCAGTTGCCAGTTCAGTTGGCAGCCGGTGAGGGCCCCGATATCGCACGTGTGACCAATTTGGGTGGTTTGTCGCAGTACTACATGGACATCTCTAGCCACCTGAAAGACCGCAAGTACTGGGATACCAATTTTGGCGCGACAGCCGGCTGGTTGGCGCCCAAGCCGAACGACAAGGGCATCTATGGCTTTATGTCTCAGCTGACCATGACTGGACCGTTCGTTAATAAGACCCTGTTCGAACAAGCCAAGGTGGCGATGCCCGGGCCAAAAGCGACCTGGGACGATTGGGTCGCGGCAACCAACAAGGTCGCCAAAGCCACCCAAACCAAAGCGGCGATGGCGTGGGACCGCTCTGGCCATCGTTTTGCAGGCCCCGCAGTGAGCTACGGCGCGGCAATGTTTGATGCCAAAGGCGAGCCCGTTATTGATGCCGGTTACAAGTCTGCCGTTGAGAAATTTGTTGGATGGCACAAAGATGGCACGATGTTGCGTGAGGTTTGGGCTGGTTCTGGCGGGTCGAGCTACGCCTCGTCTGTCGATGAGTTCATCAACGGTAACGTCGTCATGGTCCTTGCCGGTAGCTGGCAAATCAATAACCTGAACAAAAAGGTTGGCGATAACTTTGATTGGGCAGCTGTGCCTAACCCCTGCGGTACCAAAGCGTGCTCGGGTATTCCCGGCGGTGCGGCTTGGGTTGCATTGAAAACCAGTAAGTCACCCAAAGAAGTTGCCGCTTTCATGGACTTCATCGCAAGTGAAGCCTCCTACGCTGAATTCACAGGTAAGACTTTCAACATCCCAGCCCACGCGGGTTTGGCTAAGAAAGGGGCAGACTACGCGGGTGCGACACCGGCAGTCAGTAATGCACTCAAGGTGTTCAGTGGTGGTGTGGCGAACTTGGCCCCAGCGGCGTATGCCTTCCAAGGCTACAAGTACAACCGCGCCATCATGTTGCCGACGGTCACCCGTGTAACGCAAGCCATTGTTGGCGAGATGTCAACACCTGATGCAGTCGCCAAAATCAGCTCTGACATGATGGACGCTGTGAAAGAAGCGAAGAAGTAAGCAATACCAGCCCCTGGTGACGATGAGCAGAGTGGCTGCGCCACTCTGCTTTTTATTGCCCATATCTTTTTACCGACGGCATCAAAGCCGGCTCCGAGGTGAGATGTTGAGACTGCTATCTGGATTTTTCAACTTGCTTGAACCCCTGTTCAAGGTTGCGCAAAGCGTGCTGGGTGTGAACCGCGTCGCGTGGCTGTTTGTGGCTCCCAACCTTTTGGTGTTCGGCCTTTTCACCTTTCTGCCGATTACGATTAACTTTTTCTACGCCGCTACAGCGGGTGTCGAGCTGATGCCTGCCAACCGCCCATACAGCGGTCTTGATAATTTCCAAACCTTGTTGCATTGCGCGGACTACACCGATTTATCGACGTGTAACAAGGACATCTTTTGGCGTGCAGTTTTAAACACCCTCAAATTCAGCTTGATTCAAGTGGTGTTGATGGTGGTTTTCTCTTTGATCACGGCGCTGGTGCTGAACCGTAAAATTATTGGTCGTGGCTTTTGGCGCAGTGTCTATTTTTATCCTGTTCTTTTGTCGCCTGTTGTCGTTGCGCTGATCTGGAAATGGTTGCTGCAGAGCCAAGGCGCCTTCAATGCGGGATTGGTTGCGATGGATGTACAACCGATCGAATGGTTAACCGTTGCCGATTGGGCGTTCTTCTGGACGGTCTTCGTATCGATTTGGGCACACATGGGCTTCTACACGCTCATCATCTTGGCTGGGTTGCAGGCAATCCCGCGGGACCTCTACGAGGCGGCTGAGATGGATAGAGCGAGCCCATGGCGAACCTTGACGCGGATCACACTGCCGCTCCTCATGCCCAACCTAATCGTTGTGTTGGTCTTGGCTGCCATTAAAGCTGTCCAGGTGTTTGACGAGGTTTTTGTTTTGACAGGTGGCGGTCCTGGGTCTGCCACCACGTTCATCGTCCAGTTCATTTATCAGACGGGTTTCGCCGAGCAAATTCACCTTTACGGATTGGCAGCGGCAGCCTCACTGACGCTCGCCACCTTCCTCGTCATTCTGACGTTGGCGCAATTGCGTTTGTCCAAGGCAGACGACATGGGAAAGAAGGGGCACTGAAATGACTGTTTGGAAAATGCTCACCGCAACCAAAGGTCGGCGCCGCCTCGACTGGACCGATACCGTCAGCTACCTATACCTTGTTGTCGGTTTGGTCGTGATGTTTGCACCAGTCCTTTGGTTGGTCATGTCATCGTTCAAGACGGAGTCGGCGATTTCCCAGTTCCCACCGACTTTCTTGCCGTACACCCAGCAGTCGGTTAGCGTGCCCGGGCGGGAGGGGCAGTTCCCGCTTTATCGCGTCACAACCGAGAGTGGTGAGACGAAAGTGCTGGCGCAGATCAGTCGTATCGGTATTGTCGCAACCATGGTCGATCCAGCCGCACCCGACACCAAGGTCAGGGTGAATATTCAAGCACGCGAACCCGTTACGTCGCTGCAATTCGCTTGGGAAAATTACACCGACCTGTTTGGAAAATTCACGTTTGGTAAATATTTATGGAACAGCGTTTTCATAACGGTTGTGGCGACGCTCATAACTCTCCTGTTCAACTCGATGGCGGCGTTTGCGTTGTCGAAATACCGATTCACCGGACAAAAAGCCGTCTATCTGTTGATCATCGGCACGTTGATGATTCCGCCCACCATTATTTTGGTCCCCGTTTTTCTGGTGATCAACGAGGTGGGGCTGCTCAACAGCCTGTGGGGGGTCATCCTGCCCGCCGTGGCGACACCAACGGGTGTCTTCTTGCTGCGTCAATACATGTTGACGATTCCCGATGAGCTGATCGAGGCGGCGCGGATGGATCACGCGAGTGAGTGGCGGATTTATTGGCGGATCGTGTTGCCGTTGTCAGCCCCCGCGCTCGCCGTATTGGCTATTTTTTCTGTGATGTGGCGTTGGAACGACTTCTTGCTTCCTCTGATCGTTTTGTCGAAGAACGAGGTTTTTACCCTGCAGTTGGCGTTGAATTCGTTCCAAGGTGAGCTGAATACGCAATGGCATTACCTGCTTGCGATGACCGTCATCACGCTCATCCCCGTGACCCTTGTTTTTGCATTTTTACAGCGCTACATCACGACTGGAATCGCCAGTGCTGGCGTGAAGTAACGCCACGATTCGACATCATTAGGATTTATTGTGTCTACCTTAGAACTTCAAAATATCAAAAAATCGTTCGAGCAGACGACCGTCATACATGGCGTCAATCTCTCGATTGAGAATGGTGAATTCGTGGTTTTCGTCGGCCCATCTGGCTGCGGTAAGTCAACGCTGCTGCGCATGATTGCGGGATTGGATTTCCCAACGTCGGGCTCAATCCTCATTGACAGCGAGCCGGTTAACCACATTGGTGCTGCTGACCGTGGTTGTGCCATGGTGTTTCAGTCGTACGCGCTTTATCCGCACATGACTGTTTATGACAACATGGCCTTTGGCCTTGAGAACGCCCATGTGCCGAAGGCTGAAATCGTCAAAAAGGTGGGTGAGGCGGCTGCTTTGCTCCGTTTGGATACCTTGCTCAAACGGCGCCCAACGCAGCTCTCAGGCGGTCAGCGACAGCGGGTTGCCATTGGTCGCGCGATCGTACGTAATCCCAAGCTGTTCTTGTTTGATGAGCCGCTGTCTAACTTGGATGCGGAGCTTCGGGTCTCGATGCGCACTGAATTGCGTGAATTGCATCAGCGCTTAAAGTCAACCATGATTTATGTGACCCATGATCAGGTCGAGGCCATGACCATGGCTGACAAAATTGTCGTTTTGCGGGACGGCCGAATCGAGCAGGTCGGTACGCCTGAGGCGCTCTACGACACCCCCGACAACCTGTTCGTTGCCGGTTTTATTGGTAGCCCACGCATGAACTTCATTCCTGTTGACGTGGTTCGTGCAGATGCCGCGTGGGCATCTCAGCTGCCCGCTGGCGCGGTCACTGTTGGCGTGCGTCCCGAGCACTGGCTACTGCCCGAATCGGGCGGCGGTATTCCCCTTACAGCAGTCAGTAACGAGTACCTCGGTGCTCAGAGGTTGGTGCACGCGCGGTTGGCGGACGGCACGCTTGTTGACTTGCTCATGGATGGCCAAAATCCGATCCCCGTGGGGTCGATGCGCTCAGCGATGCCAGTGGCTGGGCGGTGGCATGCGTTTGATGCCGATGGGAAGCGCATCGCCGCCGGCTGAGGAGGGGAGCCGGTTAGACCGGCTTGCAGCAGCGCTTAGGCCAGAACAGCTTGGCCCTCGAAGGTTCCAAACTGGCTGCGCCAAAAGCTCAATGCATCGGCGTCTTGGTGAGCGAAGTCGGCGACTTGGCCAATTAAGATGACGTGATCGCCAGCGTCGACGGTCTGGTATCTCTTGCACTCGAACCATGCGGCGCCATCGCTTAAGCGCAAGATCCCATTGGGTTGGCGGGTCGCGCTGACGCCGTCAAACCGTTCGCTGATGGGCCCACGGGCAAACTGCATAGCGAGTGCGCGTTGCTCGGCTGACAGAATACTCACACAAAAGCCGTCTGCCGACATGAACGCGTCGAAACTGCTCGCGGTCTTCTGGATACTCCACAGAACCAAGCGAGGGTTGAGCGAGACGGACGCAAACGAGTTACAGGTCATCGCCCAGTCCGCGTCGTTCCAGCGCGTGCTGACGACGGTAACACCGGTCCCGAAGCAGCCCAGCGCTTGGCGATAGGCCTTGGTGTCATCAATTGCGGGCGCTGGCGTTGCGACTTTTTCTGCGAGTGCGGTCATGTGGTTTTTTTGGGTTGTATGGCGGTTAGGGCGTTGTGACATCAGGGCACTTCATGTCCATTTGCCAGCTCGTAGAGTTCGTACCAAGTCTGTCTGTCCATTGGCACGTCCATCGCTTGACCGAACGTTGCGATGCGGTCGATCTGATTGCTACCCATGACCGGTATGACACCGACCGGGTGGTGCATCAGCCAGGCAATGGCCACTGCGACGGTATCGACCCCGTGCTGGTTCGCGAGGTCCGCCAATCTTTGATTTAAACGAGCGGCTGCAGTCCCGGGTTGGTCAGCCTCGGATAAAAGACGACCGCCACCCAAGGGAGACCACGCCATCAGGGGCATACGGTGCGTTTGCGCGTGTGCGACTTGCCCATTCGTGAACGGTTTGGTCTGCATCAAACCCAGTTCGATTTGATTTGTTTGAAGCCGGTTCGTCATGCGCGACTGCAGGAGCTCTGCATCCCACGGCATGAAGTTTGAAACCCCAACACCCCGAACTTTGCCAGAGGCGATCAGTCCATCCAGACATGAACCGAGTGCGTCTGCGTCCATCAGCGGGTCGGGGCGATGAATCAACAAAAGGTCGATCACATCCACACCGATGCGGGTCAGCGAGCGCTCCACGCTCGCCGTCACATGCATCGGGGAGGTGTCGTAGTGCTTCACACGGGTGTTGGGCCACTGGCTGGACAGCAGCATGATGTCTGTCTTTGTGACGATTTCAATTTGGTCCCGTAAAGCAGGTCTGGCCTTGATGGCCTCACCAAACAGTGCCTCACATCGGTAGTCGCCGTAGATGTCAGCATGGTCAAACGTGGTGAGGCCCTGAGCCAAGCAGGCATCGATTCTGGCGAGGTTGGCGTTGACGCTCGTGTCGGTGGCATCCGCCAACCGCCACACCCCATAAGCCATCGCGCTGAGTTCGACGCCATTTGCAAAGTGCATTCGTTTCATTGTTTTTACTTTCGCTTGCCAACGCCCAAGGGCGTTGCGGGTGTGGTCGATGGCACACGTCCATAGGCGTGAGGGAGTGACACGGTCTTAAGTTGCGGAAGCACTTTGGTACCGAAAATTTCACATTCCTGCAGGTGTGGGTAGCCTGAGAAGATGAACGATCGAATGCCCATTTTCATGTAGTCGTCGATTTTGGACATGACTTGGTCAACACTGCCGACGAGTGCTGCACCGCATCCACTGCGTGCGCGGCCGACGCCTGTCCACAAGTTTGGCTCGACATAGCCATCTTCGTCTGCACGGTCACGATTGGCGCTTTGCAGGGAAACCCCTAGGCTCTTGGCATCGAGCGCGCGGTTGCGAATCGCAGCGCCTGCTGCATCGTCTAATTTCGAAACCAGTTCGTCGGCATACTCTCGGGCTTCTTGCTCCGTGTCACGCACAATCATGTGCACGCGCAGTCCGTAGTCGAGTAGGCGGCCATGTTTTTCAGCTTGCGCGTGGACGTCCCGCATGCGCTGCGCCAACATGTCCTTTGGCTCGGGCCACATCAGATAGGTGTCACAGTGTGCGCCGCAAAGCGCCAAGGCATCGGGGCTGTAACCGCCAAAATAAAGCAGCGGGCCCCCATTGATTTGGTAAGGGCGGACGGGGTCCGTAGAGAGCCCCTTCAGCTTATAAATTTCGCCGTCGTAATTGATTTCGTCCTGCGTCCAAGCCTGTTTCAAGATTTCCACCACTTCCCAGGAGCGACGGTAGCGGTAAGCACTGTCGGCCTGCTCGCCGGGAAAATCTGATGAGATCACGTTGAGCGTTAAGCGGCCCTGCAAAATATGATCGAGTGTCGCGACGGTTCGCGCCAGCATTGCGGGGTGCAGTTCGCCGCAGCGAATCGCCGCCAGCAAGTTCATGCGATTGGTCAGTGGTGCCACCGCCGATGCAAAAGTCAGTGTGTCCTGGCCGACTTGGTACGAGGACGGACACAAAATGTTGCGATAACCCAGGGATTCTGCCCGCAGCAAGATGTCTCGGGTGTTTTCCCAACTGCTACGTAAATCATCAGACGGGACCCCAAGGTGGCGGAAGTCGTCCGAGCAGAGCGGCGCAAACCATGACACCTCAGCGCCTTGAATCGCCTCACCTCTGACTGGCACGATGCTCATACACGTTCCCCTTTTGAATATTGTGTAGGAATAGTATATGAATAATCTTCGAGCTTGACTATAGCTATTCGGATTTTTTTTGACATACTAATGACATGTCTTCGTCAACCATCGCTAAGCCACTGCCAGTTTTTCTTCAAATTGCTGAACTATTGGCGCGTCAAATTAAAGCAGGTTACTGGCGAGAAGGGGAGCGACTGCCCACCGAGGCTGAACTCGCGGCTAGCCTCTCCGTTGCGGTTGGGACCTTACGCAAAGCCCTCGCGATTCTGGAAGAGCAAGGGGTGCTTGAGCGCTTGCAAGGCTCCGGTACCTACGTCAAAAAAGCGACCGCAAAACAACGCATCTATGAGCTGTTCCGACTGGAGTTGCATGCGGGGCCGGGGTTGCCGACCGCCCGGATATTGGATGTCAAGCACGTGACTCGCCCGTCGCATGTGCCCGCGTTGGGCGCAGCGCCCGCACGGAAGCTATGGCGCGTGCGGCGGCTTCGTTTTTTGAACGACGTACCCATTGCCCTTGAAGAAATATGGTTTGAGGGTGCGGGCACGCAAGCCTTGACCGCTGAGGAGTTAGGCGACGCGATGTACCTGTTCTACCAACAGCGTTACAAAATTTGGATTGCTCGCGTGCAAGACAGCATCAAGGTTGCCGCTGCGCCCGACTGGGCCAAGCTCCCGTGCGGTTTGAAGCCTGGGCAGAGCGCTGGATTCATTCAACGTTTGTCCTGGGCGGTGGACAATACATTGGCTGAGTACTCTGAGACTTGGTTTGACCCAGCTGTGTGCCACTACTCGTCACGCCTGAGCCAGTAGGGAAGACCGCGCAGTCGTCTACCCCGTCACCGTCACAAGGCCAAGCGGGCTCTTCAGCGTCAGGCTCAATCCGGCAATGCCTGTTGAGAACGGCGCTTGGCTACTGCCCAGTTGTGTGAACAGTTTGTTGAGCCGATCCGCATCTGGGTGGTGACATTCAAACTGCTGCAAAGACAGTCCGGAATCAGCCATGGTATCCGTTGGATGGGCGCCACCCCAACCAATCAAAGTGGGCATCACGCCACCGTATTGCAGCCGTCCATCTGACCGAATCGCGATCGACCACGACAGCAATCCGCTGGGCGTTGGGCGACTCGCGGTAACGGCTTCGCCGATGTCGATGCCTGCACCGCGGGAAACCTGCAGTGCGGCGGGTAAATCACCCACCCTAGCAACCCAATGGACCAACTGCGGCCCATCGGTTCGGAGCCGAGTCTGCAGCGCCGGGTTATCGAGGTCGAACCAACGGGCATGTGATGTCGGCTTCGTGGGGCTGATGCTTGGGTCAATGGCGATGATCTCGAGGTAAGCCGCAGGGTGCAATGGGGAGGCAATCCGCGCCAAGCGGTTGTGCGTTCCCATCAGGGGGTGCTGCCCGCCGGGTCCCGGCGTGACGCCCAAAACTTGCTCGCACCACTGAACGCCCTCTGCGAGTGTGTCAGCTGCCAAGACGACGTGGTCGAGTTTTGGGGATGTGTCGGTCATGCGTTTGCTTTAATGTGTTGCGTGCAAGGTGTCGCGTATTCGCTCCCCAATCGTAATTCAGTCGGGGACAATGCGCTAATCAATGAAATCATCCTCGTAACAACGGTATGCCAACCCATTTCCAATTCATCAAGACGCCGCTGCTGAGCGTCGGTTACGAATCTCACGCACCTGTGAACGCTGGGCCTGATGCCCCCGTCATCATGCTGCTGCATGGTTGGCCAGACAGCACCCGAACGTGGGCGAGCGTGGTGCCGCACCTCACAGCGGCTGGGTATCGCGTCATCGTGCCGGCTTTGCGCGGTTTCGCGCCGACGACATTTTTGCATCGAGACACGCCACGCACGGGCCAGCTCGCCGCATTGGGGCGGGATTTGCTCGATTTAATCGCCGCCTTAAAGATCGATAAGCCGATTCTTGTTGGGCACGACTGGGGCGCGAGGGCGGTTGCCAATGCCTGCGGTTTGGTCCCCAATTTGGCGTCGCACATGGTGTTGATCTCCGTGGCGTATGGGGCTAACAACCCCAGTCAGGCGATTAGCATGGCGCAAGCCCGGCGTTATTAGTACCACTGGTACATGGCCACGCCTCGCGGGCAGGCTGAGGTCG
>ENA-OREM01000057-OREM01000057.1-marine-metagenome-genome-assembly--contig:-NODE-57-length-101007-cov-9.425483_pt1 | contig 101007 bp, 98 predicted proteins | sample MGYA00248623_ERZ508561 | MGnify/ENA primary metagenome ERZ508561 (study PRJEB26227, sample SAMN06264494) | marine metagenome | isolation source: Columbia River Estuary | place: USA:Columbia River...
TAAAAAAGCTTTTAAATTAGTCTATAAAAAAGAACTCAAGTTGAAGGAAGCCATAATAGAACTTGATCTTATATTATCTCAAACAAGTGATATTTATTTGGAAACATTCATCAAATCAATAAAAACTTCTTCTCGCGGTATTTTAAGATAAGTGAATTCAAAACCAATCTTAAAAGTTGGAATTGTTGCTGGAGAGCATTCAGGCGATAGGCTTGGAGCAAAAATTATTAAAAGCCTAGCAAGCACCCACACCATTGAACTTTATGGGGTAGGCGGCCCAAAATTAATCAAACAAGGCTTAAACCCATTATTTGATTTTAAGAAACTTCATGTTATGGGTCTTATAGAACCACTTTTAAATCTTAGAGAGTTAATTAAATTTAGAAAACTATTAATTAACTTATTTATTGAAAAAGAGATTGATTATTTTATAGGTGTTGACTCTCCTGACTTCAATATAGGCATTCATAAGGCGCTTAAACTCAAAAATACTTGTAAAAATATTCAGGTTGTTAGCCCTTCAGTTTGGGTTTGGAGAGAAAATAGAATTAAAGATATAAAAAAATACATAGACCTGACAGCCTGTTTGTTTAATTTCGAAGATAATTTTTATAAGAAAAAAAACTTACCAAGTATTCATGTGGGTCATCCTTTTAGCAAACTATTCCCTGAAAATAAAGAAATCGTTTTTAATAATTTTAATTTAGATGCATCAAAAAAATTCGTATCCATTCTTCCGGGAAGTCGTAAATCAGAAATTAAAAATCTATTACCAACCTATATCGAATTTATAAAATTGCATTCAAGCAAGTATAGTCATTATGAATACCTAATTCCTGCATCTGACAATCAATCTTTAGATATAATAAAAAAGGATATACCCCCTGATCTTCCAGTATTAGTTGGCATAAATTGCACCAAAGATTTTTTATCAATTTCCGATTTTTCTGTGGTCACTTCCGGTACAGCCACCCTAGAGTCAGCTGTACTAGGAACAAGTCCTATTATTTGTTACAAGACCAACTCAATAAACTATTTTATTATCTCAAGAATGCTTAAGATCGATGATATTGGACTCCCAAATCTTTTACTAGGTAAAAGAAAGTTTCCTGAACTCATTCAGCGATCATGCAATGCGAAATCTATATTAGAAGCAGCAGAATCAATAAAAAATAATAATGATGGTGAAAATATCTCAATCACACTTAGAAATTTATTAATTGGACTGAGTCCAGAAGAGTCAGCACAAAAAATTCTTTCGCTTTGAAAATTATTGCCGGAGTAGATGAAGTTGGCAGAGGTTGTTTGGCAGGCCCTGTTATTGCATCAGCAGTTATTCTTAGAAATAATATTCCTGGTTTAAAGGACTCAAAAAAATTAACTCCATTACAAAGAAATAAATTATCAGAATTAATAATGCAAAATTCTTACTTTTCTTTTGGAACAGCATCAGAACAAGAAATAGATGAAATTAATATTCTTCAAGCTTCTTTATTGGCAATGAAAAGAGCTATACTTAACCTTTCTACTAAACCAGAAAAAGTTCTAATTGATGGTATTCATAAACCTGATTTAGATATAGATACCCAAACTATTATTGGTGGAGATTCTTTAGTTGAAGAGATTAGTGCCGCTTCTATAATTGCAAAAGTGTATAGAGATAATTTGATGATAGAAATCGATAAAAAATACCCAGAATATGGATTTTCACAACACAAAGGCTATGGAACAAAAGTACATAAAGAAGCAATTTTAAATTATGGACCAACACCTATTCATAGGTTAACTTTTAAAGGAGTTCTTAATTAGAAGTATGAAAAATATTTTTTCACATCTAAGAGTTTCGTCAGAATATAGCATATCCCAAGGCCTTCTAACTATCGATCAAATTATAGAAAGTGCTAAAAAAAATACTATTCCATCTGTAGCTTTAACAGATAAATCAAATATGTTTGCAATGGTAAAGTTTTTTAATAAGTGTGAGGCATCTGGAATTAAACCAATATCAGGTGCATCAATAAGGGTTATATTTGATGGAGATGATTCTTCTCATGAACTATTATGCTTGGCAAAAAATAATGATGGGCATAGAAATTTAATGCAAGCAATTTCTTCTGCTCATAATAATTATACTTATCAAACCCCAATAATTAATTTCAATGATTTAAAGAACTTTAAGGACAATTTAGTCATTGTTTCAGGAGGAAAAGATAGTCATATTTTTGAACTGTCAAAACAAAATAAAATTAATGAGATCGAAAAAAAAATTGATGATTTTTTAACAGTTTTTAAGAATGACTTTTTTATTGAAGTACAAAAAACAAATAGATCTGATGAAATTGATTTTTTTTCAAATATTCTTCCCTTATCAAATAAAAAAGGTATTCCTTTGATAGCCACAAATGATGTTTTGTTTTCTTCAAAGGATGATTATGAAATACATGAAACAAAGGTTTGTATCAATACGGGCAAGACTCTCAATGATCCAAACAGAGAAAAGCCTTTCTCAGACGAGCAGTATTTTAAAAGCTCTGATGAGATGCAAGAATTATTTAAGGGTTTTGAAGAGCTTATTGATAATACAAATGAAGTAGCGAAAAAATGCAATGTTTCTCTCCACACTAAGGGTTACTTTCTTCCAGAATACCCAGTTCCAGCAGAGCATAACTTTGATTCCTTTCTAGTAGATCTTGCTAAAAAAAGACTTTCAAAGCTAATCACTGATTTTGAAGAAACAAAACAGAAGATATATGCGCAAAGACTTGAATACGAATTAAATCAGATTAAGAAAATGGGTTTTTCAAGTTACTTTTTGATTGTTTATGATTTTATTCAATGGTCAAAAGATAACGATGTTCCTGTCGGGCCTGGAAGGGGGTCAGGAGCAGGCTCACTAGTTGCATATTCACTTGGAATAACAACTCTTGATCCTATTGATCACGGTCTTTTGTTTGAGCGCTTTTTAAATCCAGAGAGAATATCAATGCCAGATTTTGATATTGATTTCTGTATGGAAAAAAGAGACAGCGTAATAGATTATGTTAGTAAAAAGTATGGGGCTGATGCTGTCTCTCAGATAGCAACTTTTGGCACAATGGCTGCAAGAGCAGTTGTCAGAGATGTTGCAAGAGCAATGGGAAAACCTTACGCTCTTGGAGATAGAATTTCGAAGATGATTCCATTTGCACCAGGAATGACACTGGATAGAGCAAAAGACGAGCAGCCAGTATTTGCTCAGGCTGCTAAAAATGATCCTGAAGTTAGAGAGGTTGTTGATTTAGCATACAAGCTTGAAGGCATTACTAGAAATGTTGGAAAACATGCTGGTGGGGTTGTTATAGCTCCAGGAAGTCTTTCAGATTTTTGCCCAATTTATAATGATAGGCAATCTTCTTCAGTCATGACTCAATATGATAAAGATGATGTAGAGAAAATAGGTTTAGTGAAATTTGATTTTCTTGGTTTAAGAACACTTACTGTAATTGATAGGGCAGTAAAATCTATAAATGCATCAATAAAAGATCAGGATAAAATAGATTTAGACAATATACCTATGAATGATCAAAAAGTATTTGATCTGCTTTCTTCAGGTAAAACTATGGCAGTTTTTCAATTAGAATCAACAGGAATGAGGGACTTAATTAAAAAATTAAAGCCCACAAAATTTGAGGAAATTACTGCTCTATTAGCTTTATATAGACCAGGCCCTTTAAATTCAGGAATGCATACAACTTTTGTAGACAGGAAGCATGGCAAAAGCCCTGTAACATATCCTCATGAGTTGCTTGAGCCAGTTTTATCTGAAACTTACGGGGTAATTGTTTATCAAGAACAAGTCATGGAGTCCGCCAGAGTTCTTGCAGGTTATTCAATGGGTGAAGCTGATATTCTCAGACGAGTGATGGGAAAGAAAAAAATTGAAGAGATGGAAGAGCAAAGAGAGATATTTGTTAAGGGTTGTGAAAAAAATGCAATCTCAGAGAAAAAAGCAAATAAGATATTTGAGCTTATAGAACAGTTTGCTGAATACGGGTTTAACAAATCCCATTCAGCTGCATATGCAGTAATTTCTTATCAAACAGCATTTTTAAAAACTTATTATCCTGAGCACTTTATGGCAGCAGTGCTTTCAACAGAGTTAGGTAATACCGATAAGATTCATGCCTTAATTCAAGAGTGCAAGCGAATGGGAATTAAGGTTTTAAAACCAAATATCATGACTAGTACAAAAATGTTTGTGGTTAACGAAAATTCCTGTATTGAATATGGACTTGGAGCTATAAAAGGTGTTGCAGATGCCTTTATAGAGCATGTATGTCAAATTAGAAAAACAAATAAATTCAATGATTTATGGGATTTTTCAAAAAAAGTTGACATCAAACTCGGTGGAAAAAAGTCATTAGAAGCTCTTTCACAATCTGGCGCATTTGATGGCATTGCGCCAACAAGAAGTATTGCTATTTCATGTATTGAAGATATGTTAAAAGATGGTTCAAGCAACTCTTCTAAACAAACCGCTGTATCAGGTGACCTATTTTCATCGCTTAATGAAAGTTTCGATCCATATGAAAAGTATAAAAATATTTCTGATATGGGATTAAGTGAATTGCTGTCACTTGAAAGAAAATCTCTAGGTTATTATTTATCCGGTCATCCTGTTAATGCAATTGAAAAAAAGATTAACAAGCTTAGGTCAAAAAAGATTTCTAACTTAAATCACGATACTAAAAAAGCATCTCTAGTATGCTTAATTAACAGCGTCAGGCAAATTAAAGATAAAAAAGGAAAACCTCTAACTTTCATAAATTTTGATGATGGTACTGGCGTTATGGATGGGGTAGTTCCAAGCGAAGTCCTTGAAAATTGTCACAATATTTTGAAAGATGGACAAATACTTGTAGTAAAAGGTTTGGTTGAGATAGATGACTATAGATCTAAAGAACTAGGAGATGCAATGTTTAGAATGAGAGTAAAAGAAGTGCATTCACTAGATTCAGAGCTTTCAAAAAAAGTTAATAATGTTGTTATTAATCTTAAAGAATCAGAATTGGTTTCGCTTGATGAATTTTCTAATAAACTTGATAAAGTTAAGAGAGATTTTTGGACAAAGTCAGGCTGTAATTTGCATGTAAAAGTTATAACAAATGGTTCAGAGGCTATAATAGACATAGGTGAAAGGTTTAAATTTGAGCCCACGATAGATAACCTAAATTTCTTGGATGACATTTTTGGAAAAAATGCATTAGAAATAGCATGACTAAAGAATAATGATAGATAAAAAAATAACATCAGAAAAAAACTACAATCATTTACCAGATATCTCTGAAGATCATAAATTTTTAGATTTTGAAAACACTATTCAGGACATATCTGAAAAGATTAATGCTTTAAAAAATTCAGATATTGAGTCACCCGAAGTAAGTGATCAAATTCTCGCTCTAAGAAAACAAAGAGATGCTGAAACTAAAAAGATATATTCAAAACTTTCAACATGGCAAACTGTTCAGGTAGCTAGACATCCCCAGAGACCGCACACACTCGATTTTATAAATAATATATTTGATGAATTTGATGAAATGCATGGTGATAGGCAATTTGCGGATGATGCTGCAATTGTAGGGGGTATTGCTTATCTTGAAACTACCCCTGTCATGATTATTGGGCATGAAAAAGGAAGAGATACTGAGGAAAAGGTAAGACGCAATTTTGGAATGCCTCAACCAGAGGGTTACAGAAAAGCTAAGAGGTTAATGCAATTCGCAGAACAATTCTCATTACCCGTAATTACTTTTATTGATACTGCTGGAGCATACCCTGGAGTTGAGGGCGAGGAAAGGGGTCAAAGTGAAGCAATAGCTAGAAATCTAGCTGTAATGTCAGAATTAAGAACACCAATTATTATTGTTGTCACCGGTGAAGGGGGATCTGGCGGAGCATTAGCAATAAGTGTAGGAGATCATATATCAATGCTTCAGTATGCAACATACTCTGTTGCGTCCCCAGAAGCATGCGCATCTATTATTTGGAGAACCGCAGACAAAGCGCCAGATGCAGCACAGGCCATGAAAGTTTCATCCAACGAGCTTAAAAAATTAAAAATTATTGATGAAATTATTACAGAGCCTCTTGGAGGTGCACATCGTGATTATGAGGAGATTTCGTCAAGCATCAAAGATTCATTAATAAAAAATTTATCTACTCTTAGTAGAATGTCTATACAAGAGTTATTAGACAGAAGATATAAAAGATTAATAGAAATTGGCATTTAAGTTTTGATTAATTTTGATGATTTAACTTATCACTTAGATTTAAGTAAAAAAATCTATGTTGGCTATAGCGGAGGCCCTGATTCTACTGCTTTATTGCATCTACTTTATTTAAATAATATTGCTAATATTGAGGCAATTCATATTAATCATAATATTTCAGATAACTCTTTGGAATGGGAAGAGCATTGCAGAAAAACTTCAGAAAAATTAGGTATTAAATGCCATTTAGAGTCTGTAAAGGTGAAGACTGATGGCGACGGTCTTGAATCAGCTGCTAGAAAAGCTAGATATAAAATTTTTACAAAGTACTTGAAAAAAGATGAGCAGATTTTGCTTGGTCACCATTCTAATGATGTTGCTGAAACTTTTTTATTAAGGCTATTTAGAGGCACAGGCCTAGATGGGTTAGAAAGCCTTAGAGTAAAAAGAAAAGTTGGAGAGGGTTATTTAATAAGACCTTTAATTAATGTCTCCAAAGAGAGTATTTTATTTTTTCTCAAAGAAAAAAAAATAAGTTTCGTTAAGGATGAATCAAACTCTTCACAAGATCATGATAGAAACTATGTTAGAAATACTATCATTCCTTCAATTGAAAAAAGGTGGGCTAACGTATCATCAAGGATTTCAAACACATCAAATTTTATTAAGATTAGAAATGATTCCTATGAAATGCTTTTTGAAGAAAAATACAACCATTTAATTAGCGATAAGATTCCAGTAAATGCAATTAAAAAAATTCAAAAACCATTCCTTGTAGATGTTATTAGATTCTCTATTAAAAAACAGAATATAGCTATGCCGAGCAAGAAGGTAATAGAGCAGATTCTAAAGACTTTTATTGAATCAAATCCTGGGCCTAAGTCAGAGGTGTCCTGGACTAGGGCTGATAAAGAGCAGTCAGGAGGAAAAATATTTTATAAGGATAAGTGTGTTGTTATAACCAAGAAATAACACCGCTAAGGGTATATAATTTTTTTGGAGTATTAAGTTATGGAATACAAAACAATAAAAGTAAGCAAAAAAAATAAAGTTGCAACAATAGAAATTAATAGACCTGGTGTGTTGAATGCATTCAATACTCAGTTGATATTGGATTTGCAAGAAGTTACTCAACTTGTTAAAGATGATGATGATACAAGGGTTGTAATAATTTCTGGCTCAGGAAGAGCTTTTTCATCTGGTGCAGATTTAACCGAAGCAGATTCAGACTGGGATGGCTCAAAGGATGCTTTACTAAGAGGTTTCAAGCCCTCGTTTGATAATATTATTTCAATGCCTAAGCCTGTTATTGCTTCAATCCAAGGTCCTGCTGCGGGTATTGGAGCAGCATTTGCCATGTCATGTGATTTAAGAATAATGTCTGAAGACGCATATATTCTCTCTGTTTTTAGTAATATTGCTTTAGTCCCAGATGGTGGTTTGTCATGGCTTTTACCAAAATATCTTGGTTATGGAAAAGCATATGAGTATGCAATAGAAGCAAAAAAAATTGATGCAAAGGAGTGCTTACACTTTGGTATAGCTAATAAAGTTACATCATCTGATAAACTTAAAGAAGATTCTATGAATTGGGCTTTAGGACTTGCTAAAAGGTCTCCTCAATCTCTCGGAAATACAAAAAAATTAATGCGAGAATCTTTGTCTTCTTCATATTGGGACACATACAACAGCGAGGCTGAAATACAAAATAGCTTAACAAGAAGCCCTCAAAATCATGAGGCTGTTTTAGCTTTTTTTGAAAAACGTGAACCTAACTTTGATTAGTCTTTATAAGATTTTACTTAGTCCAACAATAATTGCTTCAAATGAAGCTCTCGTTGTATTTGGGTTGATTCCAACACCCCATTTTGTTTGACCATCTTTTTCTAGCTCTATGTAGGCTGCTGCTTGCGCATCAGATCCTGAAGAAATTGCAGATTGGTGATAGTCAGAAATTTTAATATTAATCCCAAATTCTTTTGAAAGACCATTTACAAAAGAATCAATGGGACCATTCCCTTTGCCTGAAACGGTTACCTCTTTTGCATTCATAATCATTTTAACTTCCAATTCATTAATATCATCTTTGGTTGATGAGGTATGACTCTGATATGAAAAATTATTTTTTGGTTTTAAAAAGTTTTCTTCAAATATTCCCCATATTTCAGAACTGCTTATTTCTTTTCCTGTTTCATCAGCAAGTTCTTGGATTTTTTGACTCATGCTAATTTGTAGTCTTCTTGGAAGAGAAACACCATGATCTTTTTCTAGCAGAAACGCGACACCACCTTTACCTGATTGAGAGTTTATTCTCACAACTGCTTCGTAGCTCCTACCCAAGTCGGCTGGGTCGATTGGTAGATATGGTACAGCCCATTCTGGATTATTGCTTTGCTTCATAGCATGAAAGCCTTTTTTGATTGCATCTTGATGCGAGCCTGAAAAAGCAGTGAAGACAAGATCACCTGCATATGGATGTCTTGGGTGAACAGGAAGTTGATTGCAGTATTCAACCTCTCTCATTACTGAATTAATATTTGAGAAATCTAATTCAGGATCAATGCCTTGAGTTAGCATATTTAAAGCAATAGTAACTATATCAACATTTCCAGTTCTCTCACCGTTACCAAATAAAGTACCTTCAACCCTATCCGCACCAGCCATAAGCCCAAACTCAGAAGCAGCTACTGCCGTTCCTCTATCATTATGTGGATGAAGACTTAGAGCAATATTGTCTCGGTTTTTAAGGTTTTTACTCATCCACTCAATCTGGTCTCCATAAATATTTGGTGTAGACATTTCTACAGTTGCAGGAAGATTGATTATTATTTTATGATTTGAAATCTCTTTTAGAATATCAACAACTGCATCACATACTTCTGCAGCATAATCTAACTCAGTGCCAGTAAAACTCTCAGGGGAATATTCAAAACTCCAGTCTGTATCTGGATTTGCTAGTGCTAATTCCTTAATTTTTAAAGCTCCATTAATTGCAATTTCTTTTATGCCATCTTTATCTTGATTAAAGACAACTTTTCTTTGAAGGGTAGATGTTGAGTTATAAAAGTGAACAATGGCCTTTGGAATACCTTTTAAGGACTCAAAGGTTCTTTCAATTAGCTCGTTTCTGGATTGAGTCAAAACTTGAATATTTACATCAGATGGAATTTTTTTATTTTCTATTAAAGACCTCACAAAGTCGAAGTCTGTTTGCGAGGCAGAAGGAAATCCAACTTCAATCTCCTTAAAACCCAGCTTACAAAGTAACGAAAACATTCTATCCTTTCTTTCTGAACCCATTGGCTCTATTAATGCTTGATTTCCGTCTCTAAGATCAACAGAGCACCATGTAGGAGCTTGATTTATAACTTTTGAAGGCCACTGCCTATCTTTTAGATCAATAGGTTCAAAAGCTTTATATTTATTTACTGGATTATCCATTTTTAATTTGTAAATGTTAATATTTCTTTTCTATGATAACTCCAAGCATTAAAACTAACCTAATTCTCAAAGAAATGGGTATTACTAGATATGAACTTCGTTCAAATCAAGAAAAATCACCCTTCACAAAAAATTATAGTTATCAAAAAGGAAATATTCTAACATTACTTGATCGATCATATGATGATTTAAGCAAAGATGAAGCAAAGCTGCTTGATGCAATTATAGATGCAGTCAATCCTTCTAATAATCAAATATCCCACAATGATTTCAATCTTGATGATATCAATGATTTCATATCAACTTGCATAGATATAAAGGGTATTATTAGTTTTTCTTCCAATATAACCAGCATCAAATCATCAATCTCATTTGTTCAATCGCCTGAATTAGAAGTAATGATTTCTGATAAAGAATCTAAAAAGATTTTATGGAAAAAGCTGCAAGACACTATTCTTTAGTATTTTATGTATAAAGTTTCTCTAATGAGTATAGATGATTTAAAAGAGGCTTATAAGATAGAGTGTGAGGTCAATCCTAGTCCTTGGAAATATGAAACTTTTTTATCCTCATTTGAGGTGGGGCACAAGGGATTAATTTGTAAGCATGATAGCGAAATCATTGGATTCATAATATTTTCTCCCATCAACCCTGAAGCTCATATCTTAAGCATATCGGTAACAAAGAAAATTCAGTCTAAAGGTGTTGGTTCGTTGCTACTTCAAAGTATGCTGGATCAATGTGCAGCAATGAACTATAAAAAAATATTTCTTGAAGTCAGAACAAGTAACTTACAAGCTATTAATTTCTATCAAAAATTTGGGTTCAGTAAAGATGCAATTAGAGACAATTACTATACGGATAATTCAGAGGATGCTTTATTGATGTCCCTTTCAATTTAACTACCTCGTTTTTTTAACCACATAATTTGATTTGTTGTAACTATAAGATATGAGATAAAAAATGTTATGTAAAAGCTAATAAGAATTGGATGATCGACATTGGAGTCAATAACCACTGGATCGCCTGGAGGAAACCTTCTTAATACTTCGGTTATACCTGGAATCATATGAAATAAAAATAGCGCAGAATAGCTGATGGTTTGTAAGTAGGGTGCAAGGAATCCAAAAAACATACCTTTTTCATTAATGTATCCAAATATTACAGCTAAGAGTGTAGCTATTGCTAACAAGTGTCCCACATCAAAACCACGTTTATACATCAATAGAGCAGTTAATGCAGCAATGATGGTGGTAACAACAAAGACTTTAGCTGAAAAATTTTTTGTCTCTATGATTGTATGCTTTTTTAAAGAATATGCACCAGAGCCTATTGCTACAAGAGCTATTAAAGTATGAATCCAACCAATGAAGGATATATCCATTAATAATTAGCTTAGAAGATTTTCGATGTCTGACTCAATGTCTTCTGGCTTAGTAGTTGGAGAATATCTTTTAATGACTTCCCCATCCTTATTAACCAAAAATTTTGAAAAATTCCATTTGATATTCTTTGTACCAAGAACACCAGGTTGCTCATTTTTAAGAAAATCATAAAAAGGATCAGCATTTGGGCCATTAACATCAATTTTATCAAAAATTTTAAAACTCACATTATATTTTTCGGTACAAAAGAATTGAATTTCTGCATTTGTACCAGGTTCTTGACCTTTAAATTGATTGCAAGGAAATCCAAGAATCTCTAAACCATTAGAATTATATTTTTCATATAATTCCTGAAGACCTTTATATTGTGGTGTAAGCCCGCATTGACTGGCAACATTAACAACTAAGAGAACTTTATCATGATATTCACCAAGAGATACTTCATTTAAATCTGCATCTTTAACATTAAAGTCATAAACTGTTTTCATTTTTGGGTTCCTGTGTTTTAGATTAAAAATATGTCTTTAAAAAAATATGATTATATACAAAAAAGAGATACAAATCTTAAAAATGACCTAACCTTAAAGCATCTATATAATCACTATATATAAGTAAAAGTTATGATAAACACAGAAATTAAATATATTTGGAAAGCATTTGATGAGCTATCTTCAGATGAGCTCTATGCAATGATCCACTTAAGACAAAAAGTATTTATTGTTGAGCAAGATTGTCCATACATAGACGCTGATTACACTGACCAAGATGCATTTCATTTGCTGGTATATAAAAATAATGACTTGATTGGGTACCTTAGAGCTTTTAAACCTGGAATAAAATATGAAGGATCTTCACTGGGGAGAATCGTCACAGAAATAAATTCTAGAGGCCTTGGTATTGGAAAAGAGATAACAAAAGAGGGAGTAAACTTTCTATCAAGAGAATTTCCTAATCATGAAATTATTATCTCAGCTCAACATAGATTAGAGCATTTTTATATTGATCTTGGATTTTCGGCTAGAGGTGAAGTTTATTTAGAAGATGATATTGATCATATCCAGATGTATATTCTTCCTTATCAAACAAGTTAAAAAAATTAATGAATAAGTTATTTTTTCGATTTAGACTTTAATAATATTATTTAGTTAATAATAGAGCTATCAAATAATAAACTATGAATTTCTTCAGTTATGAATGGAGCAAAAGGGTGCATCATGACTAGTATTTCTTTCAAAAGAGGCCTTAGATTATTTGTCTCTCCACTTTTTTTACATTCTTCGATATAGACATCACAAAACTTACTCCAGAAAAACTCATAAACTTCATTGATAGCATAGTCCAATCTATAGTCTTTAATATTTCTCTCAATTTGTTTTTTTGATTTTACAAACTCTTCGTATATCCACTCATCAGTTTTATTTGCCGATTGAAATGAATCGTTTCCAACCGAATAGCCGTTGATAAATCTTGCAGCATTCCATACTTTAGTACAGAAGTTTCTATATCCTTTAAGTCTACCCATTTCAAAACTTATATCTTTAGTATGTGTTGCTAGTGAATAAAATGTCATTCTTAAGGCATCTGTTCCGTAGGAATCAATACCTTTTGGAAATTGGTTTCTTGTCTTCCTCTCAATCTTCTTTGCAATACCTTCTTGCATGAGATTCGAAGTTCTTTTTTTAACTAAATCGTCTTGAGAAATACCATAAATTAGATCTAACGGATCAATAACATTGCCTTTAGATTTAGACATCTTTTGCCCATTTTCATCTCTTATCAGACCTGTAACATAAACATCTTTAAAAGGGATTTGATCAGTAAACTCAAGGCTCATCATCATCATTCTGGCAACCCAAAAAAATATAATATCAAACCCAGTAACCAACAAAGAGGTTGGAAAATGTTTTTCAAAATCTTCAGTTTTTTCTGGCCATCCCAAAGATGCAAAAGGCCATAAACTTGAAGAAAACCATGTATCTAAAACGTCTTCATCTTGTAAGAGTTTTCTATCATCAAGTTTATAAAATTGTCTAACCTCATCTTCACTGTGACCAACGTAAACATTATTTTCTGAGTCATACCATGCTGGGATTCTGTGACCCCACCATATTTGCCTACTGATGCACCAGTCCTCAATATTATTCATCCAATTAAAATATGTTTTAACCCAATTACCAGGATGAAATTTTATCTCTCCCTTGTTAACAGCCTCATTAGCTCTTGCTGCCATTTCCTCAGTTTTGACATACCACTGATAACTTAATCTGGGCTCAATAACAATATTAGATCTTTCACCTCTGGGCACGCTTATATGATGTTTTTCTTCTTTTTCTAAAAGATTAAGCTCTTTTAGTTTTTCTAATACAGTTTTTCTAACCTTAAAACGATCTAGATTTGAAAATGGCTCTGGTACATTTTCATTTGACCATGCATCCTCATTAAATATATTGATAGGCTCAAAGTCACTTGTTGTATCTGAGGTTTTTACTTCTCCATCCACTTCATGAAGTGAGTATTTTTTACCTATTTCGTAATCGTTAAAATCATGGCCTGGAGTAATTTTCAGACAACCGGTACCAAATTCCATATCAACATATTCATCAGCTATTATTGGTATCTTTCTTCCTACAAAAGGTAGAACAATATTTTTACCAATAAGATTTTTATATCTATCATCATTGGGATTAACAGCAACTGCCATGTCTCCAAACATAGTTTCAGGTCGAGTTGTGGCTACTATTACAAAGTCATCTGAATCTTCAATTGGATATTTAATATGCCAAAGAAGACCCTCTTTCTCTTGTCTTATAACCTCAAGATCTGAAACAGCAGTTTTAAGTGATGGATCCCAATTGACCAGTCTATAACCTCTATAGATTTTATTTTTTCTATGCAATTCAACAAAAGCTTTCATAACCGCTTCATTGCAACCATCATCTAAGGTAAATCTATATTTATTCCAGTCTACAGAGCATCCAAGTCTTTTAATCTGTGAGGTAATTTTTTCTTCTGAGTAATCTTTCCATGACCAAACTTCATCAAGAAATTTCTCTCTTCCCAAATCTAATCTTGTCACATCATTTTTTGCAAGATTATTTTCTACAACCATCTGAGTTGCTATGCCTGCATGATCGGCACCAACTTGCCAGTGAGCATCTTTTCCAGACATATGATGATATCTTGTATAGAAATCCATAATTGCGTATTGAAAACTATGGCCCATATGAAGCGTGCCAGTAACATTTGGAGGCGGTATTACCTGAGAAAAAGAAACATCAGAATCTTTATTTGAAATAACTCTTTCGGACCAAATCTTAGACCATTTTTCTTCAATTTCTACAGGGTAATACTGTTTATCCATGAGGAAGCTTAATTAAAATTATTTTAATTTCTTACTAAGAAGTAACTGACTTATAAGAGGTACTGGTCTCCCTGTCCCTGCTTTCACAGGAGAACTATAAGAAGCTGTAGCAGCAATATCAATATGAGCCCATTTATAATCATTAGTGAACTTTGATAAGAATGCAGCAGCATGAATAGTGCCTGCTTCTCTGCCTCCGCCAATATTGGCTAAATCAGCATATTTAGTTTTTGTACAAGACTGATGCTCATCCCATAATGGCAGTTGCCATGCTCTATCTCCTGATTCTTCACCAGCCTCAATAATCTTTTCTGCTAAATGTTGATCATTAGCCATCACACCGCTGGCATGTCTTCCCAAAGCAACAACAACGGCTCCTGTAAGAGTTGCCATATCAATGACATAAGATGGTTTATATTTGCCAACAAAGGTAAGACAATCAGCAAGAATCAATCTACCTTCAGCATCTGTATTTAGAATTTCTATAGTTTGACCTGACATCGATGTTACAACATCTCCAGGCTTTGTAGCTTTAGAAGAACACATATTTTCAGCACAACCCATTACACCAACAACATTTACATTTGCATTTAATCTTGCAAGTGTCGACATAACACCAAATACAGTTGCTGCACCACACATATCCCACTTCATCTCATCCATAGCAGGACTCGGTTTTATGGAAACTCCGCCAGTATCAAAAGTAACGCCTTTACCAACTAGCGCAATTGGTTTTTCATTAGCTTTGCCACCCTTGTACTCAATGACCATCATTCTTGCTGGTTCTTCGCTGCCTCTAGAAACACTCAAGAATGAACCCATTCCCATTTTTTGCATTTGCTGTTCATTAAAAGATTTAACCTTTAAATTAGGAAAATCTTTTGTCATAGCTTTAACTTTTTTCTCAATTATTCTTGGAGTGCAATGATTTGCAGGAAGATCGCCAAGATATTTTGCAGTATTAACACCCTCACCAATACCATATCCAATTTTAGCTGCATGTTTTGCTTTTGTTAGATTTGATCCACTAAGACCAGATGTCAATATAGTTAATTTTTTTACTGTTGGTTTTGTAGCAGTTTTATTTTTAGTTTCAGAAAAAATATAAACACTTGATTCAATTGTTTTTGCAACGGTTTCTATCAACCAAAACTCATCTTTTTTAGCAGGGCTTATGCTGCCAGGCATTATAGAAATATCTTTGCACTTAAGGCTATTACCTTTATGTGCAATTGATTGATACATACTTAGCCATTTGTGAGTTGGAGCTGATGAATCTAGTCCATTAGCAAGCAATATGTTTGCAGCGGCAATACCATCAATTTTTGGAAGAAGAACATTGCTGCTAGAATCTTTTAGGTGTGAAGAAATTGTCTTAGAAATATAATTTTTTGAAATTTTATTTAATTCTTTAAAGGATGAATCACTCTTTGTATTTTTGTTGATAACAATAACCAACATATCTGTTTTTAATGAAGCCAGACTATTAGATTCAGCATCTTTTACTGAAACATTATTTAAAACTTTATACGCCATTTAAGTTCTCCTGTTATGGTATTTACTGATAAGATAAATATTGTAATGCATCATAGTTCTCAAGGCATGTATAAAAAAAATATTCTTTCAAAAAGTTTGAATATGGAGGTCTTTAAATCTTCAAGTAGTGTCTTATTGATATTCTTTCTTTTGGTAGTAGGCTCCAGGATTGTTGGTTATTTTGAGCAAGCTGCAGAAGGAAATCTTGACCCCGCTATTATAATGAGTGTTGTTGCTCTAAGATTTCCAGATTTTATAACCCTTTTAATCCCTCTTTCTTTTTTTCTAGGGGTATTAATTTCTATCAGTAGAATTTATGCTGAGAGAGAAATTTATGGTTTCTTTTCTGTTGGCTTAGCTCCCTTTGATTTAATAAAATTCTTAGCTCCTCAAGCGTTGCTATATTTTCTATTAACTCTAATTTTGAGTTTATATGTAGCCCCTTATACAAAAGCATTATCGCAAGAAATATTAAATATAGACTCTTTTGAAGAACAGCTTGAATCGATCAAATCAGATGAAATAGTTTCCTTGAATAACGGAGGCTTTATTTATATTCAAAATACTGATAATAATCTCTTAACTGGAATAAAAGCTCTAAAACAAAATCAAGAGAACTCATTTTTTGTAATTGCTGACGAGCTTTCCACTTCTGAAACCAAAGAACTCATAAAGCTAAACTTCAATAATGGTTCTTTTTATAGTGGAGTTTTTTCTAACTCCTCAAAACTCCAATCAAATTTTAATGAATTCAAGCTTGATATCAAAAAAGAGAAAAACTTAACAAATGATATGAGCCTAACAAAATTATTTGATTTCTCATCTGATTCAAATACTGCCAGCTTTCAATGGAATGTTTCAGTACCAATAACAATCTTAATTCTTTTATTTATTGGGGTTTATATTTCAGAGGTTAAGCCAAGGCAGGGTAGATTTTCTGTAATATTGCCAGGAATGCTTTTATATGTGATGTATTTGAGCTTATTAATTTTAGGAAGAGAGTATATTGTTGATAATCCAAAGACCTCATTTGGACTCTGGTATGTACATCTAATCTTTATTTTATTTTTACTTGCTTATCTTTTAAAAGATAAATTTGCATATAGCGGCAATATAAATCTAGCAATAAGAGATAACCTTTTTATGAAATATGTTTTAGCTCTTAGTTTATTTATTCTTATGATGTGGGTTGTCACTTAGATGAAAATTTTTCATAAGTACATGATAAAAAGATCATTATTGATCTCATGCTTCATCTTTGTATTGTTTGCTTTGTTAGATTTTGTTTTTAATTTTATATCCGAGTTAGAGAATCTTTCTGCCAACTATTCATTCCTATATTCTTTGAAATTTATGCTTGCTTCCATGCCATATAATGCAAATGATTTTTTAGAGGGAGCTTGCTTGCTTGGAGTAATGATTGCTTTAGGAATATCGCACCAAGAAGGTAATTTAAATGTACTTAGATCTAGTGGTGAATCACCAATCAAGATAGTTTTGTTAAATGCCATAGGACCAATGATTTTAGTTTTTTCTTACTTAGCAGCAAATGAATTGGTATTTAGAGATATTTATATAAATGCAGAGATAGAAAAAAATCTAAGAATTGATGATCAGTCTAGTGTTCAGGAAAATAACGAATGGATTAAAGATAAAAATTCCTTTATAAATTTTTCAGACAAGGTTGGAAGCACTATCTATAATGTTAAATTTCTTAAATCAGATTCCAGCAATACACTTTATTACAAAATGTCTGAATCAGCTAATATTGAAGAAGACGTTATTGTTTTTGATAGAACAATGACATCTTATGGATTTAATAATGAAAACACCTTGGATTACTCAGAGCCTTTTAAATTTCCATTAGGTGCATCTATACCCCTCAAAGACATTGAAAGGCTTAAATTTTCTGAATTAATTTTTAGTAAAAACTTACTTCAAAATAGCTCAGTAAAAAAAGATGTCTTATTTAAATCTCATCTCGACAAATCTTTTTATAAAAAGATTTTCCAGCCTTTATCAATCTTGTCATTAATTATTTTTTTTGGTTCATTTATATTTGGCTCTTTACGAGAAACATCGCCAGCATCTAGGGTTGTGCTTTCAGTTATAGGGGCATTTATCTATAAAGTTATTCAAGACTTTTCAATAAGCCTTGCTATCTCAATAAATTATTCTGTTCTAGTAGGCGTTATAACGCCAGCATTTATGCTGCTCATTTCAAGCATTTTTTTATACAAAAAGATTTAAATAGATCTTAGTGATGTTTTAGACAAGATATCACTCATCGAATAGCCATTAGAAGAAAAATAAATTTGTAAGAGGGGTATTCCAGCTAAAGTAAAAATCAATATATTTACTATAAATCTTATTGTTACTTGCTTAAGACCGACTTTATTTCCGTCAGTGCTGAAAATTTCTATATTCCAAACCGCCATGCCAAGAGTTTTATTTCCGTTAATCCAAAAATAAGCATAAAAACACCAACTACTAACAAAAACAATAGCGAGGCCTAGCCATGGATTTAATATTTCTCCTCCATTGAGCCATAGAGCAATTGATCCAACTGCAAACCAAACACCCAAAAGAAGAAAAAGATCATAGATGCTTGCAGCAATTCTTTTTAAAGGAAAGACTTTATATGATTTTTGATTCATTTTGTTTATAGTAATAAAAACAAATTACAAAATACATGATTATGAATAAAGATACAGCATTTTTTGGTCACCCGATTGGATTGAGAACACTATTTCTTACTGAAATGTGGGAAAGGATGTCTTACTATGGAATGAGAGCTCTTCTTGTTTTATATATGACCGGAGCAATAACTGGTTTTAATCCTGGAATGGGTCTTTCTGCAATAAATGCTAATGCGATATATGGAATTTATGTTGGTATGGTTTATTTTATGGTAGTTCCAGGAGGCTGGATTGCTGACAATATCTTGGGGCATCAAAAAGCAGTATTGATAGGTGCAATTATTATCGCATTAGGTCATTTCACTTTAGCAATCCCATTAGAACAAACTTTCTTTTTAGGGTTAATGTTTGTGGTGCTTGGAACAGGCCTTTTAAAAGGGAATATTTCAACAATAGTTGGTAATTTGTATAGAGAAAATGATGAAAGAAGGGACTCAGGTTATACGATTTTTTATATGTCAATTAATATTGGCTCTACTCTAGGGTTTCTAATTTGCTCATATTTAGGCGAGAAAATTGGGTGGCATTATGGCTTTGGAGCTGCTGGAATAGGTATGACTTTTGGCGTATACCAATACATTAAGTTCAGACATTTACTTGAAGATGCTGGACAAAAACCTAATGAAATGTCAGATGAAAAAAGATCGAATCTTATTAAATGGACAAAAATAAGCTTAATTATTATGTTCACAGTAATTGGCGCTGGGTTGCTAGGTTTTATTACAGTTGATCCCAGAGTTTTTGCTGAAAATTTTGCATACTTTTTAACAATAGTAGCGGGTGCCTATTTTTTATATTTATATGGTTTTGCAGGCCTGACGAATGTTGAAAAGAAGAATTTATTATTACTTTTTGTATTATTTATTGGTGCAGCAGCATTTTGGTCTGGCTTTGATCAATCTGCGAGCTCATTGAGTATTTTTGCTAGAGATTACACCGATTTATCAATTGGTGGATTTATAATTCCAATTGGCTGGCTTCAATTTGCCAATCCAATCTTCGTTGTTACTTTTGCTCCAATATTTGCTGGTATATGGGCCCATTTGGCAAGAATCAATTTAGATCCCTCATTACCTATAAAATTTGCTATTGGTCTGATTTTTATGGCTCTAAGTTTTATTGTTATGGTTTATGCTGTTAAATTGGCGATGGTTACTGCACCAGTAGGGATGAGATGGCTGCTATTAACATACTTGCTCCAAACATGGGGAGAATTAGCCTTATCTCCGATTGGTTTATCAGCTTTCTCTAAGTATTCACCAAAAAGATATATGGGCCAAATGTTTGGTTTATGGTTCTTAGCATCAGCAATTGGCGGAGTTCTTGCAGGTCTTCTTGGTGGTGATGCGACTGTTGATGGATTGAGTTCAGTTCAGCCCATTTTTACTTTTATGATTCAATACTATGCAGTAATTGCATTAGCCTTGATTATCATGGCTTACTTTTTTAAAAATAGAGAAAAGACTTAAGATAATTTTGAATTTAAACCTTTAAGGATATCTTTATAGATATCCTTTAAAGTCCATAGTTCAGATATTTTTATGTGCTCATCAATTTGATGAATTGTTTCATTTAGTGGCCCTAACTCAACAATCTCAGTTCCCATTTTTGCAACAAAACGCCCGTCAGAAGTGCCGCCTTTAGCGTTAAGGTCGGGAGTATATCCAGTTACATCTTGAATTGATTGAACTACGACATCCTTTAAATTATCTTCTTTAGTTAAATAAGGTAATCCAGATAATTTCCAATCAATTTCATAATTAATATTCAACTCATTTAATATAGATTCAAATTCGTTAATTAAAGTTTCTTGAGTTGACTCAGTTGAATATCTAAAATTAAAAAACATATCCAAATCTCCTGGTACGACATTTTTTGCTCCAGTTCCTGAATGAATATTTGATATTTGGAAGCTTGTAGGCTGAAAAATTGCATTTCCATTGTCCCAGATAGTATTTTTTAATTTAACAATAACATCGCTAGCAGAGAATATTGGATTATCTACATTTTCTGGATATGCAATGTGCCCCTGTTTTCCAATTATTTTAAGAGAGCCCCCTAATGATCCTCTTCTTCCAATTCTGACACTATCTCCGATCTTTTCATAAGAGGTGGGCTCTCCGACAAGACATAAATCAATTTTTTCATCATTCTCAATCATGTCGTCAACTATCTTATCTATAAAACCATCTACTGCATCACCTTCTTCATTTGATGTAAGCAATATAGCAATTCTGTAATTAAGCTCTGGACTAGTTTCAAAAAATTCTTCAAGAGATTGAAGGAAAGCAGCAATTGAAGCCTTCATATCAGCCGTACCCCTACCATATAATAAATCGCCATCAATCTGGGCTGAGAAAGGAGGGTAGGTCCATTGTTCTTCCGGACCAGTGGGTACTACATCAGTATGTCCGAGAAAACAAAAAAGTTTACCTTTGTTTCCATAGGTAGCATAAAGATTCTCTACATTGGCATAATTAATTCTTTCGCATTTAAAATCTAGCTTGACCAATTTTTCTTCAATTAAATCAAAACAACCCTCGTCTCTTGGTGATAAAGACTGAATTTTTATAAGTTTTTGAAGAAATTCAATCATTTGTATGTAGCTGCGTATTTAATTGTATTGATTTTTTATTTGGCTTTGCAACAACCATTCCATTTATAGAGTTTCTAAGGAAAACTAAATCAGAAGAATTAGCGAGTTCTAATCCTTTTTTAATAATCGTAGGGTTTCCTTCAGTATCATGAAGTTGAATTTTTGTTCCACTAGTTATGTACAAGCCTGCTTCAACAGTGCAGTTATCACCTAAGGGTATTCCAATACCTGAGTTTGCTCCAAGTAGACAGTTTTTTCCAACAGAAATTTTTATGTCATTGCCACCAGAGAGAGTACCCATAGTGCTGCAACCTCCACCCAAATCAGAATTATCTCCAATGACAACTCCAGCAGATATTCTCCCTTCAATCATTGCCTTGCCTAAAGTACCAGCGTTAAAATTAACAAAACCTTCATGCATTACAGTTGTCCCAGAACTTAAATAAGCTCCAAGTCTTACTCTCGAGGCATCTGCGATCCTCACGTTTTTTGGAATAATGTAATCTGTAAGGCATGGAAATTTATCTAATGACCTTATGTACAAATTATTAGAACTATTTTTTGATTCTAATAACTTTTCATCAATCTCATCTAGAGAAACAGGCCCCTGATTGGTCCATGCAATATTTGGAAGGGAGCCAAAAAGTCCATCAAGGTTTATAGAGTTAGGCTTAACAAATTTATAGGACAATAAATGAAGCTTTAGATAGGCAGAAACAACACCATTTATTGGCTCATCAAGATTATCCTGGTTCCAAGATAATTCTATAATTTCTTTACTTGACTCGATATTATCTATATTGTCTATTTCAGTTTTTTCTCCATTGAAATTAATGACAGGAAAAAAGACATCAAGAATATCCCCATTAGCGGATTTGCTTATAAGACCAATAGCTTTAATGTTCATGTGAGTATTATAGTGAACATAAATTTTATTTATATGGTTTCTTTGAGACTATTACTTATTTTTTCAATTTTATTCTTAGAAACAGAAGAGAGTGTCATATCCTCAATTTCGAATGTATCTTCCACCCTATCTCCAAGTGTATTAATTCTTGCTGAATAAATAGAAGTTCCATTTTCATGAAGAACCTTCGCAATTTTTATAAGTAACCCTGGACTATCTGAGGTTTCAATTGTTAAAAAGTTCCTTTTCTTTGATGCCTCTTCAATATTTGTAATATTAATGTTTTTATTAAAAGTATCGATGTTTTTCTTTTTTCTATGGACTTTTTTCTTTTGTGTAGAAAAGTTATGGAAATTGTTATTAATTTTTATTTGAAGGTCTTTAACTTCAGATTTGCTAAGACCTCTATCATGGTGAGAAAACTTAGTAATAAATGTATTTGCCGCTAAAGCTTTATTTGAACTTGTTGATATATTTGCATCTATTATTTCAAGCCCTGAAATCTCTAAGACTTCTACTAGCTTTAAAAATAACCCATCAAAATTATCTGTTTTAATAAAAATCTCTAATAAGTTTCCAAAGCATTTTCTGCATCCAATTACTGAAGAGCTCATGTCTGCTTTAAGAATAAGATCACTTTGCCAGCTTAATCTTTCTAAATTATTCTTTGAAAAATATGCATCATCAAATAATTTTAAATAATTTTGAATCTCTTTTTTTTCATTTAAATCTGTATAGTTCTTAACTAAATTATTTTTTCTATCCTTAGAAATTTCTTTAATGGTTTTTAAAGGCTCTTTGTTAAGTTTTGATCTTGTTAACAAAAATAAATCTCTTAACAGTCCATGCTTCCAACCATTCCATAGAGCAGGGTTTGTTGCTCTGATATCATTAATTGTTAAAAGGTAAAGATAATCAAGTCTTTCAGTGGTTATAACAAGTTCTGCAAAGGTATTAATGGTATCTGGGTCGGATATATCTTTTTTTTGAGAAATTGATGACATTTCAAGATGATTTAATACAAGCCATGAGATAAGATCTGCGTCAGCCCTTGAAAGGCCTATTTTTTTTGCAAATTGAAGGCTTGTCTTGGCTCCAATTTTTGAGTGGTCTCCACCTTTACCTTTTCCTAAGTCATGAAAAAGACCGGCCAAATATAGAATCTCTATTTTGGGTAGCTTGTTGATTAATTCATGCTCAAGCTTGAACTCTTCTGCATAATGAATGTGCATTTGCCGCATATTTCTAACTACTTTAAATGTATGCTCATCTACTGTGTACACATGAAATAAATCAAATTGCATCTGACCAACAACTTCTTCAAACTCTGGTATATATTTTTGAATTATGCCAATACTTTTCATAGATTTTAAAATAGAAGAAAGGTTGTATTGTGATTTTAAAATTTCAAGAAATTTTGATGAGTATTTAAGGTCATTCCTAAACTCTGCATCTATCAAGTTCAGGTTGTTTTTTAAAAGAGACATCGTTGATGTTTCTATAGCATTAATTTTTTTACTTGCTCCAATTGCTATAAAAATATCAAATATAAGCTCCTTCTTATTTGAAAGATTAATATTTTTTTTAAATCCAATTTTATTACCCCGTATAAAAAAATTTCCATGATTCTTTGTAATTGCAAATTGATTTTGTTCTTTAAACTTCTCAAAAACATGATTATTAAAATTTGAAAGGTTTGAAGCATTTTCATAGAATTTTTGCATTAATTTTTCAACAGATCTCTTTGTTGTTCCTTCTTTAAGCATAGCCTTATTTGCAATTTCCACTTGTACCTCAAAGGTAAGTCTATTCCTCTTGGAAATAATATTTGTGATATATCTCATCGCTTTAACAAAGTTGTATGAATTGAGAACTTCTTCGATTTCATTTCCGAATTCTTTAGATTTTTTTATTTCATTAATATCTTTAAGATTAAAACAGTGTTGCAAAATCCATAATGATGTTTGAAAGTCTCTTAAAGCTCCCGGAGATTCTTTTAAATTTGGCTCCAGGTTATACTCTGTTGAAAAAAAAGACTTATATCTTTCCTCTTGCTCTGAAAGCTTTACTTTATAGAACTTTTTCTTGGACCAAACATTATTTAAAGCTAGATTAATACTTTCATCCGTTTTTTTATCTGTTAGTAGAGCTCTTCTAGTTAAATATGATGTGAATTCTTTTGGATCTTCTTTGGCAATTTTCTTTATATCTTTAATGGTTCTAACTGAGTGACCAACCTGGAAACCTAAATCCCATAATTTAGCAACAAATTTTTCTAAATTACTGGAGTCTTTAATTTTCTTATTCTTTTGAATAATCGACAGATCTATATCAGATGAAGGATAAAGCTCTTGTCTTCCAAAACCACCGTTAGCATAAATAGCAAAATCATTTTCAAGCTTTAGATTAATAAAGTCTTCAATAATAATTTTTTCAACATTCTGCGAATGATCTATAAGATAGGAATTGACTTTTTGAGGAGAGTTAAATATTTCAGGAAAATTATTAAGGAATTTTTCACTTATATTTGAGCTACTTTTTGTCATATAGACTCTTCATGTCTTTTCGTAAGAACTTCTACTCCATTTGATGTAACAGCTAATGTATGTTCCCATTGCGCAGAATTTCTGCCATCTTTAGTTTCTACAGTCCATCCATCTTGTAAGGTTTTGCAATATTTTGAGCCTTGATTAATCATTGGCTCAATTGTGAAACACATTCCTTCAAGTATTTCGAGGCCTCTCCCAGGTTTGCCATAGTGAAGTATTTGTGGCTCTTCATGATATACATTACCAATACCATGACCACAATAGTCTTCAACAACACTATAGTAGTTTGATTCAGCATGCTGCTGGATTGCATGACCTATATCACCAAGATAAGCTCCAGGCCCAACAACTTCTATAGCTTTGTAAAGACATTCCTGGGTAACTTTTACCAGTCTCTGATTATGAGGTTGGCATTTACCCACCATATACATTTTTGATGTATCACCATGCCATCCATCTTTTATAACTGTTACATCAATGTTTAATATATCGCCTTCTTTAAGAATTCTATTTGTATCAGGTATCCCATGACATATAACTTGATTAATACTAGAACAGATTGTTTTTTGAAAACCCCTGTAGCCCACGTTTGCGGGAATAGCCTTCTGGACATTTACAATATGTTCGTAACACCTTCTGTCGAGCTCTTCTGTAGATACCCCTGGAATAACATAGGGCTCAATCATTTCTAAAACTTCAGATGCAAGTTTTCCTGCAATTCTCATTTTTTGAATTTCTGATTGATTTTTTATAGATATTTTCATATTTTTTTTCATTTAGTATAGACAGTTGGCAACTAAGTCTATAAAGTACAATTTTAATGCCAGCACGATATTTTAGCTCATTAAAAACCAAAATTTCTTTAAATAGTAACCCTTTTTATTTCTTTAAAAATACTCCCATAAGAGGTCATTCTTGATGCCATTTCCTGCCATACTAGCGCTTGAGGATGGAAGTATATTCTATGGAGATGGATATGGTGAAGAAAAAATTGAGGTAGGGGAGATTGTTTTTAATACTTCAATGACTGGATATCAAGAAATAATTACCGATCCATCATATAAAAAACAAATTATTACCTTCACCCACCCACATATAGGCAACACTGGAATAAACGATGATGACAATGAATCAACTCAAATTCATGCATCTGGAATAGTAATAAATGAGTTTTGTGAAAAACCAAGTAATTGGAGATCTTCTAAGACTCTTGAAGAATTTCTAATCGAACAAAAAGTTATAGCAATTTCAGGTATTAATACAAGAAAATTAACTTCACTTCTCAGGGACAAAGGTTCTATGAACAGCTGTATAGCTTCTTTGTCTCAAATTACAGAAGAAGAAGCAGTCAAAAAAGCACAAGACTTTTCTGGATTAAAGGGTCTTGATTTAGCTAAAGTTGTCAGTGCTAACAAAGACTACACATGGAATCAGGGAGTTTGGCCTGAATATAATACCTCTTCAAGCAATCTATCAATAGTTGCATATGATTTTGGTATTAAAACAAATATTCTCAGGCTTTTGTCTGATCATGTTGGAGTTGTTCATGTTGTAAACGCAGAAACATCTTTTGAAGAGATATTAGAGCTATCTCCAAATGGAATTTTCCTCTCAAATGGCCCTGGAGATCCAGAGCCTTGTAATTATGCTATTAAAAATATTAAGAAATTCTTAGAATTAAGCATTCCAATATTTGGTATTTGCCTTGGTCACCAGCTGCTAGCCCTAGCAGGTGGAGCAAAAACCTATAAAATGAAATTTGGTCATCATGGTGCTAATCATCCCGTACAAGACCTAACAACAAAAGAAGTGTTTATAACAAGCCAAAATCATGGCTTTGCTGTCGATTTGGAGTCTTTGCCAAGTAATATAAGGCCGTCACATGTTTCTTTATTTGACGGTTCGTTGCAGGGCATTGAATTTAATGACGCGCCTGCATTTAGTTTCCAGGGGCACCCAGAAGCAAGCCCAGGACCTCAAGAAATTCAGACGTTATTCAATAAATTTAGAGTTATGGTGGAAGAGCATGCCAAAACGTAAGGATATCAATTCAATATTAATTATTGGAGCTGGTCCAATAATTATTGGTCAAGCGTGTGAGTTTGATTATTCAGGCGCACAGGCTTGTAAAGCTCTCAAAGAAGAAGGATTTAGAGTTATTTTGGTAAATTCTAATCCAGCCACAATAATGACAGATCCGTTAATGGCAGATGCTACTTATATTGAACCTATTCACTGGGAGTCAGTTGAAAAAATTATTGAAAAAGAGAAGCCTGATGCAATATTGCCTACTATGGGAGGACAGACAGCATTAAATACAGCTCTATCTTTAGATAAAAAAGGAGTTCTTAAAAAGCATGGAGTTGTTTTAATTGGAGCAAACAGAGAGGCTATTGATAAGGCTGAAGACAGACAGCTTTTTGATGAGACTATGCAAGCAATTGACATTGAAACACCAAATTCAGGAATTGCCCATTCTATAGATGATGCATTTGAAGTTCAAAAACGTATTGGTTTTCCATGCATTATTAGACCGTCTTTCACAATGGGAGGAACCGGTGGGGGTATTGCTTACAATATTGATGAATTTGAAGCTATATGCAAAAAAGGTCTTGAACTATCTCCCACTAATGAGCTTTTAATTGATGAGTCATTGATTGGCTGGAAGGAATTCGAGATGGAGGTAGTTAGAGACTGCGAAGATAACTGCATCATAGTTTGTTCTATAGAAAACCTTGATCCTATGGGAGTTCACACGGGAGATTCAATTACCATAGCGCCTGCTCAAACACTTACTGATAAAGAGTATCAGGTAATGAGAAATGCTTCTTTTAAAATCCTTAGAGAAATTGGTGTCGACACAGGTGGCTCAAATGTTCAATTTGCAATAAATCCTGAAAATGGAAAAATGGTTGTTATTGAGATGAACCCAAGAGTTAGTAGGTCGTCTGCATTAGCATCTAAAGCAACTGGATTTCCAATTGCCAAAGTTGCCGCACTACTATCCGTTGGCTATACACTTGATGAGCTTAAGAATGATATTACTGGAGGATTAACTCCAGCTTCTTTCGAACCAAGTATTGATTATATAGTCACAAAAATTCCAAAATTTGCTTTTGAAAAATTTCCCCAAGCAGATCCCAAGCTCACCACTCAAATGAAATCTGTAGGTGAAGTTATGGCAATTGGATCAAATTTCCAAGAGTCTCTTCAAAAAGCATTATCTAGCATGGAAGAAGATTTAAATGGACTTAATTCCGTTATAGAAGCTCCGTATGAAAATCATGAAGATGAAATATTGTATGAATTAACCTTCCCAGGCCCTAAAAGACTATTTTATGTTTCTGATGCAATCAGAGCAGGATGGAGTCTTAAAAAAATACATCAGCTAACAAAAATTGATTACTGGTTCCTAGATCAAATTGAAGAAATTATAGATCTTGAGAAAAATATACAAAATAAGAGATTAAATACATTTTCTAAAGATGATATTTTTAGCTTAAAGAAAAAAGGCTTTACAGATTCAAGATTAGCCGAACTTACTCAATCAAGTGAAACTGATTTTAGAAATTTAAGGATTTCCCATGATGTATTTCCTATTTTTAGAAGAGTGGATACTTGTGCAGCTGAGTTTGCTACTTCAACTTGTTATATGTATTCAACTTATGGAGACATGTGTGAGAGCAACCCATCAAATAACAAAAAAATTCTTGTTTTGGGAAGTGGACCAAATAGAATTGGTCAAGGTATAGAATTTGATTATTGCTGTGTTCATGCTTCTTTGGCAATGCAGGAAGAGGGCTATGAATCAATAATGGTTAATTGCAATCCTGAGACTGTTTCAACAGACTACGATGTTTCCAATAGATTATATTTTGAACCAATAACCTCAGAAAAAATTCTAGATATCATTGATATTGAGAAGCCAGAAGGAGTAATAATTCAATTTGGTGGTCAAACCCCTCTTAAGCTTGCAGATATACTGTCAGAGCAGGGCGTTAATATCCTTGGCACAAACGTTGATGCAATAGATAGATCTGAGGATAGAGAGAGATTCCAAGATTTAATTATCAAACTGGACCTTAAGCAACCAGCAAATGCTACTGTAAAAAATATTTCTGAAGCAATGATTGCTGCTGATAATATCGGTTTCCCAATAGTTGTTAGACCTTCGTATGTTCTTGGCGGAAGAGCCATGCAACTTGTTCATAATAAAAATGAATTAGAGTTATACCTTACAGAAGCTGTAGAAGTCTCAAATAGTAAACCAATCCTGTTAGATAGTTATCTTACTGATGCAATTGAAGTAGATGTTGATGTTGTATCTGATGGTGATAATATTGAAATAGGTGGCATCCTTCAGCATATAGAGCAAGCAGGAATTCATTCCGGAGATTCAGCATGTTCATTACCCCCTTACACTCTTTCGAGTGTGATACAAGATGAAATTTCTAAACAATCAATAAAAATAGGAAAAGAATTAGACATCATTGGTCTCATGAATATCCAATTTGCTGTTAAGGATGATGATGTTTATATTATTGAAGTAAATCCAAGAGCCTCAAGAACTGTGCCTTTTATTTCAAAGGCTATTGGAAATTCTTTGGTAAAAGTTGCCTCAAAAGCAATGATAGGTAAGTCCTTAAATGACCAGAAGTTTAGTAGCAAATTACCCAAAGGTTTGTTTTTTGTTAAAGAAGCGGTTATGCCGTTTGATAAATTTCCGCTTGTTGACCCAATTCTGGGACCTGAGATGAAATCTACAGGAGAGGTCATGGGTATAGGTATAAACTTTGGTGAAGCTTATGCAAAGGCTCAAAAAGGAGCGAATAAGAGTATGCCAAGATCAGGCACTGTTTTTTTAAGTGTAAAGGATAGCGACAAGAAATATTTAAATAAATTAGTTCCAATAATCATAGAGAGAGGATTTGATATAGTTGCAACTGGAGGAACGGCATCCTACATCCAAGAATTGAATTATGATGTAAGAAGAATAAACAAAGTTAATGAAGGTAGACCTCACACTGTAGATAGTCTTTTAAATAATGAAATTGATCTTGTTATCAATACTACTGAGGGCAAGCAATCTATTCAAGATTCTGCAGCCATAAGAAGAACAGCTTTACAAAATAAGATCTTTTGTACCACTACCATGTTTGGCGCCTTTGCAATAATGCAAGCTTTAGAGAGCAAAGAGACTGACTGGACCTACAAAACTCTCCAAGAAATAAATACATAACCAACCATCTTAATTGCTATAATAGTTCTATGAATAGAACTCCTATTACAAAAGCAGGTGAACTTGCAATCAAAGAGGAACTTTCAAAACTAAAGTTTGTTGAAAGACCAAAAATTTCTGAAGCCATAGCTGAGGCTAGAGCCCATGGAGATTTAAAAGAGAATGCTGAGTATCATGCTGCTAAAGAGTTACAGGGTCTCATGGAGGCCAAGATTAATGAAATAGAAAGCGCTCTAGCAAACGCTCAAGTCATTGATGTAAAAGATATACCAGAAACAGGTAGAGTTGTATTTGGTTGTACTATTAAGTTATACGAAGTGAGTTCTTCCAAAGAACTAGTCTATAAGATTGTTGGAAACCTTGAATCTGATCCTGAAAAAGGATTGATTTCTATAGAGACTCCTATTGCTAAGGGGTTAGTTGGTAAATTTGTGGATGATGAGGTCACAATTGATACACCTTCGGGGAAACTTACCTATGAGATTGTTGAAGTAAAGCATATCTAATGCATGCTGATAATTGGGCAAATAAAGCAAAACAAGAAGGCTATAGAACAAGAGCTGTTTACAAGCTTGATGAGATTATTCAAAAAACTAAAGTTTTAAAAAAGAAACAAAACATTTTAGATCTAGGCTCAGCCCCTGGAGGCTGGTCACAGTATGTTAAAAAAAAATCACCCTCATCAGAAATATTTGCAATTGATATATTAGATATGGAACCTTTGGATGGAGTGCATTTTTTTCTTAAAAGCATTGAGCAAATTAATGAAATAGAGCAAATACATAGTATAAAAGGTAGTTTTGGCCTTGTAATTAGTGATATAGCCCCCAATATAACAGGTATAAATGCTATAGATATTGAAAATATATATGAGCTTAACTGTTTAACATTAGACACTGCTGTAGAATATTTAGATAAATCCAATGGTTCATTTATCATGAAGACTTTCCAAAATAGTATGTTAAAGAATCTTCGAAAAAAAATGGAATTATCTTTCAAGATAGTTCAAACTTTTAAACCTGCTGCTTCAAAAAAGCAATCAGGTGAAATATATTTGTACGGAGCATATAAATAATGAATAGTGTTTTAAGAAATCTTGCAGTTTGGTTCGTTCTAGGATCGTTGCTAATTTATGTATTTAATAATATTGAAAATTCTGGAGTAAGAGAGCAAATAAGCTACAGCCAATTTAAAGAAGAAGTCCTATCTGATAGAGTTGCCAAAGTAGTTTATAAAGGCGATCAAATGACAATCACCGGTGAGCGCCTAGATGGCTCAAAGTTTGAGACTACTCATCCAATCTTTAAAAAAGATGAGGCTGTAGATAACGCTATTCAAGATAATGGGATTATTGCTGTTTATGAAAAAATTGAACAACCGTCAATTTTGTCACAACTATTAGTTGGTGCATTCCCTATAATTTTATTGCTTGGAATTTTCTTTTTCTTTATGAGACAGATGCAAGGAGGCATGTCAGGGAAGGGTGGTCCAATGTCATTTGGAAAAAGTAAAGCTAAACTAATGGAAGGTGGTAAGGTTAAAACTTCTTTCAAAGATGTGGCGGGTTGCGAAGAGGCCAAACAAGATGTTCAAGAATTAGTAGACTTTTTAAGAGACCCTACAAAATTTCAAAAACTTGGGGGAAAAATTCCAAGAGGTGTTTTAATGGTAGGTCCTCCAGGGACAGGTAAAACCTTATTAGCCAGAGCAGTAGCTGGAGAAGCAAAAGTTCCTTTCTTTACAATTTCAGGTTCTGATTTTGTTGAAATGTTTGTTGGTGTTGGCGCATCAAGAGTTAGAGATATGTTTGATCAAGCAAAAAAACAGGCACCTTGTATAGTATTTATTGATGAAATAGATGCGGTTGGAAGGCATAGAGGAGCTGGTCTTGGCGGAGGTCATGACGAAAGAGAACAAACTCTAAATCAATTACTTGTAGAGATGGATGGATTTGAGGGTAATGATGGCGTAATTGTAATAGCTGCTACCAACAGACCTGATGTATTAGATCCAGCACTATTAAGACCGGGAAGGTTTGATAGACAAGTTGTTGTAGATCTGCCAGACATTCGAGGAAGGGAAGCAATACTAAAAGTTCATATGAGAAAAGTTCCACTTGATGCTGATGTTGACCCGCTAGTATTAGCTAGAGGCACTCCAGGCTTTTCAGGAGCAGATTTAGCTAATTTAATTAATGAAGCAGCTTTATTTGCTGCCAGGTATTCTGACAAGAAAATTGATCAAAACCATCTAGACCTAGCAAAAGATAAAATTATGATGGGGGCTGAAAGAAAGTCTATGATATTGAGTGAAGAGCAAAAAAGAATTACTGCTTATCATGAGGCTGGTCATGCTATTGTTGGCAGACTTTGTCCAACTCATGATCCAGTCTACAAAGTAACAATCATTCCTAGAGGAAGAGCATTAGGAGTAACCATGTTTCTTCCTGAAGAAGACACATATATGCAAAGTAAAGAATATTTACTGGGAAGAATTGCTGCATTATTTGGAGGACGAATTGCAGAAAGCATTATTAATGGCAATCAAGGAATCACCACAGGAGCATCAAATGACATAGAGGTTGCTACTGGAATAGCTACAAATATGGTAACAAAATGGGGTTTCTCAGAAGCACTAGGAACTATAAAGTTTGGTGAAGATGAAGGCAGTCCATTTTTAGGAAGAACTGCTTCTGCTCCAAGCCAGCATAGAAGTGAAGAAACATCAAAATTAATTGATTCTGAGATTAAGGCTATTATAGATTCCTGCTACCAAAGAGCTGAAAATTTACTTAAAACTAATCTAGATAAATTAAATGTTATGGCCGATGCCTTATTAAAATACGAAACAATAGACCAGCCCCAAATAGATGACATTATGGCAGGCGCGGAGCCTAGAGAGCCAAAAGGATGGTCTGATGATGAACCTAAACCTAAGTCTAATAAAAAAACATCGATAAAAGGTGCTGCTGAAGAGTTATAATCTTTAGTATGAATTTAAAATTTGGCACTGACGGTATTCGTGGTCCCGTTGAGACACATATAACACCAGAAGCATGTCTGAGGATAGGACATGCCACAGGTATTGTTATGAAAGAGCAGGGCTGGGATACTGTCATGATAGGTAAAGACACCAGGGTGTCTGGTTATATGCTTGAATCTGCTCTTCAAGCAGGCTTTATAGCTGCTGGAGTAAACGTAAGCTTATGTGGTCCTTTGCCTACACCAGGAGTTGCATACCTTACTAAATCTCTTAGGCAAAAATTTGGGGTAGTAATCAGTGCATCTCATAATGATTTTCTTGATAATGGCATAAAAATATTCAATGCTGATGGTGAGAAACTCTCAAGAGATCTTGAAAAAAAAATAGAAAAACTTTTAGAATCTGATCTAAAACCAGTTAAAACAGAAAACTTAGGTAAAGCAAAAAGATTTGATGAATCGGGAGCAAGATACATAGAATTCTGTAAGTCTACTGTTCCAACAAATATTTCATTTTCATCATTAAGAATTGTATTAGATTGTGCAAATGGTGCCTGTTATAAAGTAAGTCCTGATGTTTTTAGAGAGCTTGGTGCTGAGGTTATAAGCATTGGTGTGGATCCGGATGGATATAATATTAATGCAGAGTGTGGATCAACATACCCAGACCTGGTGAAAGAAGAAGTAATTAAACATAGAGCTGATTTTGGAATATCTTTAGATGGAGATGGAGATAGAGTTATATTAATTGATCGCGATGGCAATATATTGGACGGAGATGATCTTCTTTATATTTTAGCTTTTGCTAATCCAAATAGAACTGGTCAATGGTCTGGAGTTGTTGGAACTCTTATGAGTAATCTTGGGCTTGAAGATGGTATCAAAAAACTTGGCTATAAATTTTTAAGAGCAGATGTTGGAGATAAATATGTAAGCAGTATGCTTACAAAAAATGGATGGCTATTAGGAGGTGAAACCTCCGGTCATATTATTTGTAAAGATTTAGTTAGCACAGGTGATGGGACTATTGCTGCTTTGAAAGTTATTTCGTCTCTATTAATTCTTGAAAAAGATCCATCAGATGTTCTATCAAATTATACTAAAATGCCGCAAATTAATAATGCTATTAAAGTAAACAACAAAGATATTGTTAATGATAAAGATTTATTAAATCTTATTAAAGAAATTGAGTCAGATATCACAGTTGGGAGAGTTTTGGTTCGACCTTCTGGTACTGAAAGTAAAATTAGAGTAATGGTAGAAGCTCCAGAAGAAAAAGTTGCTGAAAAGTTTGCAAAAGATATTTGTGATCTAATTAAATGTAAATCATAGCTGTGATAGTTGCAAACTGGAAAGCTAATGGAGACACTCAGAAAAACTATCAATGGTTCAAGACATTTCATAGTTTGGTTGATACTAAAGCTCTTAATTGTGTTGGAATAAGTCCATCCTATATCCATTTCCATCAACTAAAAACTTTATTTCAAAAAACTGATGTCATGATAGGAATGCAAGATATTGATATCGAAGGTGGAGCTAGAACTGGTTCTATTTCTGCTAGTATGGCATCTCATGAAGACTGTTCATTTTCTCTAGTTGGACACTCAGAAAGAAGAGATTTTTTTAATGAGGATAATGAGTTAATAGGTAAAAAAATTCATAGTGTTTTGCAGCATAATTTCAAAGCAATTTTATGTATTGGCGAAACTTTAGAAGAACACAAATTAAGTAAAACTAAAGAAAAATTAAAATCTCAGATTACAGACTCAATTTCAAAATTGGATATAGATGAAAAACTAATTATCGCCTATGAGCCCATTTGGGCAATTGGTTCTGGTAAAACACCTGATCCAAAAGAAGTAAATTCAATTCACGAATTTATAAAAGATGTTGTACAATCCGCAACTGCAAATAATTTTGAACCAAAAGTTCTATACGGCGGAAGTGTCAATGATCACAATGCTGCTGAATTTTTTAATAAAGAATATATTGATGGAGCTTTGGTTGGCGGAGCATCACTTGATGCAGATATTTTTGCAAATATTGTAAATACTTATAGAAGGCTTAAAAAAATATGATAGTTTTAATTAAAATAATATGTATAGTTCTAGCAATTGCAATTATTGCATTGGTATTACTGCAGCAAGGAAAAGGTTCAGATTTAGGCTCTGCATTTGGCGGTGGATCATCCAATTCTATGTTTGGTGCATTGGGACCATCAGATTTTTTAGGAAAATTAACATATGCATTAGTAGCATTATGGCTAGTATTAACTCTTGCTCTTGCATACATATATAAGTCTGCAAATACAAAAGTAATTTTTGATACACCGTTAATTGAAGAAGTCATGGAAGAAATTCCAGTCGACCAAGTACCAGTAGAATAGTAAAAAAACTGGTGCCGAAAGCGGGACTTGAACCCGCACGAGCTTTCGCTCACTAGCCCCTCAAGCTAGCGTGTCTACCAATTCCACCACTTCGGCATAAAGTTTGAGGATTATAGCAAGTAATTATTTGAAATATAAAAAAATAATATACTTGACCAAACGTACCTAACTTCATTAAACTTCACACTCGCTGCGTTGCGGGGTGGAGCAGTCTGGTAGCTCGTCGGGCTCATAACCCGAAGGTCGTTGGTTCAAATCCAGCCCCCGCTACCACAGTTACATAATTTTTTGTGGGGCATTTGCCCTTTTTTTGTATAAAAAAAATGATAAAAGAAGAAATTGAAAAGATAGTTGAGCCAGTTATTGAAAGACACGATTGTTTTTTATGGGGGTTAGAGATTCTAAGAGGAAGAAAAAGACCCACGCTTAGAATTTATATTGAGTCTGATTCTGGAGCAAATATTGAAGATTGCGAGAATATTTCTAAAGATTTGAATTATGAAATAGATCTTGATTCGTCTTTTGGTGATGATTATGTTCTAGAGGTTTCTACTCCAGGAATAAGTAGGAAGTTTTTTAAACAAAATCAGCTTAATGAATATATTGGAGAAGAATTAAAAATTAAATTAAGAGAGCCATTAGAAGGCATAAAAAATATAGAAGGAGTCCTTGTTGATTGTAATAAAGATTTTTTTCTTATAGAGTCTTTAAAGCTTGAATATAAATTAAATTTTGACGACATAGAGACTTGTCGTTTAGAACCAGATTTTGGTAAATTAATGAAGGAAAATAGTTATGCAGAGTAATGAAATTTTAGCAGTAGTAGATTCAGTATCTACTGAGAAAGGTTTAGACAAAGATATTATCTTTTCAGCCATTGAAATAGCAATTGCTTCGGCATCACAAAGGCATTTTCATGAAGATGCTGACTTATTTGTTCAAATAGATAGAAATACTGGCGAATATTCAACTCATAGAAATTGGATAGTATTTGATGAGGCTGATGAAGAGTTTCATATAGAAACGCACATATCAGCAAGTGATTCAGATCTTAATCTTGGCGACTTGTACACTAAGCAACAAGAGAATGTGCCTTTTGGAAGAATAGAAACTCAAGCAGCAAGACAAGTCATGTTGCAAAAAGTAAGAGAAGCTGAAAGAGAAAAAGTAGTTTCGCAATTTAAAAGCCAAAATAATCAACTAGTTAATGGAACTGTAAAAAGGGTAACGAGAGACAATATTATTGTTGATATTTCTTATGATGCAGAAGCTATTCTACCTCGAGACAGGTTAATGCCTGGAGAAATTTATAAAATTAATGACAGAATAAGAGCTATTCTTCAAATTCAAGAAGTTGAAGGTCGAGGACCTCAACTCATGTTAAATAGATCTTGTCCTGAAATGGTTACAGAATTATTTAGTATCGAAGTACCTGAAATAAATGAAGATATAATTGAAATCAGAGGTGTAGCGAGAGATGCTGGCTCAAGGTCTAAAATAGCAGTCAAAACAAATGATGGTAGGATTGATCCTGTTGGTGCATGTGTTGGAATGAGAGGGTCTAGAGTCCAAGCTGTTTCAGCAGAACTGGGCAATGAAAGGATAGACATAATTATTTATGATGATAACCCTGCTCAATTAGTTATAAATGCCCTAGTACCAGCAAAAGTTGAATCTATAGTCATGGATGAGGATTCAAGATCTATGGATATTGCAGTCAACCAAGAAAATCTTGCGCTTGCAATTGGTTCCAGAGGACAAAACATCAGACTTGCTTCTAAGCTTGTTGGATGGGATTTGAACATTATTAGTAGCGAAGAAGCTGAAGCAAAAGTTAAAGTCGATGAAACAGAGTTTTTGGCTAATCTGATCAGCACCCTTGAGGTGTCTGAAGAAGTTGCAGAAAAAATAGCTTTAACTGGGTTAGCAAGTTTTGATGACATTGCTTATGCAGACGATAGTATTTTTAAATCATTTGTAGAAGATGAGAGTGAGATTGTAAGAATAAAAGGTGCTGCAGAAGATGCTGCACTACTAGAGGCAATGGGAGCTATCACAGAAGAAGAGGACAATGTTGAGTCTCTTACTGACCTTAACTTAGAAGATGAAGATATTCAAAAGCTATCAAATAAAGGAATTAAGAACAAAGATGATTTAGCTGAATTAGCTATAGATGAATTACAAGAGATTATTGAGATTTCTTCTGATGATGCCTCTAAGATGATTATGAAAGCAAGAGAACATTGGTTTAATTAATAAAAAAAGGAAAAATATTTTGACTTTAACTGTTAAAGATTTTGCAAAGACTTTAAAAATATCAGATTCTGCTTTGCTTGAACGCATGCAGAATGCTGGCTTAAGTCACTCTAAAAGTTCAGATGAAATAACTGCTGCAGATAAGCAGGCACTTTTAAAATCTTTAAAAGGAGCAAAAGCTACATCACCTAGATCTGTAACATCTGGGTCTGGAGTTACAGTAACTTCAAAAGGAAAAATTTCTAAAGAATCAGAGGGAACTAGAAGTTACTCTGACAATATCGAAGCAAAACGTGCTGCAGCTTCAGAACAGCTTAAGGAACAACAAAAAAAGAGAGAAGACCAGCTTAAAGAAGCTGCAAGATTAAAACAAGAAGAGATCAAGAAAAGAGATAAATTTAAAAAAGTTGAATCTGAAAAGCCTGCAATAAAAGTTAATGTTAAAGATCAGCTTTCAAGTGCTGTAAATGCTTATAAAAGAAGAGAGGCAGCATTCCCTAAAGATAGCGAACATAAGTTTGAAGCACCAACTGAATTCATTAAAAAAGATATAGAAGTACCATCTTCAATCCAGGTAGGCGAATTAGCTAAGTTAATGGCAGTAAAAGGAAATATTGTAGTAAAAAATCTTATGGGTCTAGGGGTGGTTGCAAACATCAATGATATTATTGATCAAGAAACAGCTATATTGGTAGTTGAGGAAATTGGCCATAATGGAATTGCACTTAAAGAAGAAAATTTTGAAGAAGATCTAGCAAATCTAATTAATTATGCTGATGAAGCAACATCTAGATCCCCTGTAGTTACTGTTATGGGACATGTTGATCACGGAAAAACAACCCTACTTGATTTTATAAGAAAGACAAAAGTCGTTGATGGCGAGGCTGGAGGCATAACGCAACATATTGGTGCTTATGAAGTCGAGACAACTAAAGGTAAAATAACATTCATTGACACTCCTGGTCATGCTGCCTTCTCATCAATGAGAGCTAGAGGAGCTAATACCACAGATATTGTCATTCTTGTTGTTGCGGCAAATGATGGCATAAAACCTCAAACTGAAGAAGCTATAAATCACGCAAAAGCAGCAGGGGTTTCAATAGTTGTAGCTATTAATAAAATTGATTTAGATGGAGCTGATATAGATAAAGTAAAAGGTGATTTAGCTGCAAAAGATTTAGCGCCTGAGGACTGGGGTGGCACAACTCAAATGGTACCAGTATCAGCGCTTAAAGGAACTGGTGTTGATAAGTTGCTTGAAAGCGTTTCACTGGAAGCTGAATTGTTAGAATTAAGAGCTCATCATAAAGGACAGGCTCAAGGGGTTGTTATTGAGTCAGAGTTAGATAAGTTTAGAGGATCTGTTGCTACTTTTTTAATTCAAAATGGAACTCTTAAGGTTGGTGACTTAGTTGCATCAGGCAATTCAATTGGGAAAATTAAAAGTATTGTAAATAGCGATGGTATAAAAATAAAAAATGCAGGTCCATCTGCAGCTGTTGAAGTTCTTGGATTAAACAATGTGCCCAATGCCGGAGACCCTTTTCAGGTAGTAGAGAATGAGAAGCAGGCTAGAGAGATAGCCGAGTACAGAATTACTAAAGAGAAAGAAAAAAAATTATTAAAACAAAAAGATGATAGCGCTGGAGATTTATTTGAATCATTAGGTCAAGAATCTAAAAAAGTACTGAATGTGATAGTTAAAACAGATGTTGGTGGAACTTGTGAAGCTATAGCAGCATCTCTGAATGACTTAAGCAATGACTTAGCAAAAGTAAAAATAGTATCAAGTGGAGTTGGGGGTATAACAGAGTCAGATGCTAACCTAGCACTTGCTGTTGATTCAATTATTTTAGGTTTTAATGTAAGAGCGGATAACTCTGCTAAAAAGATCATAGAAGATGAATCAATTCCATTAAGTTACCACAGCATCATCTACGAATTATTAGATGATGTTAAAGCAAGAATGAGTGGCCTGCTAGACCCAATTATTAAAGAAGAAATTGTTGGCACTGCTGAAGTTTTAGAGGTATTTAATTCACCTAAGTTTGGGCAAATTGCAGGATGTAATGTTATTGAAGGAACTGTTTTTAAAAATAAGCCAGTTCGTGTTCTAAGAGATGAGATAGTTATTTTTGAAGGAGAATTAGACTCTCTTAGAAGATTTAAGGAAGATGTTAATGAAGTTAAAAATGGCACGGAATGTGGCATGGGTATCAAAAATTATAAAGATATCAAGCCTGGAGATAAAATCGAGGTTTATGATAGGAAAGAAGAAGCTCAATCAATGTAGCTTTAGTTTTTAATGCCTTCATTAAGATCAGAAAAAATTGCAGACGAACTCAGAAAAGAAATATCTTTAATAATAAATAAAGAAACCAAGGATCCAAGGCTTCAAAATATCAATATTACAGCAGTAAAAGTATCTGATGATATTGGCATTGCTACAGTCTTCTATACTGTTATTGGCGAATCTGTAATTAAAAATCAAAGCAGTATTGATCAAAAAGTTTTAAAAAAATTTTCAGGCATGGTCAGATCTAAACTTTCACGAACAATGCAAATAAGAAGAGTCCCTGTAATAAACTTTAGATTTGATGAAAGTATTGAGTACTCTGATAATATTGAAAACTTACTCAATAATCTTAAGTAGTAATGGATGGTTTTTTACTTATTGATAAAGAAAAAGGTATATCCTCCAATCAACTTGTTCAAAAAGTAAAAAAAACTCTATCCTTAAAAAAAGTTGGACATTTAGGAACATTAGATCCAATGGCAACAGGATTAATGATTTTAGCTATTAATAGGGCTACTAAATTTTCAAACTATTTTTTGGAATCTGATAAGTCTTATGATGCTTCAGTTCAACTTGGCTCTTCGACTGATACAGATGATGCCATGGGAAATATTATTAGTTCCTCCGACATTATTCCTGATGAAAAAAATATAAATGAATCACTAGCATCTTTTGTTGGAAGATCTATGCAGGTAGCACCTTTTTTTTCAGCATTAAAATATAAAGGCAAACCTCTTTATAAATATGCGCGAGAGGGAGAATTTATATCAAAACCCCCAAGGGAGATTAATATATTTTCCATTAAAGATATTAAGTGTAATCTTAATAAGTGCTCATTTATAATTCATTGTTCAAAAGGTACATACATCAGATCAATTGCAAGAGATCTGGGTGATAAGCTGAATTGCGGCGGCCATCTATCCGCACTTAGAAGATTATCTCAAGGAAGTTTTAATATAGAAAATGCAATGACTATTGAAAATATTGAACTTAATAAATTAATAACTATCGAGAAGGCATTTTCAGAACTTTCTGAAATTAAATTAAACTTTAATCAAACAAAAGTTTTCATGAATGGAGGTAAGATACAAGAAATAAATTCTAAAGATGATATCTATAAAATTTATGATTCTTCAGAAAAATTTGTTGGTTTAGGATTGATCTCAAACTCTGTTTTAGCCCTTAAACGACTTGTTTAATAACTAGATTAGTTATAAGATTCGCACGCTTACTTTAGTTGTACGAGGTTTGCATTAATTAATGAATGTACATCGAGGAATATAAATATGGCACTTTTAGCTAAAGAAAAAGAAAAAATTGTAGGAAAATTTCAAAGAACTGACAATGATACAGGATCCCCTGAAGTTCAAATAGCATTGTTAACAGAAAATATTAATAAATTACAAAATCATTTCAAAGAACACAAAAAAGACCATCATTCTAGAACTGGTTTAATAAGAATGGTTAATCTAAGAAGAAAACTTTTAGCTTATCTAAAAAGAAAAAATTCCGATAGCTACAAAGAAGTTGTAAAACAACTTAAGCTTAGAGGGTAAAAATAAAAATAATAAAAGGAAAATCGTGGAAAATAATAAATTAGAATCTACATCGGTAGAGTTTCAGTATGGAAATCAAACAGTAAAATTAGAAACAAATAAAGTCGCAAGACAAGCAACTGCGGCTGTGGTCGTTACTATTGGCGACTTGGTAGTATTAACAACAGTAGTTGCAAAAAAAGAGGCAGATCCTAAAAAGGATTTCTTCCCATTAGCAGTATTTTATCAAGAGAAATTTTATTCAACAGGAGTTATTCCTGGAGGGTTTTTTAAAAGAGAAGCTAGACCAACTGAAAGAGAAACATTAACCTCAAGGCTTATTGATAGGCCAATCAGACCTCTCTTCCCAGAAGGATTTAAAAATGAAGTTCAAATATTTTGCACAGTCATGTCTTCTGGAAAAGATCAGAACCCTGATATAGCAGCCATGATAGGATCTTCTGCTGCTTTGTGTGTTGCAGGAGTACCTTTCGATGGACCTATGGGTGCTGCAAGGGTTGGCTTTATTGATGGAAATTATGTTTTGAATCCATCTTTCGAGCAGCTAGAAACCTCATATTTGGATATGGTTGTTGCAGGAACAGAAAAAGCAGTTCTTATGGTTGAATCAGAAGCTAATGAGCTCAATGAAGATTTAATGTTAGGTGCTGTTTTGTATGGACATCAAGAAATGCAAGCAGTGATTAATGCATGTAAAGAGCTTAAAGACAAAGCTGGTAAAGAGGATTGGGTAATAAGTAACGATGAAGAATCTCCGGTCTACTATTCTGAACTAACAGAAAAGTATACAAATAAAATAACTGAAGCTTTTACTATAAAAGATAAATCAGAACGAACAACTGCTATAGGCTCTATTAAAGAAGATATAGTTAATTCCTATCCAGACGCCGATGAGATTCAGCTTGGCAAAATTTTAGGCGCATTTAAAAATCTTGAAAAAGATATAGTTAGAAGAAACATATTAAGCAATCAACCAAGAATTGATGGAAGAGATACAGATACCGTCAGACCAATTTTTATAGAAACTGATGTTCTGCCTAGTGCTCATGGTTCTTCATTATTTACTAGAGGCGAAACTCAGGCAATAGTGGTTGCTACTTTGGGATCCTCGAGAGATGCTCAAAGAATTGAAGCAATCGAAGGTCAAGGAACAGATAACTTTATGCTTCATTATAATTTTCCAGCATATAGTGTTGGTGAGATTGGGATGCCTATGGGACCCAAAAGAAGAGAAATCGGGCATGGTAATTTGGCTAAAAGAGCAATTAAAGCAGTGCTTCCTGATGTAACTGATTTTGGCTATACAATGAGAGTGGTTTCAGAAATAACAGAATCTAATGGTTCAAGTTCAATGGCTTCGGTTTGTGGTACTTCATTATCACTAATGGATGCAGGAGTTCCAATATCAAGCCCAGTGGCAGGTATAGCAATGGGCTTAATTAAAGAGGGCGATGATTTTGCTGTATTAACAGATATTTTAGGTGATGAAGATCATTTAGGAGATATGGATTTTAAAGTTGCTGGAACCGAAAATGGTATAACAGCTCTTCAGATGGATATTAAAATCCAAGGTATTACAGCAGATATTATGGAGTCAGCTTTAACAAAAGCTAAGACCGCAATACATCATATATTGGGTATTATGAACGAAGCTATAGCTTCACCTAAGGAGCTTTCTGAGAATGCTCCAGCTATGAAAACGTTTATGGTTGATAAAGATAAGATTAAAGAGATTATTGGTAAAGGTGGTGCAGTTATCAAGGGCATGCAGGAGAAAACAGGTGCAACTGTTGATGTTGAAGATGATGGAACGGTATCAGTATTCGGACAAAATCAATCATCAATGCAGGAGTGTTTAGAAATCATCGAGGGTATTTTAGAAGAACCTGAATTAGATAAAGTATATAAAGGTACTGTTGTTAAAATTGTCGATTTTGGAGCTTTTGTAAATATTCTTCCCGGTAAGGATGGTCTTTTGCATATATCAGAAATTGCCCACGAAAGAACAGAAGATGTAAGTGCTGTTCTATCCGAAGGGCAAGAAATAGAAGTAAAATTAATTGGTTTTGATAGAGGTAAGATGAAATTATCTGTAAAGGCCTTAATTGCCAAAGAAGAACCTAAGCAAGAAGAATCCGAAGAAGAAACACCTCAAGAATAAGTAAAATACACCTGTATTTTAAAAAACCTGAAAAGTCAAATTTTTAGGTTTTTTTTATTCACAAAATTTGCTCCAATTAGTTTTTTATGGTCTCATATGTATTGCAAAACATAAAAAACCTAATAGGGGGGAACATTATGGATAATGCATGGAGAATGATAGGCGACTTAGTTAGTAATTTAACTAGCGTTATAATTGGAATCTTAGGACTTGGTATCGTTGGAAGCTTAGCTTTCGGAGATATGCTAGGACTAGACGTGATTGGTAACATAACTTCACTTGTTGAAAGTTTAGCTACTAATGGCGTTGTTGGACTTCTTGTTCTAGCAGTTCTAATGAGCCTTGTTAAGTAATTGCTTAACCTCTTGCTAAGAAGGGCTTAGGCTCTTCTTAGCTTTTTTTAAAATTATATGAACTTTAAAGTTACACTTGCTAGCCTAACCACCTTTCTTAATAAAGTAACAAAATTACTGATACCTTTAGTTATTGTATCTTTGCTTTTAGGAATAATTCTTGGGCCCGACACTCCATTTGTTGGAGATGTCTATAATAATGTTTCGAATATACTAAATATGCTTGGAGAAGATAGTCTTCTAGTTTTAGTATCTTTGATTATTATTTTAAGCTTTCTGAAAAAAGACTAAGTATATAACTTAGCTATAATAAGAAAGATTCCCTTTCTTATTTTTAAACTTTACTATGATTACTTGGATTTAGTATTAATGGTGGCTATGGGTGGAATTGAACCACCGACCCCAGCGTTATGAGTGCTGTGCTCTAACCATCTGAGCTACATAGCCAATCGTTGAATGATAAGTCCTATATTTTAAGAGTCAATATTTTTTTGAATTTACTTTAAACATTAAATTTAAAGTGGATTACATCACCATCTTTTACAATATATTCTTTGCCTTCCAATCTCAACTTTCCTTTTTCTTTAGAGCCCAATTCACCATCACAAGAAATATAATCATTAAAACTTATTACTTCAGCTTTAATAAATCCTCGTTCAAAATCTGTATGTATAACACCCGCAGCATTTGGTGCTGAGGCATTATTTTTAATTGTCCAAGCTCTTATTTCTTGGGGACCAGCTGTGAAATAAGTTTGAAGCCCTAGGATCTCGTATCCTTTAAAAATAATTTTATTTAATACAGGTTCATCCATCCCCATTAGTTCCAAATATTCTTTTCTTTCTTCGTCTTCTAATAATGCTATCTCTTGTTCTATTTTTATAGATGTTGGTATTACCGTATTACCAGTCTGAGAGGCAAAAGCTTCTAAATTACTTAATGCATTTGTAGATGAGCCATCATCTGAAATATTTGCGATATAAAATGTAGGTTTAGAGCTTAATAGCTGAAAACTTTTAATTATTATTTTTTCTTCATCATTAAAAGAATCTAGATTTATTAATCTGCCCTGATCTAAATCATTCTTAATTCTTAAAAGTATTTCATGTTCAATTTTATTTTTCTTATCATTCGTTTTAACTAGCTTTTCACATTTATGAAGTCTCTTAGATACCGTTTCTAAATCAGACATGATTAGCTCAAGATTAATGATCTCAGCATCTCTAACAGGATCGATTGAGCCATCTACATGAGTTATATTTTCATCATCAAAACATCTAACAACATGAGCAAGCGCATTCATTTCCCTAATATTTGATAAGAAAGCATTACCAAGACCTTCGCCCTGAGATGCCCCTTTAACAAGACCTGCAATATCTACAAGGTCTAAACTGGCAGGTATTATTTTTTTTGAATTAACAATATCGTTTAATTGTTTTAATCTAGGATCAGGCAGAGGAACTTTTCCAATATTTGGTTCTATAGTACAAAAAGGAAAATTTTCAGCAGGTATAGAAGATTTTGTTAATGCATTAAATAGAGTGGATTTACCTACATTGGGAAGACCAACTATTCCACATTTAAATCCCATATTACTTTGTATGAAGAGCTTTTTGAGCTTGTGAAAATTTTTGATCACATATTAGATCAAAGTTTGATGCAAACAAATCAAACGCCTTATTCAAGTATTTTTTATCAGTAGGATTAAATTTATTTAATACCCAATTAGATACAAGATCTTTGTTGCCAGGATGGCCAACACCTATTCTGATTCTAATATAATCATTAGAGCCTGTTTTTTCAAAAATATCTCTTAATCCATTATGACCACCATGACCTCCACCTTCTTTTAACCTTACTTCTCCTGGATTAAGATCTAGATCGTCATGAAGAATAATCATTTTATTTTTTGGCAGATTTATGTTTTTGATTATTTTTGAAATTGTTTTACCGCTATTATTTACAAAATTATCTGGAATCACCCAAAGAATTTCATCTGATTTAGAGTGAGTTATTTCAGCTTCGAGCTTAGTTTTTTTAATAAACTTATCGCAGTAAGTTTCACTTATTTTGATTAACCAATCTTTGCCAATATTGTGTCGAGTACTGTCATATTTAGATCCTGGATTGCCAAGACCAATAAAACAAAGCTTATGCACTGTTTCTAGCTCTCTTCAGACCCTTTGCTTTCAGCTTCTTCTGAATTAGCTTCCTCATCAGAGCTTTCACCTTCTTCAGCAGTACCTTCTTCACTCTCCATACCTTCTTCAAGAATTGGCTCTTCTTCCTCAACTGCTTTTGGAGCATTAACAGAGACTACCATTTGATCAGTTTCTTCAGTTAATCCTGAAATCTCCGATCCTTCTGGAAGAGATATTTCTGTTAGCCTTATTGATTCTCCTAGCTCAAGGTTTGTTACATCAATGTCTATTGATTCTGGTATATTTCCTGCCAAGCACATAATTTCGACTTCTCTTATAGCTTTTGTTATAAGACCGCCGTCATTCTTCACTCCAACGCATTCTTCCTCATTAATAAAGTTCATTGGGATAATAACCTTAAGTTTTGTTTTTCCTGAGACTCTCAGAAAATCAGCATGCAGAAATTTTCCTTTAGCAGGGTCTCTTTGTAATTCTTTGAGGACAACTTTTTCTTCAACATCGCCGTTTTTGATTAGTAAAACCTGCGTATAAAAAAGCTCATTTTGAGAGGCCTTGGTAAGTTCATTAAGATGTAATTTAAGATTTAAAGACTCTTTTTTATCTCCATATACTATAGCTGGAACCATTCCATCAACTTTCCTAATAACTCTAGCTTTGTTAGAACCAGTTCTTTCTCTTGTTTCAGCATTTAAAACTATTTGATCACTCATAATATCCTCTTATATAAACATCTCACTTAGAGACTCTTCATTACTTAGTCTTTTGATACATTCAGCAATTGTTGCACCTAAAGAAATGACGCGTATTTTACTGCATTTTTTGCCTTCATGTGACAATGGTATTGAATTTGTTACAACAAGTTCATCTATTTCTGAGTTATTTATTCTTTCAATAGCAGGGCCAGATAGAACAGGGTGTGTTATGTATGCTTTTACACCAGCAGCACCATGATCTTTTAAAGCTTTTGCAGCATTGCAAAGAGTTCCAGCGGTATCAATAATATCATCCGGAACAATACAGACTTTACCTTCTATATCACCAATAATATTCATGACCTCTGATTGATTTGCAGCAGCTCTTCTTTTATCAATAATTGCTAAATCAGCCTCATTTAATTGTTTGGCTAAAGCTCTTGATCGAACAACACCACCAACATCAGGTGAGACAACAACAATATTATTATCTGGATTATTTTTTTTAATATCATCAACCATTAGTTTTGTTGCATACACGTTATCTGCAGGCATATCAAAAAAACCTTGTATTGTTTCTGAATGAAGGTCTACAGTAAGAACTCTATCAATTCCAACTGAATAAAACATATCAGCGACTACTTTTGCACTTATTGGAACTCTAGCAGATCTAACTCTTCTATCCTGTCTTGCATAACCATAATAAGGAACTATTGCAGTTATTCTGGATGCAGAAGATCTTTTAAGTGCGTCAGCTAGAAGCATTAGTTCCATTAAATTTTTGTTTGATGGAGCGCATGTAGATTGCAAAATAAATGTATCATGACCTCTAACATTAGATTCAATCTGAACTTTTATTTCGCCATCAGAAAAGTAACCAACGTCAGCTTTAGATATATTTATACCCAATATTTTAGACACTTCACTGGCTAATTCTGGATTTGCCGTTCCGGTGAATAGGTCTAGAACTTGTTTTGTCATTTACTTCTCCTCTCAAGAATGGCTGGGGTGGTAGGATTCGAACCTACGCATGACGGGATCAAAACCCGTTGCCTTACCGCTTGGCTACACCCCAATGTCACACAAACTCCAATAATGGCGAATATTGTAATGGTTTAGCTTCAAAGAATCTCCAATTAGTAGGAATTATTTTTAATATTTTTTCTTTTTCTGTATCACAATTATATTTTATAAACATTGCTGAACCACTACCAGATAAGCAGATTTCATATTTTTTTATATTTTCTTTGTAAAAATTTTTAACTTGTTTATTAGCATCAAGAAAAATATTCCAAAATGAATTTTGTTGATACGTATTATTGTTACTATCATAAGAATTGTTAATAGAATATTCTGCAAACATAGCTTTTGTAGAGTTAAAAATTAATGGATCTATCACAATATAATTTGACATATCAGAGTCTACTTCTTTAATTATATCTCCAACTCCAAAAGCATGAGCATTTTTACCATTTACAAAAAATGGAACATCAGCTCCAACTCTTCTTCCAATATCAAGCATCTGTTCTGAGCTCAAGTTCATCTCCCATAATCTATTTAGCATTATAATTGTTGAGGCTGCGTCTGAACTGCCTCCACCAAGACCAGCTCCAGATGGAATAACTTTTTTTATGTCAATATCAATACCGCCACCATTATTGATTTCTTGCATGAGAATTGCAGTTTTATAGACAATATTATCCTTCTCTTTAATAGATGGGTCTGAGCATTTCACTGAAATATTTCTAGATTTAGTGCTTAAGAAAGACAAATCATCATATAGATCTATTAATTGAAATCTTGTATCAAGCTCATGATAGTTATTTGATAATTTAGAAATTATCTTTAAATAAAGATTAAGCTTAGCAGGTGATTTTATTAAAATTTTATTCATTTATCTTTTTGTAAAAGAATAACTGTAATTTCATTTAAATTAATGTTAATTCTGATTCTTGACTCACCATTTTCATTAGAACAATAAAATGAGAAATTTTCCTTAGATATATTTAGATTATTTTTATTTATAACACATTGATTAAGCCATTCATTAGCATTTCCTCCATAGTCATCCAAAAATTTATCGAGATAAGAGTTTATTTCTCTTGGATAAATTTCAGCCGGCTTATTTTTGTAAATGTTAATATTCATAACATTACCAATAAAAGGCTTTGTAATCTGTATAATAGAACGATTCTTATAAATAATAATATTACTGTTATATGAGACTGTTTGGTTTTGGGAAGATTTTATTAATATCTTTCCACTGTAATTATCATATGAGCCTGGAGATGCATCATTAATGGCACATGAATACAAAAAACCACATAAAAGTATTAAATAAAACCTATTATCAAAGATGGAATTACAGTTATTTGGCATAAATCATAAAACGTCTAATGTTTCTGAAAGAGAGCAATTCATTATAAATGAGTCTAACCAGATTTTATTAGATAGTTTCTTAAAAAGAAAATTTAAAGACAAAATTGATTCTTTTTTTGGCATTTCTACATGTAATAGAACCGAAGTGTATTTATTAGCTAAGCCTGGTCTGGCAAAGGTTATTCTTGATGAAACTATTAGTTTTTTAGGTATAAAAAAAATACCAATTGAGAATTTTTATTTCCTATCTAATCAGGATGCCTTAATACACATGTGTAAGGTAGCCTCCGGAATTGACTCTCAAGTGCTTGGAGAACAAGAAATATTAGGACAATTTAAAAAAGCTATAAGAATAGCTAAAAATAATAAAATTGCTAAACCAAAACTTTTAACTTACACAAAAAAAGTTATAGAGATTGTTAAAAAAGTTAGAACAAAGACCCGCATTGGACTTAACCCATTGTCCGTTAGTGGACTATCTTTAAACTTAGTTAAAAGTATTTTTGAAGACCCTCAAAGTCAAAATATTCTCATTCTTGGAGCCGGGTCATTAGCTCACGCTATTATTGATGAGCTTATAAAGAAGGGCATTACCAATATTCGTGCTGTTAATAGAAGTGAAAAAAAAATAAGTATTACAGATGAGTTTGAGATCATTCCATTCTCACTTGATGAGTTGCATAGTGAGCTAGAAAAAGCTGATATTGTAATAGCGTCTGCAACAACTGACTTACCTTTAATTGGCAAAGGTTCTATAGAAAATGCTTTAAAAGTTAGGAGAAATAAGCCAATGCTTTTAATTGATTTATCTGTACCAAGAAATATTGAAGAGGAAATAAAAAATATTGAACAAGCTTATCTTTTTTCAATTGACGATATAGAAAAAATTACTCAAGATAATTATGGTCAAAGAGCTATTGAAGCTGAAAAAGCATTAAATATTATTGTTCTTGAATCTCAAAAGGCACTAATTTCTATCAAAGAAAAGAATTTCAAAGATGTTATTCAATATAAGTTAGAACTTTTTCTAAATCAGTTATCAGAAGAAGAGATTGAAAGGTTTAAATCGGCTGAAGATTTAAAACAAATGATCATGAATATAGCAATAATAAAATCTGAAGATAAGAATATGATTGAAGCACCCGATGTTTCAGATATCGATAAGCATATAATTGAATCCATGTTTAAGAGGTATATTAAAAATGCATGATTCAATGTTGGCTAAGCTAAAAAAGCTTAAAGAAAGACTTGTTGAGATAGAAGGATTACTGATTGATTCTGAAACAATTAAAGATATGGAAAACTATACTTTATTGAATAAAGAGTTTGCAGATTTAAAACCAATCGTTGAAAAATACCAAGAATACAATTCAGTATTGGAGGCTATAAGTGATGCTAATGAGATTCTTGAATCTGGTGATGACGATTTAAAAGGTTTAGCTGAAGATGAATTGAAAGAATCTTCTGGTAAGCCAGATAAATTAGAACAAGAATTAAAATTAATGTTATTGCCTAAGGATTCGGCAGATGATGGCTCAGCATTTCTAGAAATAAGAGCAGGCGCAGGAGGAGATGAGGCTGGTATTTTTGCAGGCGATCTTTTTAGAATGTACTCAAGACTTGCTGAAAGAGAGGGATGGAGTGTTGACGTTATTGATATAAAACAAGCTGAACAGGGTGGAATTAGAGAAGTTGTTGCACAATTAAATGGAAAAAGTGTCTTCAAAGTTTTAAAGTTTGAATCAGGTGTTCATAGAGTGCAGAGAGTTCCAGAAACTGAATCACAAGGCAGAATTCATACTTCAACTTGTACTGTAGCAATATTACCTGAAGTTGAAGAAGTTCAAGACATTGCAATAGACAAAAATGATCTAAGGGTAGATACCTTTAGAGCTTCTGGAGCCGGAGGCCAGCATGTTAACAAAACTGACTCTGCAGTAAGATTGACACATATTCCATCTGGATTAGTTGTTGAGTGTCAGGACGGGAGATCTCAACATAAAAATAAGGAAAAGGCTTTATCACTCTTAGCTTCAAAGTTAAAACAACAAGAAATTGAAAGCCAACAAGAAAGTATTGCAAGTGAGAGAAAAATTTTAGTTGGAACAGGTGATAGAAGTGAAAAAATAAGAACCTATAATTTTCCTCAAGGAAGAATGACAGATCATAGAATTAAATTAACTCAGCATAATTTAGATCAAATTATGGATGGCGATATAAAAACCATATGCGATGCTTTATTAGCTGAAAATCAATTGGCAATGTTATCTCAACTTGAATCTGAATAATTGACTAAAAGCATTAAGTTTTACATAAACCAAATTAAAGAAATATTTCCTAATGAAAGCAATATTTCTAATGAGCTAATTTTCTTTTTAACAGAACAACTTGGTTTAAATCATGCATCTATCTTTGTTGATGAATACCTACTAAATACCTCAGAAGAGAATGCTATTAAAGATTTTATAAACAAAAAAAAAGATGGAGTGCCTTTGGATTACATTATTCAAAAATCTTCTTTTTATAAAGATGATTTTTACGTAGATGCAAGGGTTTTGGTGCCGAGACCAGAGACAGAAATATTAGTAGACTATATAAACAATTTAAACTTAGAGCCAAGAACAAAAATTCTTGATGCAGGTGTCGGATCCGGTTGTATTGGCATATCGATAGCTAAATATAATCCTGATATTTTAGTTTTTGGTATTGATTATTCATTTGGTGCACTTGAGGTTGCAAAAATTAATAGTAATAATCAAAAGTTAGACAATTTTTATTTAATTAATGCAGATTGGCTAGATTGTATAAATAACAAAACATTTAATATTATTGTTAGCAATCCTCCCTATATTGCCCCTTCAGATCCTCATCTTGAAAAGCTTACACATGAACCTTCTAGTGCTTTAATAGCTTATGAGAATGGACTTAAGGATATTAAATTTATATCAAATCAGGCATCGAAGATTTTAGTAGATGATGGTTTATTGGCATTTGAACATGGATTTGACCAATCAGATTCAGTCGAAAAAATTTTAACAGAATCAGGTTTAACTAAAATTAGCTTGCTCAAAGATTACCAATCTCATCCAAGATTTACTATTGCAAAAAAATAAAATTTTTTAATTGCTCTAATTAATTTTTAGGAATATTATTTTTCTATAAGTCATTTTTTTAAGGGTTAAAAATGGATATAGAAATGAATAGAAACTCTTTGAGGATTCTTAAAAACAAAGAAGTTAAATATGATCTTCCATATTTATGGATAAGAGATAATTGTCCTTGCCAAGACTGTAGGGTTGAAGAAACTAAAGAAAAAAGATTTATGCTTAGTCATGTTCCTGTTGATTTAAAGCCTAGCAAAGTCAAATTAAATAAAAATTCTATTAATATTTTTTGGCCCGATCATCATAAAACAGAGCTTGATATAGAAAATATAGCCCTCTTAAGCTTACCTAGAAAGCCAAAAAAAGAATTATGGACTAATAATTTTGTGCCTAAGTATTTTGATTGGATTGAATTTTTACAAAATAAGAATATAGCCATAGATGCTTTTTCAAATTTTATAACACATGGCGCAATCTGTATCAAAAATGCTCCATGTGTTCCAAATACTCTGGAAGATCTAGCAAAAAGACTAGGCCCAATAAGAGAGGTGTTATTTGAAAGGATTCATAATGTTTCCGTAGATGGACATGTATATAATATCGCGCACACATCTCTTGAAGTTCCTCCGCATAATGATTTTGCAAGTTATTCATGGCCTCCAAGTGTTCAAGCATTACATATGTTAGTAAATGAATGCGAAGGTGGGGAGTCAATGATAATAGATGGTTTTTCAGTTCTTGAAGATTATAAAATTGATTGCCCTAATTTTTTTAATATTTTATGTAATTTTTCAGTACCTTTTAGAGAGTTTGATGATGAAAATGAAACCTTTGCAAATGAGCCAATGATTAGGCTGGATAAAAAAAATCAGATAACTGGATTTAGGTTTTCAAATCAGTTAATGCAAATGATTGACCCAAATATTGATGGCCTGGGTTTATTTTATGAAGCATATCATGAGCTTTGCAAAAGAATTAATAGTGAAAAATATAAATCAATATTTCGTCTTGAAGGAGGGCATATACTTCTGGTTTCTGCCCATAGAGTTTTACATGGTCGAAGAGAATTTAAACAAAATGGAAAACGCCATTTACAAGACGCATATTTTGAAATGGATAATGTAGAAAATAATTTAGTACTATATAAGAATCAGGAGAGTAGCTAGTTTGTCAAAAAAAGTTAATTTCATATCAATGGATCATGGCACCAAAAATGATTATGATCTTATAGCTATTCATGATTCTGAGAATGAAAGGAATCTTATTTTTAGAGTTATAGAGTGGCTTAAAATGATGGATGGTGAATCACCATATCAGATAAGCAGATTGCAACACTTACTTCAAACCGCCACCAGGGCCGAGGAAGATGGCGCAGACACTGAGACCATAGTTTGTGCTTTGTTACATGATATTGGTGATGTAATATCACCATCAAATCATTCACAAGTTTCAGCGGCTCTATTGAGGCCTTATATAAGTGATAAAAATTATTGGATAGTTTTGAATCATGGGCTTTTTCAAGGTTATTATTGGATGCATCACTATGATGAAGATAGAAATAAAAGAGATAAGTTCAAAGATCATGAATACTATCAAGATTGTGTAGATTTTTGTTCAAACTGGGATCAGTTATCATTTGATCCGGATTACAAAACAAAACCTTTGGAATATTTCATACCAATGGTCGAAGAGATATTCTCTAGAAAGCCTTATTCGTTTCTTTAATTCCTGTAGTTAATAATTAGATTTATGTTCCACAGAATGTTCTATAAGGAATGTCAGATTCAGGGGCCGGCCCCGCAAATGATTCATGTCCATTAATTTCTTTATATGGGTTCTGTAGAACAGAATACAGCTTTTCAAAAGGCTCCATATTATTTTCAAATACAGCAGCTTTAAGAGCTTCTTCAACCTTATAATTTCTAGGAATATACAGAGGATTCACTTTATCCATTGATGCAGCAATTTTCTCTTCGGCAATACCTTCTTGAGATATTCTTTCTTTCCAAATCATCATCCAGCCATCAAACCTTCTTGAGTTATTAAATAATGCTCTAACTGTTTGACTATCTCCAATCAAGGATTTTGAAAGAAATCGAAAGCTTAGTGTAAAATCAGTTTTTTCTTCTTCCATTATTTCAAGCAAATTTGCAATTAGCTCAATATCACTCTTCTCTTCTTTTGATAAACCTATTTTAGATCTCATCATTGATAACCAATAATTTGTATAGACTGGCCTTATTAACTGAAGAACTTCAGTAAGAAGTTTGATGGATTCATCTTTATCCTTATTAATTAAAGGTATTAATGTTTCTGCCAATCTTGTTAAATTCCAGGTTAATATTGCAGGTTGATTTGAATATGCATATCTCCCATTAACATCAATAGAGCTAAACACTGTTGAGGGATTATAAGCATCCATAAAAGCACATGGTCCATAGTCTATTGTTTCTCCAGATATAGTCATATTGTCTGTATTCATTACCCCATGTATAAACCCAACTGTCATCCAGCTTGCAATTAAAGAAGCTTGCTGATTACAAACGGCCGCAAAGAAGGCTAAGTATGAATTATCTACAGAAGCTATTTCAGGATAATGCCTTGAAATTGAATAGTCTGCTAAATCTTTAACCATTGATATATCTTTGTTTTTATAAGCATACTCAAAGCTACCAATTCTCAAATGACTTGAAGCTACTCTTGTCATTATTCCTCCAAATGACTCTTCTTCTCTAAAAACTTTTTCACCCGTATGAATTGCAGCCAATGAACGAGTCGTTGGTATGCCAAGAACATGCATACTTTCGCTTATTAAGTATTCTCTTAGTACTGGACCTAAAGCTGATTTGCCATCACCTCTTCTTGAGAAAGGTGTTCTTCCAGAGCCCTTTAACTGTATATCTTTGAGATTACCTTCTTTATCAATTATTTCTCCTAAAAGATGAGCTCTACCATCTCCTAGCTGAGGATTAAAGCGCCCAAATTGATGGCCAGAATATGCCATTGCCATTGGTCTTGAACCTTTATAGATTTTATTTCCAGATAGGAGGTCAAGGCATTCATTCGAGTTTTGAGTTAAATACTCCAAACCCATATCTTTAGCAAGGCCCTCATTAAACATTAGCATTTTAGGAGAAAGAGCGGGCGATGGATTGCATTCTTGACATAAAGCATGAAGCTTATCTATAAACGTATGTTTCAAATCCATCTCAGGCATAAAATAGCTTATTTAAGAAAAGAGACAAATTTATTAATATCTTCTCTTGAGGTTCTGTATTGATTAATAGGATCATTATCATTTGGATAACCTAAAGCAACACCACACCATACAACTTCATTATCAGGATGCTTAATAACATCTTTAACAGTTTTGGGATAAATCGACCAAGATTCTTGAAGACATGTTCCCAATCCACTATCAATTGAAGCTAAACATAAATTTTGAAGATACATACCCACATGACCCCATCCATTCTGCGCAAATGACTTATCAATTGTTATTATCATCCCAACCGGAGCACCAAAAAATCTAAAATTCTCTCTTACTTGCTTTAGTCTTGATTCAATATCATCTTTCTCAATAGAAAGGGCTTTATACATATCTGCAGCGCATTGCGATCTCCTTCTCTTATACTCATCATCTAATGGGTTTGGATAAATTTCATATGCTATTTCTTCTTGAGCACCATTATCAAAATTTTGAAGTGCTTTTCTAGTTAGCTTATCTTTCGAATTACCGGTAACAACATATACCCTCCAAGGTTGTATATTTCCACCAGAGGGAGCAGAACTTGCAATATCTAGAATCTCTTTAACTTTTTCAATGCTTACCATTTCATCGGTAAAGCTTCTCACGGAATATCTAGATTTTATTAATTCTTTAAGGGACATAATTAGTTTGTATTTTTGTTAACAATTCATTGTTCCTTCTTATATAATTTATAGCAACTATTATAGAGGGGAAATTATATGATCGGTGACATGCAAAATTGGACTCCAAACGTAGCTAGCATTATTGAGCATGCAAGAAACATTTATCCAAAACAAGAAGTTATTAGCAGAATGGTATCTGGCGAAGTACATAGAACAAATTATGATGAAGTATGTATTAGGTCAAGAAAACTTGCATCTGCATTAGAAAAAGATGGGTACAAAAAAGGAGATGTTTTAGCAACTCTGGCATTAAATACATATCGTCATTTAGAGATGTATTACGGTATATCAGGAATGGGTGCAATTTGTCATACTTTAAATTTTAGACTTCATCCTGAACAAGCTGTTTATATTATTAATCATGCAGAAGATAAGATAATTTTTGTAGAGGCTCCTTTTGTTCCTATGATGGAGGCATTAAAAGATCAACTAAGTTGTGTTGAAAAGTATATTATCCTTTGTGATCAATCAGAGATGCCAGAAACTGGCTTAAAAAATGCAATATCTTATGAAGAATATATTGAATCTGGTGACGAAGACTATCAATGGCCCGCAATGGAAGATGATGCTGCATGTGGCCTATGCTATACATCAGGAACTACAGGCAACCCAAAGGGTGTTTTATATTCTCATAAATCAAACATACTTCATTCTCAAGCTGCACTAACAGGACTAACAATTAGTCCTGATGAGGCTATATTAATGGTTGTTCCTTTGTTTCATGTTTTAGCTTGGGGAATTCCTTATTTTGCTCCAATGTTTGGATTAAAAATAGTAATGCCTGGTATGCAAATGGAAGGAGAACCTCTTTATGATTTAATTGAAAGAGAGGATGTTACTTTGGCATTTGGCGTGCCAACTATTTGGATGGGGCTATTAGCCTATTGTAGAGATAATAATAAAATCTTAAAAACAGTAAGAAATACTGTGATAGGTGGTTCAGCATTATCACTAGCAATATTAAAAGAGTTTGATGAAGTTCATGACGTGAATGTAATTCAGGGCTGGGGAATGACCGAAATGAGTCCGCTTGGAACATCTAATTTCATGACCCCTGAAATGGAAAAAATGAACAAAGAAGATAGATATGCTGTTCAGCTAAAGCAGGGTAGGCCAATGTATGGGATTGAACTTAAAGTTGTTGATGATTCAGGAAATGAACTACCTAAAGATGGAGAGTCACAAGGACATTTGATGGTAAGAGGTCCATGGGTTCTTCAAAAGTACTTTAAAGCCGAAAAAGATGCTGTAGATAAAGATGGCTGGTTTGATACAGGCGATATTTCAGTTTTAGATCAAGATGGTTACATGACCATTAAAGATAGAGCTAAAGATGTTATTAAGTCTGGTGGAGAATGGATAAGTTCAATTGATTTAGAAAATGCTGCTGTTGGTCATCCTGAGGTTGCTGAGGCATGTGTTGTTGGAATACCTCATCCTAAATGGGATGAAAGACCAATGCTGTTCATAGTTAGCAATAATGGGGAACCTATAGATAAACAAAGTATCTTAGATTTCTTAGCATCTAAAGTAGCAAAATGGTGGCTTCCAGATGAAATAATCTTTTTAAAAGAACTTCCTCATGGAGCAACTGGTAAACTACAGAAATTTGAACTTAGAGAAGAATATAATAATCACTATATGGAGAATGAAAATGCTCAAAGTAATTAAACCATCGGAAATAGAATCAGTTATTGGAACCGAAGTTGGTCTTTCAGACTGGATAAAAATTGATCAGGAACAAATCAATAAGTTTGCTGAAGCAACACTAGATAATCAATTTATCCATGTTGATCCAGAGCAGGCAGAGCCAATATTTGGTTCGACTATTGCTCATGGCTTCCTTTCTCTTTCTCTTTGTGCCGGAATTCCTTTTTCTCAGGGAATGGGTTTGGTGATTGATGGAATGAAGATGGGGTTAAATTATGGTTTAGATAAAGTAAGATTTTTAAGTCCTGTTCCAGTTAATTCTGAAGTAAGGATTAAAATGGAATGCTTGGATATTACCGAAAAAAATCCTGGACAATTTTTGTCTAAAACTAAGGTTACTATGGAAATAAAAGGAGTTGAAAAGCCAGCATATATTGCAGAAACTCTTACAATGTTTATAGTTTAGCATGCTAGTCTAAAAGTTTTCTTAGAATCTCATTTACACTTTGCGGGTTTGCTTTTCCTTGAGTTTCTTTCATGACTTGCCCAACGAAAAAGCCAAAAAGCTTATCTTTGCCACCTTTATAAGCTTCAACTTGAGAGGGATTTTCATTAATTATTTTCAATGCAATTTCTTCAAGCAATGACTCATCTTGAATTTGAACTAAGCCCTTGCTTTCAATAATTTCATCCACATTGCCACCTGATTCCCATACCTCTTCCAAAACTGATTTAGCAATTTTTCCAGATATTGTTTTATCTGAAATTCTTTCAATTAAGACAGCAAAGTTATTAGATGTTAATCTTGATTCCTCTAAATCTATATTATCTTTGTTAAGCAGAGCGCTAATGTCTCCAACAAGCCAATTGGCAATTAGTTTAGAGTCATCAGTTTTAGCACATGCTTCTTCAAACATATTTGCCATAGTTTTCGATGATGCAATTATTTTAGCTTCTGAAATATCTAAATTAGATTCATCAATATATCGTTTCTCTTTTTCATCAGGCAGTTCAGGTAAATTGTTTTTAATTTCATTTAATTCATCGTCAGAGATAACAACCGGAAGAAGATCAGGACAGGGGAAATACCTGTAATCATTAGCTTCTTCCTTGGACCTCATTGATCTTGTCTCATTTTTAACACTGTCATATAAGCGAGTTTCTTGAACAACAGAGTCTCCGGATTCCAAAATTCTAGTCTGTCTTTCGATCTCATAATTAATAGCTTTTTCAATAAATTTAAAAGAATTTATATTTTTGATTTCAGCTCTTGTTCCTAATTTATCATCACTTGTTTTTTTAAGTGAAACATTTACATCACACCTCATAGATCCTTGAGCCATGTTCCCGTCACATATATCAAGAAAAGTAACTATTTGCCTTATGGCTTTAAAGTAGGCAACTGCCTCTTTAGCATTTGATATTTCGGGTTCCGATACAATTTCCAGTAGAGGGGTTCCAGCTCTATTGAGATCAATACCAGTCTCACCCTCAAATAAGTCATGGATAGATTTCCCAGCATCTTCTTCTAGATGTGCTCTTGTAATATTAATTAGTTTATCCTCACCATCCACCTCAATCTTTATTGAACCTTTCCCAACAACAGGTAAAGCCATTTGTGTTATTTGATAGCCTTTTGGGAGATCAGGATAAAAATAATTTTTTCTATCAAATGTTGATGTTTGATTGATTTCTGCATTTGTTGCAAGACCAAAACGAATAGCTTTATAAAAAGCACCTCTATTTGCAACTGGAAGAACGCCAGGGAGCCCTAAGTCTATAAGATCAACATGAGTGTTGGGTTCTGCACCAAAACTGGTAGACCCACCTGAAAAGAGTTTAGAATCAGTAGAAAGTTGAACGTGTATTTCCAATCCAATGACCGTCTCCCAACTCATGATTGAATATCTCCTTTTGGTGTTTTTTTATGCCAATCAGTAGAAAGTTGAAAATTATGAGCAGCACGAAGTAGTTTATTTTCTTCTAAAAAATTACCAATTAATTGTAAACCTATGGGTTTGTTATCAACCATGCCATTTGGAATTGATATAGCTGGAAGACCGGCTAAGTTTGCTGGTATTGTAAATAAATCTTCTAAATACATTTGTATAGGATCATCTCCCTTAGACCCCTCCTCAAATGCAGCACCCCTAGTAGTTGGAGACATAATCACATCAACTTGTTTAAACGCATCATCAAAATCATTTTTAATAAGCCTTCTAACCTGTTGAGCCTTTTTATAATATGCATCATAAAAACCCGCTGATAAAACATATGAACCAATTAATATTCTTCTTTTAACCTCTTCCCCAAAACCTTCTGATCTAGTTTTAATATACAACTCTTCAAGATCTTTTGGGTTATCACATCTTTTTCCAAATTTTACTCCATCAAATCTTGATAAATTGGAGGAGCACTCTGCAGGAGCAACAACATAATATGTTGGAACTGATAGCGATATATTCGGTAAAGAGATTTCTACAAATTCAGCGCCTAGTGATTCATATTGTTTTTTTGATTCCTCAAAAACTTTTACAACTTCTTTATCTAGTTGAGACAAATCAAATTCTTTTACAAGACCAATCTTTAATCCATTAATTGGTTTATCAAGATTTTCAGTAAAATCAGGAATCGTCTCATCAAGGGATGTGGTATCTTTGAGATCATGAGAGCACATTTGATTTAAAAGTAGGGCGCAGTCTTCAGCAGTTCTTGCCATAGGACCAGCTTGATCAAGGCTTGATGCAAATGCGATCATACCCCACCTGGATATTCTTCCATAAGTCGGTTTTAAACCACTAATTCCACATAATGAAGCAGGTTGCCTTATTGATCCACCAGTATCAGTGCCAGAAGCTGCAGGAACTATTCCTGCTGCTACAGCAGCAGCAGAGCCACCAGAACTTCCTCCAGGTACAAGCTTATCTCCCCATGGATTTTGGACATTTCCATAATAACTTGTTTCATTAGAGGAACCCATTGCAAATTCATCCATATTTGTCTTTCCAACTGATACGCATCCAGCATTTTCTAGATTTTTAATAACCGTGGCAGAATATGGAGGTATGAAGTTTGAAAGCATATTTGAACCACATGTTGTTCTTAGATCTTTGGTACAAAAAAGGTCTTTTTGAGCCATTGGTATACCTGAAAGAGGTTGTAAAGATGGATTTTCGTCTAATTCTTTTGCCTTTAAAAGTGAGGCATCTTTATTTAAAGTAATAAATGCATTCAAATTAAGGTTAGCATCTATAAGCTTGAATGTTTCCTGGATTAATTCTTTATTTGATATGTCTTTATTTTTGAGCATTTGAGACAACTCATTTATGGTTTTATATTGAATGCTCATTCAACAACCCTAGGCACTAAAAAATAGTCATCATTAGATTTAGGAGATCTCTCTAAAAAAATTTCTTTTCTATTTTGTGCCGTAACTTTATCTGCTCGAGTTTTAGCGGTCTTTTCTAGTGGACTGGCCAGTGGCTCAATATTTTGAGTATCAGCATTTTCAAGCTGATCTACAAATTTAATAATATTTTCAAGATCTTTAGTGATTTTTTCACCATTTTCTTCATTTAGAGAAAGTCTTGATAAGTAAGCTATAGTTGAAACTGTTTTCTTGTCCATATATAGGATATTATTATAAATTAGTTGAGGGATATTAACTCAACTTAATAATTATTTACATATTTTTTAGGGAATCACGTGGAATTCAATATATTTAAGACGGTTAGAGGCTATTTTTCGAATGATTTATCCATAGATCTTGGAACTGCAAATACTCTTATATACACCAAAGATGTTGGTATTGTTCTTAATGAGCCATCTGTAGTTGCTATCAGAGAGTCTCGAGGCCAAAAAACAGTTGTAGCAGTTGGAACAGAAGCAAAAAAAATGCTTGGCAGAACACCGGGGAATATTAAAGCAATTAGACCATTATCGGAAGGCGTTATTGCAGACTTTCAAGTTACAGAAAAGATGCTTCAGCACTTTATTGCCAAAGTTCATGAGCAGAGATTTATAAAACCAAGTCCAAGAGTATTGGTATGTGTTCCATGCAGATCTACTCAAGTAGAAAGAAGGGCTATCAGAGAGTCTGTTTTAGGAGCAGGAGCCAGAGATGTAAAGCTTATAGAGGAACCAATGGCTGCAGCTATTGGAGCTGGTCTTCCCGTTGAAGAGGCAAGCGGTAATATGGTGGTAGATATTGGAGGGGGAACTTCTGAAATTGCTATTCTTTCTTTAAACGGAGTGGTTTATGCAGAGTCTGTAAAAATTGGAGGAGATAAAATGGATGAATCAATCACATCTTGGATTAGAAGGAATTATGGATGTGTTATTGGAGAATCAACTGCAGAAAAAATAAAATATACTATTGGATGTGCTACTGCTGATTCAGAAAAATTAGAAATGTCTATTACTGGTAGGAATCTTGCTGAAGGAATACCTGAAACTTTCTCTATAAATAGTGAGCAAATATTTGAAGCTATGAAGGATCCCTTGTATGGAATTGTGAGAGCCATAAGAAATGCTCTAGAGTTATCTCCACCTGAACTTGCAGCTGACATTGCTGAAAGAGGTATTGTCTTAACTGGCGGCGGTGCGTTAATGAGAGATCTTGATAAGCTTATTTCAAGTTCTACAGGGATACCCGTAATATGTGCTGAAGACCCACTTACCTGTGTTGCAAGAGGTGGAGGTCAAGCTCTAGAAATTATGGATAAATATAATATAGATCTTCTTTCATCTGAGTAAATATTATGTCGAGGGTAGCACCCACTTCAGGTTCAAAAGCACTATATCTTCTTTGTATAACATTATCTGCCTTTCTACTTTACTTAGATATTAATTATAAAAGTTTTGAAAGAGCAAAAAACCTGTATAAATCTTTCACAATTTCTTCTTCGTACCTAATTAAACGAATCACCTTAGATCCTTTTAGCTATATTTTTGAGATATCAAAAGAAAAATCTAAACTAATTGAAGAAAATAAAAAATTAAAACAAGAACTAGATAATAGCTATATTACTAATTTTATCCTTTCAAGAGATTCTAAATTTTTTAAAGATGACGAGGCTATTAAGAAATTTTTAGATTTAAATAAAATAAATAAGCCATTTTATCTTGCAAAAATTAATTCATTTGATGTTGAGAAGTACCTATGTTGCAGTCAACACAGAATGTTTGTTAATATTTTTAATAGCAAAGATGTTGATTTTATTGGCAGTACAGTCATAAACGATCAAGGGATTCTTGGCCAAATCATTTATGATGAGTCTATTGCTGAAATACTTCTTCTTACTGATGTTTCTCATGTAATGCCAATAATTTCAAACAATCATTTTTGTAATGCGAGAGGCTCTGGAAGGCCAGGAGTGATAACTTGTACTTATAGTAAGCTTATTTGGCCAGATCCAATTGAGATTGGTCAAGAGTTTTTCTCTTCAGGTATGGGTGGGATTTATCCCAGCAATATTTTAATAGGTTACGTATCCAGTATTAACACTATAGACGATGCAAATATTCATTTTGATATCGATTTAGTAGCCAATCCCTTAAAGGGGAGTTTTATAGGAGTTTTGGAAACCTTATGAGCAATATTGGAAACATTAAGCTCTTGGTGATAATATTTATTGCAAATATATTAGAAAGCTTTTTAGCTCCAATATTAATTAAGGCTCACATAAATATACCCATTACCTTTTTAATTTTTAGTTTTACTATTTATAAATCAAGATTTAATACAAATGCCTTATATGCTTTTTTATTTGGTCTATACGTGGACTTCATTTCTAGCTCTCCCATTGGTTTAAATGCTGCGCTTTTTTCCATGATGGCTTATGTTGTTAATAGTTACTCAAATACATTTAAGCTTTTTTCTTTGATTCAAATTTGTATGTTTTTTAGTGGATCAGCTACTTTTTACATAGGCTTCAGTCATTTATTTATTAATTTAGAAAATTTTTCATACTTAATTCTTTTTATAAGTCTAATTTTTAATACTTTTTTATTTTTAATTATTTCGATGCTAAGATTTTATTTCCCATCTCTAACAATAAAATAGAGTGAGTAAAGTCAAAAAAATTTTCCTATATATATTTTTTTTAATATCCGTTTGTCTAATTATTCTTGGAGCCATTTACACTTTTTTGATATATAAACCAAATCAAACATTAAAAATAATAGACCACGCACTTTTACATAATCATTCTATTGACTTTAAAAACATAGAGTCAAATAAAAACTTATTTAGTCCTAACTTTTCAATCGAAGAAATAAGAATAAAAGATAAAAATGATGATGAGATGGCTTATATTAGTAACTTTAGGGCTGGAGTTAATATCTATGAATCATTAACTCAACAATACATAAGCCTATCTTTACTTGAGATAGATTCGATTCGCTTATCTGAACAAAGTTCTGAAGAAACCTCAGATCCATTCATGGTAAAAGGAAAAAATTTAAAATTTAATAATAATGATTTAGAAATTAAATCAGAAACTTTTTCCTTATTATTTGCTGAAAAAAATACTAAAGCTATCTTTAAACATGGAGTTATCAATTCTTATCCATTTATAAATATAGATGCTTTTTTTGATGAAATTTCAGAATCAATTTACTACTCAAGTCTGCATTTTTTTGACAGCAATGCAATAATTGAGGGTAACCTTTTTGATATGAGAGCTTTCAAAAATCATGGTATTAACCTTGAATTTAGCTCTAAGGGAGTTTTCAATCTTAAAACTAAACAATCCAAGAGAGTAGATAAATTAATTTTTAATGATTCAAAACTGGTAAATAATTCTGGATACGTAATAGATGAAATTAATGCAACTATCTTTTCTGGATCAAATTCTCTATATGGATTATTTCAATCAGAGATACCCAATCAAACAATTAAAGGCGCCTTGGAGGTCAATAGTAATAAGAATTTTTTAGTAAGAACTGATATTTTAATAGATATGGACACTTTAATTGATCCAAACAGATATTTTAATATTTCAGGCAAAGAGATTTTTAATTTAGTTATGAACATTTCTCAAGAAAATACTTCAATCAAACTATCATCAAATCTTGCACGTACTAAAATTTCTTCAAGTATTAATGAAATAAAAAAAGAAGCCACTGAAATATTAAAAACTGTTGTATTCGTAGAAAATATTTCGGAGCCAATATATAAAATAAAAAATAAAAATATCGAAGCCTCAATTAACTCAAATGGATATGGTTTTTTTTCTTTTGGCTCAGCATTTAAAGAAACTATAAAAAACACTACTCATAACAATGGACTTTATGTTTACCTAGATTTAAATGAGATTAATCTTAATGATATTTTCTTTGATAGCTCAGACAGCAAGAGCACCATATTGAAATCAATAAAATTGAAATCTGGAAAGTTTAATTTTTTAAATAATACATATTTAAATCAGTATTTTAATGTCTCATTCAAAGACGAGACTATCATCAATATGGTTGGCGGGAGTTTAAATGGAAGTATAAATATAGATAAAACTAACTTTATAAAGGTTAATTTAAATAATACAAGATTTGATTTCGATGGAATTAAACTCGCTCAATCCAACTTACAAAGCGATATAAATAACCTAAGCTTAAGATTTATCGGTAAAAATATTCGAACAAAAGATAACTTGATACAAGATGTAGATTTTTATTTATTAAAAAATAAAAATATCTTAACAATTGATAGTATTAATATTAATAGCTCAAGATTAAAAATAGGGCCCAATAAAGATAATCAAAAAGCATATATTAGCTATAACAGTAATTTAGACCTTTTTAAGATTAAAGGTAAATATAGACTAGATAATTCTTCAGGTTATTTTAATAACTTATCAAAATACAGATTTAATTTTTTTGAGACTGATTTAAATATTCAATGGAATAGCTTAAATTATTTATTAAATTTAGAAGGCAAGTTAGATTTTCTAATCAAAGATTTAAACCTAGATACAGAAATACCAGAGTCTACTTTCTTAAGAGCTCTTAGAATATTAAATTTAAATGCAATCGTCGAAGGTTTGGACGATGCATCTGATGATATCGTAAATATTAATAGAGCTTCTGGAAGAATAATTGTAGGTAAAAAAAGAGCATTTATAGAATACCCAATTGTTTTTGAAACAGATGAAGCATCACTTAAATGGGTTGGAGAGGTTTTAAAAAATCAAAAAGGAGAGTTAGATAATTTAAATTTAGATTTATCATTAAGGTTAAAAATATCTGAAAATATTCCTTGGTATGCTGCTATATTTGGTGGCATTCCAGCTATAGCTGGGGGCATGGTTTTTGAAAATATCTTTGAAGATACCATTGAAGATATTTCAACAATTAATTTTAAGGTTCAAGGAACCATTGATGAGCCGAAAATAAAAAGGTTAAATTAGAAATATGGTTGCTAGTCCTAAGAATGATAAAAATCCTATTACATCTGTAACAGTAGTTACCACAACACTTCCAGCAATAGCGGGATCTTGATTTAAACTTCTCAAGATTAATGGCACAAAGACACCAGCTATTACAGCACTTATTAAATTAATAACTAATGCAAATGAGATCAATAATGCTAGAAGTATCTCACCAAACCAAAAAAATGTTACTAAGCCAACTAGTATAGACAAAACAAATCCATTCAAAATAGATACCGCCAACTCTCTTTTAAATAACCACTGTAAATTGGAAGAATTAATTTGTTCTAAAGTTAAGCCTCTTAAGACAATTGTTAATGTTTGGGTTGCCGCAACTCCACCCATGCTAGCAACAATGGGCATTAAAATAGCTAGGTATACAATTTGATCTAAAACATCTTTAAAGATATTGATGGTCATAGATGCTATGAAGGCAGTTAATAGGTTCATGCTTAACCAAAATACTCTGCTTCTTGCAGCTCTTCCAGGTGGGGCAAAAGTATCTTCAGCAACACCAGCCATACCTAAGAAGTTTTGATCGGCATCTTCTTTAATCACATCTAAAACATCATCAATTGTTATTCTTCCAATTAACTTACCTGACTCATCAATAACAGCTGACGATATGATGTCATTTCTTTCAAAAATAGTTGCTACTTCTTTATCATCTTGGTTAACAAAAATAGGATTTGCATTTGTGTCCATTACCTCTCTTACAGATAATTTTGGTCTGCTGGTTATGATTTTCCCAATTGCTAATTCACCAACATACTCATCTTCCTTGTTAACTACAAAAATTTTATCTGTATTGTTTGGTAATTCTTTCTGATCTCTTAAATAATTAATAACTACCTCAATACTATGACTAGGTCTTACGCTTATCACATCTGTATTTAGAAGACCTCCTGCAGTATTTTCGGGATAAGTCAGACCAATCTCTATTCTTTTTCTATCCCTCAAAGACATTTTAGATAGAATGGTATTCATTCTTTCTTCGGGTAAATTTTGAAGAATATCTACAGTCTCATCTGGTTCCAGTTCTTTTACTGCCTCAGCCAATTCTTCATTAGATATACTAGAAACCAAGTCTTGTTGAATCTCTTCTCCAAGATCCGCCAATACATCTCCTTCTTCATTTGTTTCAAGCAGGGAAAAGAATAACTTTCTTTGTTTGGGAGGAGATGATTCTAGAGCATGAGCAATTTCTGATGATGATAGTTTATTGAGAAGGCTTCTAACCTCGTCATTGGATAAGTCTGATGAATTATCTAATAGTTGATCAAGATTATTTTTTTCACTAAAGCTTTCCATCACCTGATTCTACCTTATTGTAAAATTGATTACCTATTTCTAGAGGAAGCTATATTAAGTTTTTTACGGTATTTTGTAATAGTCCTTCTTGCAAGATTAAAACCTCTTTTATTCAATTCTAGTGCAATTTTATTATCACTTTTAGGTTTTCTTTCCTCTTGAATAATAGATTCAATTAATTGCATTAATTGAATTGGAGTTACATCTCTGGTTTTGGAAACAGAGGATATCATTAATGACTTTAATGGAATAATCCCCTTTGGAGTATTGATATATTTTGATCTAAGAATTCTTGAAATAGTTGATGGATGTAATCCAAGCTCATCAGAAAGATTTTTATTCGATAAGGGGTTAATTTTCAGCGGATTATCTTGAAGAAAAGAAATCTGACGTTTACATATTAGCTCTCCCACTTGCATAACGGTATCATTTCTTTTTTTAACTGATGATAGTAGCCATTTTGCATCCTGAATTTTTTCTGCAAGTTCTTTATTTGGCTTATTTTTTAATTGTAAGTTTGTTTTTTCAATCAAATCCTCATCAATCTTTATTGATGGAAAAGTATCATTAATAAAATTTATTTTAAGAGATTCGTTTTCGAGCTCAATTTTAAGATCTGGAATTATATAGTTTGTATTTTCATAATTTAAACCAGGACTGAGATCACATGATTTAATTTCTAGCATTGCTTTTTCAATATCAGATTTGGTAAATCCTTTGCTTATAAAAGCATTAGTTATCTCATCAAGGCCATCTAATTGAGTCTGATTTAATATTTGTAAGCACAAATCTTTAATCTTTTTATTAAAATCTTTTTTATTAATTTGTATTTTTATACATTCTTTAAAATTTCTAAAACCAACACCAATAGGTTCTAAATTATGAATCACATTTAAAAGAATATCTTGAATATCATGGATTGAAATTTTGGCTTGCATTATTGAATGTATTTCATCAATATCTTCGATGAGTTGGCCTGATTCATCAATACATTCAACAATGGTAAGTGCAACGTCTTTATCGATTTGATCTAGGCGCAAATCATTAATTTGATTAATCAGTCTATCTCTAAGACTTTCAACAGCCGCAACATTAAAATCAAAATCAGAGTCGTTAAAATTTTGATCTATTTCAAATTCTTCTAATATCTCTTTTTCGACAAATGGATTTATTTCGATTTCACGATCAATTTTTTGAATTAATTCGTATCTTGATAATTGAAGCAAATCTATGGATTTCTTTAATAAAGGGGTGAGCGATATTTTTTGTTTTTGCTTAAATTCTTTTATTAATGATATGGCCATAAATATTATTTATACATATTGCCAAGATAAACTTTTTTTACTAGCTCATTATTAATTAATGATGATTTATTGCCGCTTGCTATGACGGCACCATTACTTATAACCATTGCCTGATCGCATATTTCAAGCGCTTCTCGAACGTTATGATCAGTTATTAAAATTCCTATATTCTTCTGTTTTAATTTAATTAAAACTTGTTTTATTTCATCTATCGCAATCGGATCAATGCCAGCAAAAGGTTCATCAAGAAGAATTATTTCTGGCTTTGCAGCCAATGTTCTTGCAATTTCAACCTTTCTTCTTTGTCCACCAGATAACTGCCTTCCTTTTAAATCTAAAATTTTTGAAAGATTAAATTCGTCTATTGATTTTTCAATAAATATATCAATATCTTGTTTCTTTGGTATAGATATTTCTGCAAGACCAAGCAAATTTTCATATACGGATAAATTTTGGAAGATCGATGGCTCCTGAGGTAAATATTTGATACCCAATTTTGATCTTTTATGCATAGATAATTTAGAAATATCTAGATCATTAAAAATAACTTTACCTTGATCGCATTGTATAAGACCAGCAATTATATAAAAGGTAGTTGTTTTACCTGCACCATTAGGGCCCAATAAGCCATTGATTGCTCCCAAAGGGACGTCAAAGCTAATATCATTAACTATAGTTTTTTCTTTAATAGATTTTTTAATATTTTTTAATCTAAGCATACTAATTATTGGTAGTAATTTTTCCATCTTGTAAACTGAAACTAATCTCATTCGAACTAATATCAATATTTTCGTAGTTCATTTGAGCATTACCAATTAATTGGACTTCGTTAGTTTCAGAGAAAACTATTTTATCAGCGCTGCCTATAAAAATATTGTCTTCATAAGTTGAATTAATTCTAGAGGGAGCCCCACTTACTGAAACTATCTTGTTTTTATTATTGTAGATAGCATTATCTGCATTAATTTCAAAATCTTTAGATTTTATAAAAACATCCCCATCAAATATTATCTCATTTTCGTTTTTTCTGACTTCTATTAATAAAGAGTTTATTGTTAAAGTGTTAGTGGTAAATTCTGCATTTAAATCTATAGCCACTAAAAAGCAGGCAAGAGATAGAATTTTTATAGAATCTAAAATCCTCAATTATAAAATCCTTGCCTGAATTAAATCATGCATTGATATAACTCCAACATTTTTATTTTTATTCATAACAACTAATGTAAAAATTTTATTACTTTCCATAACTTTAGCAGCATCTATAGCCAAAGCCTCATCTTCAATAACAACAAACTTTTTGGTCATCACATCTTTAATTTTAGTTGAATTAATATCTATCTTTTGATTAAGACATCTTCTTAAATCTCCATCAGTAAAAATACCAACTACTTTTGAATGATTTTTTACCAGAGTAATGCCAAGGCTCTTGTTAGTAATTTCAAGTAAGGCATCTGAAAGCAGGGTATTTATATTTACTTGAGGAATATCTTTGCCAATATGCATTAAGTGTTTTACTTGAGTAATTAATTTTTTCCCAAGTTTTCCAGCAGGATGAGAGGAAGCAAAATCTTTTTTTGTGAAACCTTTTGATTCAAGAAGAGCAATAGCTAATGCATCTCCAAAAGCTAAAGCCGATGTTGTTGAGGATGTTGGGGCAAGATCTAATGGGCAGGCCTCTTTTGATTTGATTGAAATAGCTATGTCTGAAGCTTTTGCGATGGTAGATTTTCTATTAGAAGTTAAAGATGTTATTTTGTTCGCTAATCTCTTTAGAGATGGCAAAATATTTATAATCTCATCAGTTTCGCCAGAGTTAGATATCAAAAATACAATGTCTTTTTTTTCAATCAGTCCCATATCTCCATGCGCAGCTTCAGTTGGGTGAATAAAAATAGAGCCTGTGCCTGTACTTGATAAGGTAGCTGAGATTTTTTGACCAATATGACCAGATTTTCCAACTCCCATTATGATAAATTTACCGTTGTTAAATCTAATCAAATCACATAATGATTCAAAATCTTTATCTATTTGTTTTGATAAATCATTTATAGCATCTGATTCTATTTTAAATGTTTTCTTTGCAGAGTTTATGTAATTAAATTTTTTCATGTCTTCATAAATTTACTCGATTTTTATTATCTTCTAAATGCTATAATAGACCAATGTTTGCAGTTGTTAAAAATTATTTATTTTCCTTTATCTTGCTAGTAGGCACTTTACCGCTTTTATCAGAAAATGATCCCCATATATTTATTGATGAAAATGCTCAGAAAATGGTTTCAGTTTTAATAGAAAATAAATCTTTGTTTACAGAAGACAGAGAGCAGTATGAGCAAAAAATTAAAGATATTTTTGAACCTATGATTGATTTTAAAAGGGTTGCTGCAAGTGTTATGGGAAAAAAATATTATTTAGCATCAACAGCTGAGCAAAGAAATCAATTTGTTGAAATTTTTAAAGATTCGTTATTAGATACTTATGCTGAAACTCTAGCGCAGTGGGAGAATCAAGAGATTGTTACAATTTTTCCTAACTCATCTGTAATTTTACAAGATATAAAAAATATTGAGGTTCAACAGATGCTTAATACTGGTAGTAGTAAGTATCCCATATCATACAAATTAAGAAGAAATAAAAATGATTCTTGGTCAATAGTAAATATCATTGTAAATGGAGTGAATCTAGGCTTAACTTTTAGGAATCAATTTCAAGCACTTGCTAATAAAAATAGCGGTGATATAGAAAATACAATTGAGGGCTGGGTTTCAGATGCTGGAGATGCAGGAATAAGTGGATAAAAAGCTAATTAAAAACATAATTTTAGATGAGATACCGGATGCTGAATGTCTTTTTGAGGGCGATTCATGTAATTTTAAACTATTAGTTATATCCAAATCTTTTAAAGAAATTTCATTAATAAATCAGCATAAAATGGTCTTATCGCCCTTAAAGAAAAAATTTGAATCAGGCGAACTTCATGCTTTAAGCATAGAAACTAGAGTAAATTAAATGGAAAAATTATTGATTAATGGTGGAGCTTCATTGAGCGGAACTATTACTTGTTCTGGGGCCAAAAATGCTGCACTTCCAATGATTGCTGCAACTATTTTATCTAATGAAAATATTGTGCTAAAAAACTTACCTTATCTTCAAGATATTACCACAATGTTCGAACTTCTTGGCTCAATGGGAGCTGAGATAGTGCTTAATGAAAATATGGATTTCACCATAAAATCAAATGATCTTAAGGAAAAAGAAGCAAGATATGAATTAGTAAAAACTATGAGAGCATCTATTCTTGTTCTGGGTCCACTTGTTGCTAAATATGGCAAAGCAAAAATAGCATTACCTGGAGGTTGTGCAATTGGTAGCAGGCCAGTAAATTATCATCTAGATGCTCTTGAGCAACTTGGCGCATCAATTACATTAAGAAATGGGTATATAGAAGCAAGCGCTGATAGGTTAATTGGAACAAAGATTAAATTTGATGGAATTACTGTAACTGGCACTGAAAATATAATGATGGCTGCATGTCTTGCAGAGGGAACTTCAGTACTCACAAATGTTGCAAAAGAACCTGAAATTATTGATTTAGCAAACCTATTGAACAAGATGGGTGCTAAAGTTAGTGGTGCAGGTACTGATGAGATTACTATCGAGGGAGTGAAGGAGTTATATGGGTGTGAGTTTAGTATTCCATCGGACAGAATTGAAGCTGGTACTTATTTAGTTGCTGCGGTCGTAACAGGTGGAGAAATTACTATTAATGAAATTAATCCACAAAGATTAAATAAAGTCCTTGATAAGTTAAAAGAAACTGGTGCTAAAATCAGCTTAACAAAAAATTCAATTTCTCTTTCAATGGAAAAGAAAAAACCTAAACCAGTTGATATCACAACTGCTCCATTTCCAGAGTTTCCAACGGATATGCAGGCTCAATTCTCTGTGATTAATGCTATTTCTGATGGCGTATCGAATATATATGAGACTGTTTTTGAAAATAGATTTATGCACGTTCAGGAATTAAATCGTATGGGATGTGACATACAAATTAATGGCAATCAGGCTATTATTAAAGGGGTAGACTCATTATATGGAGCTGAGGTTATGGCAACTGATTTAAGAGCATCAGCAAGTTTAATATTAGCTGGTTTGTGTGCTGAGGGGCAAACAAAAGTTGATCGAATTTATCATATTGACAGGGGTTATGAGAGAATTGAAGAAAAGCTAAACTATCTAGGAGCCAATATAACAAGGTTACCGAGTTAACTCTTTTATTTCATCTGATTCTATTTCAATAGTTTTATATTGATTATCATTGGTTAAAATCTCAAAAATGATATTGTTTCCAAGACCAGCAAATTTTAATGAAGATGTTAAGTTTTTCCAATCTCCCTTATTGCTATTAATGCTGATTATTACGTCATTGACTCTAATACCTTTGTCAAACAGTGGCCCATAATTATCAATTTCGACTATTCTAAGACCACTCACAAAACTTTTGTTTATATAAAGCCTAATAGGACTTACTCTAAAATTACCAATCCAGCCAGATCTTATTTTTCCATATTGAATTAATTCAGATGCTATTTGAACAATGTTATTGGATGGTATTGCAAATCCAAGGCCTTGAAACCCCCCGGTTCTAGAAATTATTTTTGTATTTATACCAACTAAATTACCATTTTCATTTATTAGTGCGCCACCAGAGTTACCTGGATTAATTGCCGCGTCTGTCTGGATAAGCTCAAGGTAAGGATTACCATAATCTCTTCCTGTAGCACTAATTATTCCACTTGAAACAGAAACACCAATTCCATAAGGGTTACCAATTGCTAAGACTTTATCACCAATTTTTAAATCACTACTATCTGAAATATTAATAGGTTTTAATTCTTCATTTGATTGAATTTTTAATACAGCAATATCTGCATTTACATCGCCGCCTATAATTTTTGCATCAAACTCTTGGCCATTATTAAGTTTAATCTTAATAAATTTATTACCAGAAATAATATGAAAGTTCGTAACAATATATCCATCTTTAGAAAAAATAACTCCGGAACCGATATTATTATTTACATAGCTTTTATTATTTTTATAAGAATAAATTGTTACAACAGATTCAATAGAATCTTCAGTAGCAGAAACAAATTTGTTTTTATCATTGGAAAAAAATACCCACGATAAAAATATAGTTATTGAAATAACTAGTAAATAGTTTATTTTAGTTCTTTGTATAAAATTCATAATATTAATGATTCAAAATATCATCGATAATTTAAAAAACCAAGGGATTGAAATAGATTTACCACAATCTAATTTAATTCAAAAAATGATTGAAGCTCTTCCTCGGGATAAAAGTTTCATAAATAAATTTAAAAAAAATAATTTAAATAAGACAAGTTTTTATATATGGGGTGAAGTTGGAAGGGGTAAAACACTTATAGCAAAGTCTTTTATTCAAATATTGAAAAGAAATAAAGCGATTTTTCACTATATAGATTTTATGCAAAATATTCACAAAGAACTTGCTGATCTTTCTGGTAAGAGCAATCCTTTAAACCATATTGCTAAGTCTTTAAGCAAAAAATATCAAATTATTTTGATAGATGAATTTCAAGTTGAAGATGTTGCTGATGCAATGATTGTTGCAAATTTACTGAATCAATTGATTGAATTAAATGTTGTCTTATATATCACCTCTAATGCTCATCCAGATGATTTATACAAAGATGGTCTTCAAAGACAGAAGTTTATTAATTCAATGAAGGCTATGGAAAAGTATTTAAATATTTATAAACTTGATGGATTAACAGACTATAGAAATAGAAATATCGTTAACATTAATGAAAAAACCCCAAGCCAATACTTTAAAGATAAAGATATTAGGTTAATTTTAGAAGAAAATTTTGCACATATAGATATCTCTCAAAAAAAATTTAAAGTAAATTCTCGAGAATTTTCATGTAAGGCATTTTCAAATGATTTCTTATGGATTTCTTTTCGTGATTTTTTTAATGAGCCCAATGGATCTAAAGACTATATAGAAATTTCTAAAAATGTTGAATGGATTTTCTTAAATGAATTTAAATATTGTGATGATAATTCAGCAGACGTTATGAGAAGGTTTATATCTTTTATAGACATATGCTATAGAGATAAATCAAAAATAAAATTCTTTTTTAATGATGTTAATTATAAAAAGTTATACTCAGGCAAAAAATTAAAGATATTGTGGGATAGATGTCAAAGCAGGCTCAATGAAATGCAAACTTCTGAGTATTTAATTTAAAGAATTATGCACTAAAATATTGCTAATTTTTGTTCTAAACATTAATATTCGCATCTTACAAAAATATGATTATGAAAACGTTCTCACTTAAGAAAGAAAATATTGAAAGACAATGGTATGTAGTTGATGCTTCTGACAAAGTTTTAGGAAGATTGTCTACAAAAATTGCTGATAGAATCAGGGGTAAAGATAAGCCCACTTTTACACCTCATACTGACGGTGGAGATTACGTGGTTGTTATTAATGCAGAAAAAATTAAAGTAACCGGTGCTAAATTTACTGATAAAAAATATTATTCACATTCTTTGTATCCAGGTGGGTTGAAAACCAAAACTTTTAGAGAAATGAATGAAAAGTTTCCTGAAAGAGTTATAGAAGAAGCTGTGAAAGGAATGTTACCAAAAAATAAATTGGGCAAATCAATGATTAAGAAACTCAAAGTCTTTAGTGGTCCTGAACATGATCATGAATCTCAACAACCAATCGAATGGAACCCAACAGTATGACAACTGAAACTCATTACGCAACTGGCAGAAGAAAAACTTCGTCAGCTAGAATTTATCTTTCTTCCGGTAAAGGAAAAATAACAGTTAATGATAAGCAGTTGGATGTATATTTTGGTAGAAAGGTTGCACAAATGTTGGTTATGCAACCATTAGAAATGACCGAACTTAAAGATAAACTAGATATAAATATTAAAGTCAAAGGCGGTGGAAGTTTCGGCCAGGCTGGAGCTATACGTCATGGTATTTCTCGAGCTTTAATTTCTTATGACGAAGAGCTAAGACCTCAACTAAAAAAAGCAGGTTTACTTACTAGAGATCCTAGAAAAGTTGAAAGAAAAAAACCTGGATTAGTTAAGGCAAGAAAAAGTAAACAGTTTTCAAAACGTTAATTTTTTTCAAATTTTTTCTCTAAAATTAGTGGTATAATTCCCTAGTTTTTTATTAGTACAATCAAAGCATACAAAGGCCTAATGCAAGAAAAAGACAATACAAGAAGAAAGGTTTTAATAGGTTTAACTAGCGCAGTTGGCTTATCAGGTATTCCTTTTGCAGCAACACCATTTATTGCAGCATGGAACCCAAGCGCTAAGGCTAAAGCTGCTGGAGCATCAGTTAAACTAGATGTATCAAAGATGCAATATGGTCAACAAATTCAAGTTGCGTGGAGAAAACAACCAGTATTTGTTATTAGGCATACCAAAGAAAGTTTACAAAGTCTCGAGGTCACTTTGCCAAAGTTAGCTGATCCGGATTCAAATCAGATAGATGAACCATATAAAGGTATTAACCCCACTAGATCAAAGAGTGCAGAATATACTGTTATTGCTGGAGTTTGTACGCACCTAGGCTGCTCACCAAAATATCATCCAGAGGTAGAACCAAAGCCATGGGATGCATCATGGGCTGGAGGATTTTTTTGCCCCTGTCATGGATCAATGTTTGACATGGTTGGAAGAGTCTATAAGGGTGTGCCTGCACCAACCAACTTGCCTGTACCGCCTCATTTTTTTAAAGGGTCAATCCTTACTATTGGTGAAGATGGAGGGACGGCTTAGATGAGTGAAATGGTAGGAAAATTATTTGGTTGGGTTAACAGTAGATTACCTATTGCAAACACTTTTGAAAGACATCTATCTAAACATCCTGTTCCCTCAAAAGTTAATTTTTGGTATCTCTTTGGAGCACTAGCATCAGTTGTCCTTATCATTCAGATTGTTTCAGGTATCTGGTTGATAATGCCTTACTCAAATACTGAGGAAGAAGCTTTTTCGTCTATCGAATATATTATGAGAGATGTTGACTACGGATGGGTCATTAGATATATGCATACAACTGGGGCTTCGATGTTTTTTGCTGTTGTTTATCTTCATATGTTTCGAGGTTTATTATACGGCTCTTACCAAAAACCTAAAGAGCTCGTATGGATTTTTGGTTGTGCAATTTATCTTGCAATGATGGCTGAGGGTTTTCTTGGATATGTATTACCTTACGGCCAAATGTCATATTGGGGGGCTCAAGTTATCATCTCTTTGTTTGGAGCTATTCCATATATTGGTGAATCATTAGAGTTATGGGTAAGAGGTGATTACTATATATCAGGTATAACTGTATCAAGATTTTTTGCACTTCATGTTGTAGCATTGCCATTAGTTTTAATAGCACTAGTTTTTTTACATCTTGTTGCACTGCATGAAGTTGGAGCTGGCAATCCAGAGGGTGTAGATATAGAAGAATATCTTGATGATGATGGAGTACCTCTTGATAGTGTGCCATTCTTTCCATATAAAGTTTTAAATGCTCTAGTAGGGATTGGTGTATTTATGACAGTTTTTGCAATCATTATGTTCTTTTTCCCTGAGGGTGGGGGTTATTTCATAGAGATGGCAAATTTTGAAGAGGCTAATCCGCTTGTAACACCAGAGCACATAGCTCCAGTTTGGTACTACTCACCCTATTATGCAATGTTAAGAGCTGTTCCTGATAAACTTGGTGGCTTAATAGTGATGGGTTCAGCAGTAGCAATTTTATTTGTGGTGCCTTGGTTGGATAGAAGTAAGGTAGCATCAATAAGGTATAAAGGTATTTACAGTAAAATTGCACTAGCTTTTTTTGGGATCAGTTTTCTTACATTAGGCTATCTAGGAACTGTAGGTGTTACTGAAGTAAGAAAAACTATGAGCGTTATATGTACAGTAATTTATTTTGCATTTTTCTTATTAATGCCTTTTTATACCAAATATGAAAAAACCAAAGAAGTACCAAAACGCTTATGAGTATTAAAAATAATTTCAAAAAAGGCTTAAATATTCGTAATTTAATAATTTTTTCAACACTCATATTTTGCATCAATAACATCTCAGCTGCAGAAGGTGGACCATGTAAAGATTATGGTAAATGTGATGAGTTTAAATACTCGCTTAATGATATGGCATCACTTCAAAGAGGAGCTTCAACATTTCTAAATTATTGTTACGGCTGTCATTCTCTTCAATATTCAAGATGGGGAAGAGTTGCTACAGACCTTCAAATACCAGAAGAATTATTCTTTGAAAATTTAGTATTCGATAAATCTATAAAACCAGGTGACTTAATGACAGGTTCAATGTCAAAAGAAAAGTCTGCTCAGTGGTTTGGAGTTGCTCCTCCAGATCTTACTCTTGTTAGCAGGGTTAGAGGGGATGATTGGATTTATAGTTACTTAAGAGCATATTATGAGGATTCATCTAAGCAATATGGTGTAAATAATCTAGTATACCCAGGAACTGCCATGCCAAATGTTCTTGTTGCACTCCAGGGAAATCAGAAACTAGTTTGTAAAGATATTCCTGTAATTGCAAATAATGGTGGTGAAAAAAGAGACGAATTAGGAAAGACCATAACTAAAGAAAAATGTGGTTATTTAAAGGTTGAAGAGAGTTCAGGTGAATTAACAAAAGATGAGTTCGATGAACTTATATACGACCTGACTAACTTTCTTGTGTATGTGGGAGAGCCTGCAAAGGCAACAAGAGAGAGAATGGGCTGGTATGTAATATTCTATTTTTTAATATTCACTGCTTTATCAGCCTTGCTATATAGAGAATATCACAAAGACTATCATTAAAAATTAGGGGAAAGTATGATTTTATATTCAGATCGTGATGATCATTACAGTCAGAGAGTTAGAATAGTATTAGCAGAAAAAGATATTACTGCTGAGATTAAAGAAGCTAAGCCTGAGGAAACCCCTGAGGATATTCTTTCAATAAGTCCATATCATAAGCTACCAATTCTTGTTGATAGAGATTTAGCAATTCATGATCCTTCGGTTATGATGGAATATCTTGACGAAAGATTTCCTCATCCACCACTATTACCAGTTTATCCTGTTGCAAGGGCAAATAGTAGAACTCTGATGCTAAGAATTGATAGAGAATGGTGTCCTATTGTTGACACATTAATAGCTGCAGAACTTCCTGAGAAAGAGCTACTGAAATTAAGAGAAGAGCTTCTTCATGAAATATCATCTATTGCTCCAACATTTAAAGAATTTAAATTTTTTATGAGCGATGAGTTTACGCTTGTAGACTGCTGCTTTGCTCCTATTTTATGGAGACTACCTTCTGTTGGTATTAAACTTCCTGTGAATAGACACCTAAAACCTCTTTTAGATTATCAAAAAGAAGTTTTTAAAAGACCAGGGTTCTTAGACAGCCTTTCATCTCTAGAAAGAGATCTTAAAGAAGATTAGTTCAAGAGTTTAAAGAGACTTTCAACAAAGAAAGTTCCCTATTTATACACTGGCCTCTATTAATTTTGGCATTTCCAGAATTAAATTTTGCGCTGACTCCAAATAAATTATTTTGATAGATAGTTTCAGCCAAAATCAAGTCTTCTATTAATCCCTGATTTAATTCTTCTCTAAGATTTGTTATTATTTTTTTTGTTGATAAATTTTTGAAAAAATACTCAGGGACTGGAATAATTATATTTTCAAAATCATTTAACTCTTTTACTGACGAGGCTCCTAATAAAATATCAATTGTTGAGTAAAATTCAGTATCTATTAAATAATTTCTAAATATAGGAACTAGAGTTTTGCCTATAACATAATCAGTTAAAAAATATATTCTCTCAAAATCTTTTTTTTCTCTTGGCGTATTTAATATTGAAATACTTTTATCATTTCTTTGTAATTCATTAAATCTTTTGATGCTTGTATCAACACCAATAACCCCAGTTACAAAATTCTCATAATTATTATTATTTAGTAAATAAAATTTTGAATTAGGATAATTTTTTTTCAATGCAAGTGCTTGGGCTTCAAACTCCTTACTATAAATCACCAAAATATCTTCATGTCTGTTTGATTCCTGATAAAGCCATGAATTTAATTTATATTTTTGATCTTCAATATAACTGTTGCAAAAAAAAGAAAGTTTTGAATCTAAAAGATTATTATTTAACTTTTTTCCATTGTCATTAAACTCTATGTCAAACTCATATTCTTCTTTTAATAAGGCAGATATGAAATATTCTTTATTTTTATTATTAACTGAATAATTAAGTGCTAACTTGTTATTATTAAGTATCCTAGATACATCATCTATATCTACATAGCTCTTCTCAACATCCAGGGAGGTGGTCGTGCAACCAGATATTACAGAAATCAAAACTGTTAAAATAAATGTTAAGCTTTGTCTAATCATAAATTTTTTTAAACTATGTTATATCTAATATCAACACCAATAGGTAACCTAAATGATATATCACTTAGAGCAATAGAAGTTTTAAAAGATGCAGATTATATTTTTGCAGAAGATACTAGAAATACAAGTAAGTTATTAAAGTTTATAAACTGCGAAAAGAGATGTAAATCGTTGCATGAGCATAATGAACAAGAAGCATCAAATAAAATAATTAATATATTAAGAGAGTCAGATAATAATATTGCTGTTGTAAGTGATGCAGGAACACCTGCAATATCAGATCCTGGATATTATTTGATTCAAAAATGCATTGATAATGATTTAGAGTTTACACTTCTACCAGGACCATCATCTATCATCAATGCATTAGTTCTATCAGGCCTACCAACTTCAAGTTTTTCTTTTTTAGGTTTTGTACCAAGAAAAAAATCACAGAAGATACAATTCTTTCAGTCTCTAAAAAAAGAAAAAAATACAATATTGTTGTTTGAGTCTGCAAAAAGAATTCATGAAACTTTGTCTTGTATTGCAAATGAATATTCTAAAACTAAAAAGGTTTCTTTATGTCGTGAAATGACAAAAATCTATGAAAATATCGAAAGAGGAACAGCAACATCGTTATTGGAAAAACTTAAAAATAATAAACTTACGCTTAAGGGTGAATTTGTAATTGTAATAGAGTCTTTTTCATCGAATGATACAGATTTAATTTTTGATAATAAAATATATAAATCTTTCCTTAAAAATATGCCTACCAAGGAAGCAGCAAAACTAATATCTATGATAACCAAAGAAAACAAAAGAGATATTTATAAAAAATTATCAGAACTAAAATAGCTTCTCCAACAAAAGTAATTATAATGATCACGAGTTGGTTGGATGATCGCTAGTTAATTCTAGAGGAAAGTCCGGACTTCATAGAGCAGGGCGCCAGGTAACACCTGGGAGGCGTGAGCCTACGGAAAGTGCAGCAGAAAATATACCGCCAATTTATTGGTAAGGGTGAAATGGTGGGGTAAGAGCTCACCGCTTAATTGGAGACAAATAAGGCATTGTAAACCCCAGCCTGAAGCAAGACCAAATAGAAATCCTGTAAAGCTGCTCGCTTAGGATTTGGGTAGGTTGCTAGAATATTATGGCAACATAATATCAAGATAGATGATCATCATTCACAGAATCCGGCTTATAGACCAACTCACTTTTTTACATATAGTTTTTAAAGTGTGAAAAAGTGTGTAAATGTGTTGCAAAGTGCGTAAAAAGGCTATATATTTTAAAACATGTATGGTTTCAACACAGTTTCACTTGATCAGAAGGGTAGATTAGCAATACCTGCTAAATATCGATCACATTTAATAAACACGAATGAAACTAAAATTGTTATCACAAAAGATCCTCAATATCCCTCATTAAAAATTTATCCAGAATCTCAATGGCATGAAATATCATCCAAATTAGAATCTTTACAAGGATTAGATCCAATTGTAAGAAATCTTCAATGGACTATCTTAGGTAATGCAAGCGTAATTGAATTTGATCCAAATAGTAGGATGTTGGTTCTTATTCCTTTAGAACTCAGAAAATATGCAGATATATCTGATCAAAAACAAATTTCTCTTATTGGAATGGGCAACAAATTTGAAATATGGAATGTAAATAATTGGGAAATGAGACAGACAGGTGGATCATTATCAACAGAAATTTTAGATGTGGTTCTTCCAGAAAGCATCAAATCAATGTCTTTTTAATAGGGGATAAGAAATGAATTTTGAAGTAATAGGGCAAGCAGTAGAGAATGCTAAGATAAAAGTAGTTGGCGTTGGAGGGGCTGGAGGAAACGCAGTCATCCATATGATTAATCATAATATAGAAGGCGTAGACTTTATTTGTGCAAACACTGATACACAAGCTTTATCACAAGCTGATGGAGCAATTACTTTAAAGCTTGGTAACGGGCTTACGAAAGGATTGGGGGCTGGTGCAAACCCTGATGTTGGAAGAAAAGCTGCTGAAAGTGACAGAGCAGCAATAGAAGAGCTTTTGGTTGGTGCTGATATGATATTTATTACGGCTGGAATGGGAGGTGGTACAGGAACAGGAGCTGCTCCTGTTGTTGCCTCAATAGCAAAAGATTTAGGAGCATTAACAGTTGCTGTTGTTACTAAGCCATTTAAATTTGAAGGTAAGAGAAGAATGACTGCTGCAGAAAAAGGTCTAGCAGCACTAGTAGAAGAAGTCGACAGCTTAGTTACTATACCGAACCAAAAGTTATATGAAATTCTTGGAGAAGATACTGCCATGCAGGATGCTTTTGCTAAAGCTGACGATGTACTTAAAGGAGCAGTTCAGGGCATTTCAGATATTATTATGAAAAAAGGGCATATAAATGTTGACTTTGCTGATGTAAAGACAGTTATGTCTGAGAAAGGAATTGCAATGATGGGCACTGGGAGAGCAAGCGGTAAAAATAGAGCTGAAGCTGCTGCAACGCAAGCAGTAAGAAGTGAATTGCTTGAAGATATAAATCTTAAAAATGCTAGAGGTGTTCTTGTAAATATTACAGCAGCAAAACCAACACTTGGAGATCAAACAGAAGTTGCAGATATCGTAGAAGAAATAGTTCATGAAGATGCAAATATAATTTATGGATTAGTTTACGATGAAAGTGTTGAAGATGATTTATTAGTAACAATCGTAGCAACTGGAGTTGATCAAAGAGCGCCAACTTTAGTAATTGACAATCAACCTTCAATTCAACTAAATCCAGTAGGATTGGGTAAAGAACATATAAGTCAGAAAGCTGGCACATCGTCTGCAGCGGAAATTGATTTCCTTGATGTGCCAACTTTTATGAGAAAACAAGTAGACTAATATGCTTCATTTTCCAGTATTACTGGAAGAGTCAGTTGATTTTCTAGTTCAAAAAATAAATGGTAATTATATAGACTGTACCTATGGAAGAGGTGGTCATACCTCAGCAATATTAGATAAAATCTCTGAAGAAGGTCACTTAACGTCATTTGATAAAGATCACGAGGCCTTTAAACATGCTTCAAATGTTATTAAAGATAATTTTCGTCCAATACACAAATCATTCAATAAGATTGACAGATATTTTGATAATAATTCTATTGATGGAATTTTGTATGATCTTGGTACATGCTCAACACATTTTGATGATGGTTCAAGGGGTTTTAGCTTCAGGAGTGATGGCCCTCTTGATATGCGTTTCAATATATCAAAGGGCGAACCATTATCTATATGGATTAACAAAGCCTCGCAAGAAGAAATTATGGAAGTACTTTATAAATATGGAGAAGAAAAACATGGAAAGTTGATTGCAAAAAAAATTATAGAGAGCAGAAAAATAGACTTTATAAAAACTACCCTTCAACTATCACAAATTATTGCAGACATCTATCCTGAAAAAAAAATTAAAATCCATCCAGCAACAAAATCTTTTCAAGCTTTTAGAATATTTATTAACGATGAGTTAAATCAATTAACAAAATCATTAAGCCAGGCAAGTAAAATTATAAAAAAAGACGGAGTAATTGTAGTTATCTCATTTCATTCCCTAGAAGATAATATTGTTAAAAATTTTTTTAGACCAAGCGTAAAGAGTTATCCAAAAGATATACCACTGAATACAATTGAAACAGCTGACTTCTCTTGTATTGGTAAGAAGATAAGGCCATCAAAAAATGAAATAGAAATTAATAAAAGATCAAGAAGTGCAATTATGAGAGTTTTTAAAAAATTATGAGCAAAGAATTTCATTACCTAATACCCTTTTTTATGTTGCTTTTTCTCTGTTTTTTATGTTTAGAGCAAATAAAACTATCTTTTGAAATAAACAGATTGAATACTAACCAACAAAATTTATATATTGAATATGAAGATTTCAAAGATAGGAATATAAAACTCTTAACTCAATTCTATTCAAATAACTCACCTGCAACAATAGAAAAAAAAGCAATAGAAACTCTGGGAATGGTGAAAAAAAAACCAAAACAATTAGAAAGAAAAATAGAGAAGAATGAAAAATAATTTTATTAACTGGAGACTTTTTTTTATTTGTACTTTTTTGGCAATTTCTATTTTTACAATTTTTTATAAAATTATTTTAGTGCAAGTCGAAGACAGTATTTTCTTACAAAATGAAGGAAAAAAAAGATATATAAAATACCGGATTGTTAATCCAGTTAGAGGTTCGATTTATGATAGAAATAATTTTCCTCTGGCAATCTCAATTATTAATTATGATCTTTATGCTCTAAAAGGCCTTAACAATGATAAATATTTAAAACTTAAAGATCTTATTAATATAAATAATGATCTTTCTATTAAAGACTCTTTCTTGCAGAAAACTCTGTTAAAAAAGAATCTTAATGCTGAAGAGCAAAAAGTTATTAATAGTTTAAATCTAGATAATGTTGAGATAGAGGTAAGACATAGCAGGCATTATCCTTTGGGTGAACAGATAGCAACTTTAATTGGGTTTTACGGCAAAGATAAGGCTCAAGAGGGATTAGAAAAGAGTTATGACTCAATGCTTTCAGGTCAATCAGGTAAACAAAAATATTTTGTAAATGCTAAACAGAAAATAATTTCTAAACCAATTGAAGTTAATAAAACAACTCCAGGTAAAGATATAGTCCTTACTATTGACTCAACAATTCAATTTTATGCTTATAAATATTTAGCTGAAGCAATTGCTAAGAATAAAGCAAAGGCTGGAACAGTTTTGGTATTTGATAATAAGAAGGGAGAGGTTCTAGCGATTGCAAGCTATCCTTCATACAATCCTAATAATCCCTCACGATCAATCCAAAAGAATAGAGCTTTAATAGATGCTTATGAGTTAGGCTCAGTCTTAAAGCCAATAGTTTTTTCTAGAGCTGTTGATGAGAACATCATAAACCCAGATGAATATATGGAAATTCCAAGAAGACTGCAATTGGAAAACAAGATGATAATTGATACAAAAAATTATGAAAAATTAACTCCAAAAGAAATTATTGCATACTCAAGTCAGGTAGGAGCTTCTAAGATAGCCCTTGAATTGGGGTATCAAAATTTAAAAGATAATTATTATAACTTTGGTTTCAGCAAGCCAATTTCAGTTAATTTTCCGGCTGCAGCATTTGGTTTAATAAATACAAAAGAGGCTGTATCTGAAAGAGAATTAGCAAGCTTAGGATATGGTTATGGTTTTACAGTTAGTCCATTTCAAATTACCGCAGCTTATTCTGTTTTTGCAAACCAGGGAATTAAAAAAGACTTTAAATTATTGATGAATGATGAAGTCACTTCCCAGAGGGTAATTTCTGAAACTTCTGCAGGTCATACCCTTGAAGCACTTGAGCAAGTAGTAAAGATTGGTACGGGGAAGAAGGCAGATATAAAAGGTTTTAGTGAGGGAGGTAAAACGGGGACTGTTCATAGAACTATATCGGGGTCTGGTTATGCAAAAGACTTATATAGAGCTTCTTTTGTTGGTATAGCACCACTTTCTAATGAATCATTAACTATTTTTGTATCCATAGAAGATCCTGGTCTAAACTCTTACTCTGGTGGCATGATAGCTGCTCCATTATTTGCAAAGATAGCAGAAAGTTCTCTCAATTATTTAGGATTCATTGAAGATGAATAAGCTAGAAAAAATATTAGGCATTAAGTTTCCACAAGGAATTAAAATATCTAATGTCACTAATTCAACTGATAAAGTACAAAATGGTTCAATATTTTTTGGATTAAAAGGAACCTTTAATCATGGAAGTAAATATATAAATAAAGCACTAACTTTAGGCGCATCTATTGCAATACATAATGATCCCAGTTTTAAATCTACTAAAAGTAATATTTTTTTTATTGAGGATTTAGAAGAGCCTAAATGCAATAACTCAACGGATAAAATATATGAATTTCTACATGAATTTTATCAATTGAGTGACCTTCAAAATGGAAATAATTTTTTTACATTTACAGGTACCAATGGAAAAACTTCATCAGCATTTTTATGTCACCAAATTCTAACGAATGCAGGATACGAATCTATTTATATTGGGACAATTGGAGCTCAGTATAAAGATAAAGAGATTAACAATTCAATTTCTCAAAAAACAACACCAGATATATTTGAAATATTTGAAGTATTTAATTTTTTTGGTATAAAAAATGCAGTATCTGTATGTTTAGAGGTTTCATCTCATGCTCTTGATCAAAAAAGATTAAAAAATATAACTATTTTAAATTCAGCATGCATATTAAATATTGGATCTGACCATCTTGATTATCATAAAAACATACAGTCTTATAAAGATAGTAAATTTAAGATATTTCAAAATATATGCTCGCTTAAATTAATCCATGAAGATTTAGAGATGGATATCAGCAAATATAATTTTATTAAAAATTCTAGAAATGAATTTACGGTAGTAAGTAATTATAAAATGTCAGCAGATATTTTTTATGAAATTATTGAGTCATCTATAGAAAATACTATTTTTAAAATAATAGTTAATAACCCTCCAGCTGACTATAATCTAACTTCAAGAAAAGAATATTTATTCAAGACGTCAATTTTTCCTAATTTTAATATTAGTAATTTAGTTTTTGCTATATGTTCTATTGGATTTTATGATTTTTCTGAAAAAGAACTAAATGATTTATCTTTTTTAAAACTTCCTAAGGGTCGCTCAGAGTATATTCAAGATATTCCTGCGCATGTCATCATAGATTATGCTCATAATCCTGAGGGATTTAGATTTTTTCTATCTTCAATTAAGGAATACTTCGAAAATTTAATAATTGTTTTCGGTTGTGGTGGCGATAGGGATAAAAGTAAAAGACCAAAAATGCTTAAAGCAGCAATAGATAATGGAAATAGAGTAATTTTTACAACTGATAATTCAAGAAATGAATCTTTTAGTGATATATATTCGGATGCAATCAATCAAAATAATGATCAAAAAGTAACTGTAATTGAAGACAGAAAAGAAGCAATTATATATGGTAGTTCAATATTAAGAAAAAATGACTGCTTGGTTATTCTTGGAAAAGGCCATGAAGAAACTCAAGACATCAATGGAAAGAAATTACATTTTAGTGATCATGAGGTAGTGAATGAAATTTATAAATAACTCTTCTGACTTAGCTAAGTTTTTAAGTATAAAAATTATTCGTCAATCAAAGATCACTAATATATCAACAGATACAAGGGGGTTAAAAGTAGGGTCATTATTTTTTGCAATCAAAGGAGAGCAATTTAATGGTAACGATTATGTAGAAGATGCTTTAAAAAAAGGAGCGTCTTTCGTAGTTACTGATAGTAGAAGATTTAAAAGCACTAATGATAAGAATATAATTTATGTAAACAATACAATTGTTGCTTTAAGAAAAATTGCAAAAAATATTCTTAAGAAGTTTAACGGTGATGTAATTGGTGTTACTGGTAGCAATGGAAAGACAACAACAACCAAAATAATATCAAGTGTCTTAAATAAAAGTTCAGGAACAATCAAAAATTACAATAATGAAATTGGAATGCCTTTAAGCATTATAAATGCCAACGCTAATTCGAAATACTTGGTTATTGAGATGGGGGCTGCTAAACCTAAAGATATTCAATATTTAAGTTCATTACTCAAGCCTAACATTGGCCTTATAACTAATATAGGAAACTCACATTTAGAAAAATTAAAAAATATTGATGGAGTATTAAATGTTAAATCTGAACTTGTATCAAATATAAGAAAAAATGGAGATCTTATTGTGCCAAATGAAAATCTTAAACATTTAAATTATTGGAAAAGTTTAAGAAATGATATTAATTTAGTTACTTTTGGAATGAATAAATCTGCAGATTTTTATCCTATAGAAATTAAATATAATTTAAATGGCACTAAATTTAGAATTCAATCTAAAAAATACAATAAAGATGTGACAATTGAAACGCCGCTATCAGGTGAGCATAATGTAAAAAATATTCTTGCTAGCTATGCAGTTTCAAATATTCTCAACAACCCCGATGAAATTTTTATTACTAAGTTAAAAAATAATTTAAACTCAGTAATCAGGCAAAAACAGTCCAAATGGATAAAGGGATCAGTTCTCATTGACGATACATATAACGCTAATCCGGAATCTGTTAAAAATGCATTAGATTTGTTAGCAACCTCGCGCAAAAGAAAGATTTTTGTATTTGGCGATATGTTAGAACTTGGAAGACATAAAAATAAGATGCATAAGGAGATCGGAATGTATGCGGCTTCAAAAAAAATTGATATTTTTCTTGGATTTGGAGATTTAACAAAATATGCTGTAGAGAGTTTTGGTAAAAATGGAATCTTTTTCAAAGATGAGGCACTTCTTAAAGATTTTTTAAAGAAAAATATACAATCTAAAGATGTAGTGCTAATAAAAGGGTCTCGAGGGATGAAAATGGAGAGATATATAGATGTTTGAATATTTAGGTACAGTGCTTGTTAGCTACGACCCGGGTTTTGATGTTTTAAGATATCTAACAGTTAGAACCCTTGGAGGAACAGTCACCGCTCTTTTAATATCTATTTTACTTGGGCCTGTAATTATTAAACTTCTAAAATCAATGCAGTTTGAACAACATGTTCGTTCAGATGGACCAGAATCTCATTACAAAAAGTCAGGAACTCCAACAATGGGAGGTCTTTTGATTCTATCCTCTTTGGTAATTTCTACATTATTGTGGGCTGATTTAGGAAACAGATATATATGGGTTGTTTTATTTGTCACAATAGCTTTTGCCTTGATTGGTTTTCTTGATGACTACATCAAGATTACAAAAAAAAGTTCTGACGGCCTTAGCTCAAAACAAAAAATTCTTCTCCAAGTTTTATTTTCTTTTCTTACAATGTTTTATTTGTTCTATTCGGCAGAAACGCCACCAGAAACTTCATTTATAGTCCCCTTTTTTAAAGATTTAATAATACCCATGAGTGCATTAGTCTTTATTTCTACTGGAATGTTTGTTCTTGTTGGCTCATCAAATGCAGTAAATCTTACCGATGGTTTGGATGGCTTGGCTATTCTTCCCTCAGTTCTTATTGCAGGAGCATTGGGTTTAATTGCATATAGCATGGGTAATCAGATAATTGCTGATTATCTTTATTTGCCACATCTTGAGTTATCTGGAGAGTTAATAGTATTTTGTGGAGCTTTGATTGGCTCAGGAATTGGATTTCTTTGGTATAACACTTATCCAGCTCAAATATTTATGGGAGATATTGGCTCATTAACGCTTGGAGCCATTTTAGGTATCATTGCAATAATTCTTCGACATGAGCTTGTTTTTGCAATTATGGCGGGAGTTTTTGTAATAGAAACTTTAAGTGTCGCCATTCAAGTTATCTCATATAAAACACGAGGAAAAAGGGTGTTTTTAATGGCTCCCATTCATCATCATTATGAATTGAAAGGATGGCCAGAACCAAAAATTATTGTACGTTTTTGGATTGTAACTTTGGTTTTAATTCTTATTGCTTTAGCAACTTTAAAGTTGAGATAAGCTTGAGACATGAAATCCTTAATTTATGGTTATGGAATCACGGGAAAGTCTTTTGAAAGGTATCTTCTTAAAAGAAACATAGATTATGATATTTATGATGAGAATATCTCGAACTATTCTTCTAATAAAGATTTTTCAAAATATAGCAAAATATATTGCAGTCCAGGGATCCCAAGAGAAAAATTTAAATTACTAAAAGAAACACATAATGTTTTAACAGATTTAGATATTTTTTTTCATGAGGATAATTCTACAAAAATAGGAATAACTGGAACTAATAGAAAAAGTACTACCTGTTTTCACTTATCACAACTAATCTCTCAGAAAGATTCGGTAAATCTTATTGGCAATATTGGAAAGCCAATGTTAGACAAAATCAATAATGGGAAAAAATATTCGATAATAGAACTATCAAGCTATCAGCTTGATAAGATGTCTAATAATCATTTGGATTATGGAGTTTTGTTAAACATAGCTCCTGATCATCTTGATTACCATAAAAGCTTTGAGGATTATCAATATGCTAAAGAAAAGATATTAAGTGCAAAAAAAACTTCCTTTGAGAGTGATCCGTATAATCTATTTGAATGGATTACTGAAAAAAAATCAAAAAAAATAGAACTCAAGAATTTGCCCTATAGATTTGAATTTATAACTAAAAATATTGTGAATGATTCAAAATCAACAAACTCTGACTCTCTGTTATATGCAATCAAGGAAGCGAATTCCTTTTTTCAGGAAGATAATTACTCTTTAATTGTTTGTGGTAATCCAGCTAAAGAATTATTTGCAAAAATTACTATTGAAGGACCTCAGGAAATAATAGTATTTGGACACCATAGGAAAGATATTAAAAGATGCTTGACCCATAAAAAAATTTTAGAGTTTGTTAATTTAAATGAATCCTTGCTATATTTAAAAGATAGGCAAAATATAGTATTTTCTCCAGGATACCCAAGCGGCAAAGATTATATTAACTTTGAGGAGAGAGGTGCTCATTTTAACTTTCTAATAAAAGAGGTTCTAGGTGACTGACAAGAATAGTCTTCTGATACTAATTCCGTTTATAAGCTTAATGTCACTAGGTTTGGTTATGGTAACTTCATCAAGTATATATGTAGCAGATGATTTGACTGGAAATCCATTTTATTTTGCTTCTCGTCAAATGTTATTTATATCCATAGGCCTCATATCAATGTCTATATTTTTATTAATCCCGTCAGATATTTTATACAAACTAGACTGGATTTTTATGTTGATAAGTATTGTTTTATTAATTGCATTATTTATTCCTGATATCGGCACCAGTGTTAATGGAAGCATCAGGTGGATTAGGGCGGGCCCAATTAATATTCAACCATCAGAATTATGTAAGTTTAGTTTGATTCTATATATTTCAGGGTATTCAGTAAGAAGAATGTCTGAAATAGACTCATTAAGGAGCTTCTTAAAACCTCTATTTTTACTTTTTATAATTTCTGTTTTAATAATGAGTCAACCTGATTTGGGTTCAACTGCAATTATTTGCTTGTTAGTTGTTTCAATTTTATTTTATGCTGGAATATCTTTCTTTCAATTTAGTTTACTATCAATTTTAATTGCTTTGTTAGGGTATATGGCTATATCAACATCGCCTATGAGACTAGCAAGAGTTTTGGCTTTTACCGATCCTTTTGCAGAAGATGTGGTAAGAAATGCTGGATGGCAACTATCTAATTCTTTAATTAGTATTGGACAAGGAGGATGGTTTGGGCTGGGTATGGGTAATAGTTTTCAAAAAAACTTCTTTCTTCCAGAAGCTCATACTGATTTTATTTTTGCTATTCTTGTTGAAGAGCTTGGAATCATTGGTGGATTATTATTAATAAGCCTATTTGTAATACTTTTTATTGGCATTTTAAAGGTCGCACTAGATTCTTTTGGTAAAGAAAGATTATTTCAAGGCTATGTTTCATTTGGAATATTAATTCTTATAGCTATCCAATCTTTATTTAATATAGCAGTTAATATTGGCTTGTTACCAACAAAAGGTTTAACACTTCCATTTATAAGTTATGGAGGCACCAGTATCATAATAATGATGTCTTTAATTGCCATAGTTCTTAGAATAAATAAAGAAAACAAATTAATATAATAATATGAAGATTTTAGTTTCTGCAGCAAAAACTGGTGGACATATATTTCCAGCGATTGCTGTAGGAAATGAGATTGCTAGACATGGTCATGAAGTTGTCTTTATGGGCACAGGAGAACCTATTGAGGTGGATGCTCTAAAGACAGCGAAATTCAAACACTTTGTAGTAACAATGGAGGGTTTTAGAGGAAAAAATTTTTTTAACAAGATAAAATCTTTATTACTGATTCCCAAAAGTATTTTTTCTACAACCAGAATCATTAGAAAAGAAAACATAGATGCTATGGTTGGGTTTGGTGGTTTTATAACAGTTCCAATTGGATTAGCATTCTTCTTAAACCGAAAACCAATTTTTATCCACGAACAGAATTCAATTCTTGGATCAGCAAACAAACTCCTTTCTAAAATAGCGACAATTAACTTTACGGCATTTCCTCTTAATACAAGTATTGACAACAATATAATTTGTGGGAATCCTATAAGAGACAGTTTTAAGTCTTTTTCAAAAGAGGTGGTGAATGACGAACTCATAAAAATCTATATCACTGGAGGAAGTCAGGGGGCAGAATATTTAAATACCGAGCTTCCAAAATCTTTAAAAAAATTTAAACACCAAGTCATTATTAAGCATCAATGCGGTAAAGATAAAAAAGATTTAGTTAATGATTTGTATAAACGCTTTAATATGAACGCAGAGGTTATGGAGTTCTACAATAGCCCAGAATCACAAATAGAATGGTCTGATTTTGTTATATCAAGGTCAGGAGCTTTAACCATCTCAGAGGTTACATCAATGTCGAAAGGTCTTTTAATGATCCCTTTGCCATCATCGATAGATAACCATCAATTTTACAACGCAAAGCATATTGAAAAAATTAATATGGGTTTGATTCATGAGCAAAAAGATGGTTTTGAAGATTTAAGCACTAAATTGGAAGAAATTTTGCATCAAAAAACATACAATAAATGGAAAAATAATCTAAACACTGATCATCTTTTATCTGCAGCAAATATTGCTAACCAAGTACTTAAAAATATTGACACAACATGAATTTTTTTAAAAAAATTAAACATATACATTTTGTAGGAATTGGTGGCGCTGGGATGATAGGTATTGCTAGGCTACTTTTACAAAAGGGATATAAGGTTTCAGGGTCTGATATACATGAATCATATGAACTAAAAAAAATTAAGAAAGAGGGAGTTAAGGTTTTCTTAGGACACAGTAAACTTAATATTAAATCTGCAAATCTTATAGTTGTCTCAAGTGCAATTGATAAAAAAAATCCTGAAATTTTAGAAGGAATAAAAAATGGTATAACAATAATTCCAAGGGCAGAAATGCTTGGTAGTATTATGAGAGGCTATGAAAGCATAGCAATTGCAGGAAGTCATGGTAAAACAACTACGACAAGTATGATTGCAAAAATATTTAGTTCAGCAGATTTAAGTCCTACATATGTTGTGGGCGGTAAGGTTCTTAGCACAGATGAAAATTCGGATCTTGGAAAAGGTAATTATTTGATTGCTGAAGCCGACGAAAGTGATGGCTCTTTCTCACATTTAAATCCAGACGTAGCAGTTTTAACAAATATAGATGATGATCATCTAGTCCATTATGATAATAATTTTGAGAATCTATTAGATGCTTTTATTAAATTTTCTGAAAATGTTCCATTTTATGGATATATGATCATGAATATCGATGATAAAAATATAAAAAAAATTGCAAAGAGAATTTCCAGAAAACAGATAACCTTTGGCAAAACTAAAAAAGCAGATTTCCAAATATTAAATCCATTTTATAAAAATGGCTTACAGAATTTTGATATTAACGATAATCAAAGAAATAAAAAATATTCTTTTAGCATTCAACAACCTGGAGTACATAATATTTTTAATGCAACAGCATCAATAGCAGTTGCAATTGAAGAAGGGTTACCAATTAATGCAATTAAGAAAGGAGTAAAAGAATTCACCGGTGTTGGCAGGAGATACGAAAAACATGAAATTAATTTTGATTTAAATAAAAAAATTCTAATAGATGACTATGGACATCATCCAATAGAAATTCTTTCAAATATAAATGCTTGTCGAGAAGAATTTCCCAAGAAAAAGATATGCATGATTTTTCAACCTCATAGGTTTTCAAGAACAGCTCAACTTTTTGATGATTTCATAAAAATCCTAAAAAAAGTAGACTCTTTAATACTCTTAGATATATACGCTGCTAGCGAGAAACCAATTAAGGGAATAGATTCAAGAACAATTGTAGAAAGTATTAAACAATTAGGTCACAAAGATACTTTATATGTAAAAAATCATTCAGATGTTATTGAAATAATTAATTCCAAGAGTAATAAGTTTGACATTTTGATAACTCAGGGTGCTGGAAGCGTTTCTAGTGTTTGTGAATTAATTAAGAATAAATGGAAAAAATAAAGAATATTGCTGTTATTTATGGAGGATCTTCTTCAGAAAGAGAGGTTTCGTTGCAAAGTGGTGAAGGGGTCTTCAATGCACTTAATCAACTAGGATACCAAGCAGAGTTAATTGATTACAATGACCTTAATGATTTTGAAATACTCAAAAAAAATGACTTAGTGTTTATTGCGCTTCATGGCTTTGAAGGTGAAGGGGGTAAGTTTCAAGCGAAATTAGATAGTTTAGGAATCAGATATACTGGTTCAAAATACCAAGCATGCAAAAATACATGGGATAAGCATATTTGTAAGACAATCCTACAACAAAATAATATTAATACACCAACTTGGAAGTTACATGAATCCCTTGTCCAGTATATTGATATGCCTAGGTCTTCTCTAAATTTTGTTAATGTATTTTTGAAACCCTGTCGAGATGGATCAAGTGTTGATATTTTCAAAATAGAAGATAACAAAAGCTTTATTGAGGCAATTGGTAAATCTTCAAACCCAAACAGAGCATTTATTACAGAAGAATGTATTACTGGTAAAGAATTTACTGTCACTATTATTGGTGATCAGTGTTTTCCCGCAATTGAAATAATCACGGGCAATGAATTTTATGACTATGAAGCAAAATATATTTCAGATGATACTGGTCTGATTGAAGCAAATCTAATGCCCCATGAACAAAAAGAAATTAATCAAATAGCAATAAACGCTTATACAGCTCTTAATTGTTATGGGTGGGCAAGAGTTGATGTTCTTCAAGACAAGGATGGAGTGTTTTATGTACTAGAAATCAATACTGTGCCTGGAATGACATCACATAGCTGCGTTCCAAAATCAGGAAAATTTCTTGGACTTCAATACAATGATGTAGTCAATAAAATAATTAATGAATCTGTATAATAAGATATTATTAATTTTTCTTTCACCCTTTTTTGCGATTACATTATTTGCAAAAGACTTTACCATTGAACTAACTTTTGATAATTTTTTTTTAGAATCACAAAAAATATTTGTTCAAGATTTAAATCAAATAAGTTCTAGGAATGATTTAGAAAATCTTATTAAAGCTCAAGACTGGATCGATGAATACAAAATAAATTTTAAACCTTTCACAAAATCTGCAAAATTAAGTATTTCAAGTAGAAAGCCATATTTTATTTTAAATAATAATTATTTTATTGATAAGAATCTTAAAAAATTTAGGTTTGATGAAACTCAATTGGATTTAATATTAGTAGAGGGGCCCATTATTGACCTCAAGGAGCCAATGAACATAATCAATTTTTTTGAAATTAAAAGATTTAACCAGTTAAGTATAAAAAGAATTATTTATACCTATGTTGCTGGATGGGAAATTCATACGAACTCTTTTAAGATAAAAATTGGTAAGAATATTACTGATCAAAAATTAAAATCATTAGAAGATACATTAAATTACTTATACGAAAATAGAAAGATTCCTAGTATGATAGATTTAAGAAATAAAGACGGAGTCGCATTGAGTTATGGCAAGTAATGTAAAAAATTCTAATATAGTTGTTGGCTTAGATATAGGAACCTCTAAAGTAGTTTGTATCGTTGGCAAATACAATGAACATGAAAAATTAGAAATCATTTCCTTAGGCGCTTATCCTTCAAGCGGCCTAAAAAAAGGAGTTGTAGTAAATATAGATGCAACTACAGATGCTATAAAGAAAGCTGTAGAACAAGCTCAGTCAATGATAGAAGAAAAAATAAAGTCTGTTTATGTTGGGATAGCTGGAAGTCACATTAAAAGTTTAAATTCTCAAGGCGCAGTTGGAATAAAAGATAAAGAAGTAACGCCTTATGATATTGATAGGGTGATTGATTCTGCTCAAGCAGTCTCAATTCCTTCAGATCAAAATGTCTTACATGTTTTACCTCAAGAATATGTTATTGATAATCAAGAAGTTAGCCTTGACCCTTTAGGAATGGCTGGGGTTAGGCTTGAGGCGAAAGTTCATTTAGTAACATGTGCAAACAGCGCTGTAAAAAATATTGAAAAATGTATTAAGAATTGTGGTTTGTCAGTAGATGGATTTGTTCTCGAGCAATTGGCTAGTTCACATTCTATATTATCTGAAGATGAGAAAGATTTAGGAGTTTGCTTGGTTGATATTGGGGGTGGAACTACAGATATTGCAATATTTAACTCAGGCTCAATTGTCTTTACTGGAGTTATACCAATTGCAGGCGACCAGGTAACGAGTGATATTGCTCAGGCCTTAAGAACACCAACACCTCAAGCTGAAGAAATTAAACAAAAACATGGATGTTCAGTTGCAGAGTTTACAAAAGATGATGAAAGTATCGAAGTTCCTGGCGTTGGCGGAAGACCCACAAGAGAATTATCTAGAAGCTCCTTAGCTGACATTATTCAACCAAGATATACAGAGTTATTTGAATTAGTAAAAGCTGAGATTGCTAGAAATGGTTTTGAAGAAAAAATTTCTGCTGGAATAGTTTTCACTGGCGGAACTTCCAAAATGGAAGGTGTTGTAGAATTAGCTGAATCTATTTTTCAAACATCAGTCAGGTTAGGCATACCTAATAAATTCTCAGGGATGGAAAGTATTCTTCAAAATCCTATATATGCCACATCTATAGGTTTGGTCGATCATGGATTCAAGCAAATGAATGATGATTTAATCGCAGAGCAGAGCCAAAGCTGGATTTCTAAACTCCTTAAGATAGTTAAAAGCGAGTATTGATTCTATATATCAATTCATTTAGAATGCGTTTTCCTTGGTTTATACCAATTAAGGTGTAAATCTTTAACCATAAGGTAAATAATGAAAAAATACGAAGCAGTAATAATTCTAAACCCCAATCTTTCTACCAAGGTTGATGAATTCAAAAAAGATTTTGAAAAATTATTAACAGATAATTCTTTTAAGATTGTTAAAACAGAAGATGTTGGAAGAAGACAGTTGGCTTATTCAATAGCTAATCATAATAAAGGACATTATCTATTATTTAATCTTGAAGGAGATCCTTCTAAACTTTTAGAAATCGAAACAAAAATTAAATATAACGAGTCAATTATTAGACACTTATTCCTAGTTGTAAAAGAGCATAGTGGGGAAGATTCAAGTTTGTTCATTGAATCTAAAAATAAAAAGCCTGAACCGGTTGAGGTTGAGGAAAAAAAAGTAGTAGAAAAAGTAGAAACAAAGCCTGCTGAAGAAGACATAGAGAAAAAAGAAGATGAAGAAAGCTTAAAAGAAGGAGATGATAATGAGTAAATATGATTTACCTAAAAAGTTTGATCACAAAGATATCGATATCTTAAAGCCATTCATAACTGAAACAGGAAAAATCATTCCTGCTAGAGTTACTGGTGTTTCAGCATCTAATCAAAGAAAAATTACTAAATCAATTAAAATTGCTAGATTTTTAGCTCTTTTACCATATACGGACATGCATCAATAAAAACTATGAAAATTATACTTTTAGATAAAATACAAAGACTTGGCGAAATTGGTGATGTTGTTGAAGTTAACTCTGGTTACGCAAGAAATTTTTTAATTCCACAAAAAAAAGCTGCATTTGCTAGTGATAAAAATATTGCAGAAGTCGAAGCTAGAAAAGATGAGCTTGCTGCTGCATCAGCTGACTTATTAACTAAATCTCAAGCTAGGGCTGAGACAATAAATGGATCTTCTTGTGAAATAGCTGTTCCTGTTACTGAAGAAGGAGCTCTATATGGTTCAGTAGGTACAAGAGAAATTTCAGATGCATTTTCTGCTGCTGGAATTGATATAGATAAAAGCGAAGTTCAGCTACCAGAAGGCCCAATTAAAGAAATTGGCGAACATTCTATTGCTATTGCAGTTCATCCTGAAGTTTCTGCGGAAGTAATTGTAAAAGTATTAGCAGAGTAGTTGTATATTTTAAAATATGATGTAAAAATCATATTCCGATGTCTGACTTGTCTATAAATCAAAACGAACAAGCTCGAGAAGCTGAAAGAGCTGTGCTTGGTGGTCTCATGCTTGAAACCCATCGTTTTGATACCGTCATACAGGTAATCAAAGAAAATGATTTTGATGGAAGAGATCATCAGATTATTTTTCAGTCAATGTCAGAGCTGATTGAAGAAAATAAACCCCTAGACCCATTAACAGTTTCAGAAAAATTAGACAATAAAAATTCTTTAAATAAGGTTGGAGGTAAAGACTATTTAATTGAATTAGCAACATCTACTCCGTCTGCTGCAAATCTAGAAGCATATGCAGAAATTATTAGACAAAGGTCTATTGCAAGAAAATTAATGAAGGCAAATTCAGAAATTTCTGAATTAATACAAAACCCCCAAGGGCAAAATGGGGCTGCATTACTTGATAAGGCTGAAAGCATGATTTTTGCCTTAAATGATGAAACTAGTCAAAACGATCAAAGCCTTCAATCTATGAAAGATTTAATTCCATCTACTATGGATAAGCTTCATGAACTATCCAATAAGGCTGGTGGTTTAATTGGATCCTCAACTGGTTTTAAAGATCTAGATACAAAACTGCAGGGTATTCAAGATGGTGATCTAGTTGTAGTTGCTGGAAGGCCAAGCATGGGTAAAACATCACTTGCCATGAATATTGCAGAAAACGTTTTATTAGGTAAAGACAATGAGGGGGCTGTTTTAATATTTAGTTTAGAAATGCCTGGAGAAGCTTTAACTACTAGAATGCTCTCTGGCATGTGTAAGCTTAATCAACAGAACGTTAGATCTGGAATGTTAAAAGATAATGAACTTAAACTTTTGTTACAAGAGGGCGAAAGATTAAAGAATCTTCCTTTATGGATCGATGATAGTTCTTTACTGTCTCCAATGGAACTAAGAGCAAAGGCAAGAAGATTAGCCAGACAAGAAGAAAATGGTTTATCACTCATAGTTGTTGATTACCTTCAACTTATGCAGCTTCCAACATCAACTGAAAATAGAGTTAATCAAATTTCAGAGATATCAAGATCCCTAAAATCTCTTGCAAAGGAACTAAATGTCCCAGTTGTAGCTTTATCCCAGCTTAATAGAGCAGTTGAACAAAGGCCAAACAAAAGACCTATCATGGCTGATTTAAGAGATTCTGGTGCTATCGAGCAGGATGCAGATGTAATTCTTTTTATATATCGAGATGAGGTTTATAACGAAGATTCTGATCAGGGAAACAAGGCTGAAATTATTATTGGAAAACAAAGAAACGGACCAATTGGAACCGTTAATCTCACTTTCTTAAAAGAGTACACTCGATTTGAAAACTTTTCTAGTGATGGTTATTATGAATCCTTCGAATGACATCTCTAAGCAGCATTCTTGAAATAGATCCATCAATTTTAAGAAATAATATTCAAAAGCTTAAAAATAAAATTAAACCTTCTTCAAATTTTCTTGCAGTTATTAAATCAGATGCTTATGGCCATATTTTGTCAAAGGTCGTTCATGATATTGATGATTTGGTAGATGGGTATGGCGTCGTTAGAATCGATGAGGCAATAGAATTAAGAAAAATATCAAAAAAAAAGATTCTTTTGATGCAGGGTGTTTATTCTAATGATGATTTTAAGATTGCCAAAAAAAATAACCTTGATTTAGTTGTCCACAATCAACACCAATTTAATATTATAAAAATAAATAATGATTATAAGGATTTATGGTTCAAAATTAATACAGGAATGAACAGGCTTGGATTTGACGAAGATGATTTTCTAAATATTTACGAAAACTATCTAAGGGATGTCAGATTCACTCTTATGACTCACTTAGCAGCATCTAATATAAAAGAAGATCCCTCAAATGAAAAACAATTCCTTAGATTTGAAGAATTATCAAAAAAATTAAATCCAGATGTTCAAAAAAGTATTGCAAATACTGGCTGTGTTTTGAATTTTCCTGAAAAATCTTTTGATTGGGTTAGGGTGGGTATAGGAATTTTTGGCGGCTATATTGGTAATAATGAGCTCCAAACAGCAATCACATTAAAATCTCCAATTATTAATGTTAAAGAAATTGCCACAGGTGAGAGAGTTGGATACGACGGCAGGGCAGTTGCTAAAAATGACATGAAGATAGCTACTGTTTATTTAGGATACGCAGATGGACTGCCACAGCATGTTAAAGATGGAAGTATTGTGATGGTTAACAATCAAGAAGCTAAAGTTTTCGGAAAAGTAAGCATGGACGTTACCACAATTGATGTAACAAATATTCAAGACTGTTCAATTGGAGATTGGTGTGAATATTTTTCTCCAAATCACTCAATTAATAATCTGGCTTCAAACAATGGATCAATTTCTTATGACTTAATGATAAGAATTAAATCAAGAGTTAAAAGAATTTATAAAAATATTAATTAATTTTTATTCATAATAGGTAATTGTTATTTAACTATTTAAGTTATTCTGTTATTCTGTTATCCCATCATGATTCAATTAAATGATGGCAAATACTAAGTACATTTTTATAACTGGAGGAG
>ENA-OREM01000059-OREM01000059.1-marine-metagenome-genome-assembly--contig:-NODE-59-length-99631-cov-6.959570_pt1 | contig 99631 bp, 105 predicted proteins | sample MGYA00248623_ERZ508561 | MGnify/ENA primary metagenome ERZ508561 (study PRJEB26227, sample SAMN06264494) | marine metagenome | isolation source: Columbia River Estuary | place: USA:Columbia River Estuary...
CGCCAGCATAACTGGTTCAACATTCGAACTAGATCACCGCTCAATCTCATCCCAAACTCAAAACGTGAAAGGACTGTAGTGGTGACGATCTTGTCAGAGGAATGCACTTTAAATTTGGATTTAATTCCGAAGGTAAACTGAGTTTTAAGCCTAAATTGTGGAGTCGCATTCAGTACAGTTAAGCATGAAACTGAAGATGAAAGGTGTAAGAAATGGCAAAATATTTGGTGCGCGCCGGCTATAATGACAGCGGCTTCAAAGGCATGGTTTCCAATCCGTCAGATCGAGGTGAAGCGATTAAAGGAATTACAGCTGCACTTGGGATCACGACTGAATGTATTTATTTTTCACCCTCAACTGCCGAAGCCATCATGATCGTTGAGTCTGATGCGGAAAAAAACGCGCGGCTTATGATGGTCGTGATGTCGTCGGGAACCTTCTCGGGCGGATCCATGGTCGAGCTGATTGACACCGATAGCATGCTCGCTGCGATGCAGGACTCGGGAAAATTGCTTGGGACTTATAAATCGACAACGGGCTAAAGGTATGAGCGCGGCAAAAGGATCTGTAACGTCCCATATCGCATTCCTATCGGGATTTGCGAGCGTTCAATAGGCGGTGACTTAAATTGCGTTTGGCGCGCAGGGGTGACTTGATACCGAACAACGTAAGATCGTTCTTTAGGTATTGCATTTGAAGTAACAAAGGAGATGACGACATGATTGAAGCAAGTGGTGGACTGGCCAACTTTATTGCGATTTTAATTCCGGCCCTCATGGGCGGGTTTTATGGGTATCGCTGCCTGTTTTTAAGCGATGGATTTATCGATCAATACGGGCTTGGTGCGGGTTCTGAGTTTATGGTCAAGCTGAGTGGCACTTACACTTTCACGCAATCACTTATTTATTTCATACTGTTGTTGACCTCTCCAGTTGGGGCTTGGTCCGTCTTTGCCTTTGGGACGATCCAAGCGGCCTTATTCCTTGTGTTTGGTTATACGACGGTTAAGGGCAAATGGGCTCAAGTTGAAGGTGTAAAGGCGACAGCAGAGGGCTATATCGTGCCAGCCATATTGTTGGTTTTTCACCTTTATATAATGTTCACGATGGGTGACATCATTTACGCATAATATCTTGAGCCCATGAGGTATTTGGATCACCGGTGGCCGGCCGGTGATCTTTGCACAGGCGCCATGATTGCTAAGGGGTTGACCTATTTCTCTGGCGGCAAGACACCGCAGAAATGCAAAAAATGGTAGGCCCGGCAGGACTTGAACCTGCGACCAATCCGTTATGAGCGGACTGCTCTAACCAGCTGAGCTACAGGCCCCCGTAGCCCCTGACTAGCAGAGAAATCTCAAGGGTCAAGCGGGCTTGATGGACATGTGTCGCCGAGCCTGTTATCGGAGCGGCGAATTTGCAATAAATGGTGCTCAAATGACCCAAGGTTTAACATATGCGCAGGCCGGCGTTGATATTGATGCGGGCAATGAATTGGTGGAGCGGATCAAACCGGCCAGCAAATCTACACAACGGTCTGGGTCTATGTCAGGCCTGGGCGGATTTGGCGCGATGTTTGATCCCAAAGCAGCCGGCTATGACGATCCGATTCTTGTTGGGGCAACCGATGGGGTCGGCACCAAGCTGCGTTTGGCAATTGATACGGGTGATGTGTCAACGGTTGGCATTGATCTTGTGGCCATGTGCGTCAACGACCTGATCTGTCAGGGTGCAGAGCCACTGTTTTTCCTAGATTATTTCGCCACTGGCAAGCTGCATGTGGATCAAGCCACCAAGGTCATCGAGGGCATTGCTGAGGGCTGCCGCCTGTCTGGCTGCGCCTTGATCGGCGGGGAGACAGCCGAGATGCCTGGGATGTATGCCAAGGATGATTTTGATTTGGCTGGCTTTGCTGTCGGTGCGATGGAGCGCGGCACGCATTTGCCGCAAGCTGTGGCTTTGGGCGATGTGCTCATCGGTCTGCCGTCCAGCGGTGTGCATTCGAACGGGTTTTCCCTGGTGCGCAGAATTGTGGCTGACCAAGGGCTCACCTGGGACAGCCCGGCACCATTCGGCACCGGCACGCTTGGCGCGGCGCTTTTGACCCCAACGGCCCTTTACGTAAAAGCCTGTTTGGCGGCCCTCAAAACAGGCGGGGTTCATGCCATGGCGCATATCACCGGCGGCGGGCTGACCGAAAACTTGCCGCGGGTTTTGCCCGATGATCTGGGTGCAATGATTGATTTGCAGCGCATCCCAGCTTTGCCGATCATGGCCTGGTTGGCGCAGGCTGGCGGAATTTCTGAGGCAGAAATGCTCAAGACCTTTAATTGTGGCATTGGCATGATCCTGGCGGTAGAGCCGGCGCAGGTCACGGCGGTTACGGCCGCTTTGAGCGCGCAGGGGATGAGCCCGGTCCGCTTGGGTGAAGTGATCCCTGGCCAGGGCGTCAGCTACATGGGGCAATTGCCATTTTAAACGTTGCGATTCTGATTTCCGGTGGCGGCAGCAATATGCTGCGGTTGCTGGAGGATATGGCCCGGCCGCATCTAGGGCACGCGCGTTTGGTGCTGTCCAACCGACCCGAGGCTGGCGGGCTGGCTAGGGCTCAGGCAATGGGCGTTGCGACAGAGGTATTGGATCACCGGCCTTTCGGTGAAGACCGAGCCAGTTTTGAAACCGAGCTGCACAAGATCCTCATGGCCTATGAGATTGATGTGATATGCTTGGCAGGGTTCATGCGAATTTTGGGCGCGGAGTTTGTCAGCGCTTGGCGGGGGCGGATGCTCAATATTCATCCCTCGCTTTTGCCAAAGTATCAGGGGCTCCACACCCATCAACGCGCCTTGGCAGCCGGTGACGCGCTTGCGGGATGCTCTGTGCATGAGGTTGTGCCACAATTGGATGCTGGCCCGGTTCTGGGGCAAAGTGAGGTGCCCATCTTGCCCGGTGATACGGCGCAGGATCTTGCAGATCGTGTTTTGGCCCAAGAGCACCTTCTATATCCAAAGGTCTTGCGGACTTTCTTGACCCGTTTCGAGCCGCCCAGCTAGCCTGGGTTATGGCCGCTTTCTTTTCGCGGGGTTTCGCCATATTGTGCCCCGAATATCTCTCAAACAGCCGGACAGCCTATGCAAACATTGACCACACAAGCCGAGCTTGACGCCTTTTGCACAAGGGCGCAGGGCTATCCCTATGTGACCATCGACACTGAATTTCTCAGAGAGCGCACCTATTATTCCAAGCTCTGTTTACTGCAAATGGCGGTTCCGGGGGAGAATGAGGCGGATGCTGTTTTGGTCGATCCTTTGTCTTCTGAGATGTCGCTTGAGCCGCTCTACCGCCTGTTTCGTGACACCTCTGTTGTGAAAGTCTTCCATGCGGCCCGTCAAGATCTTGAAATTTTTTGGAATGATGCTGAAATTTTTCCGACCCCTCTGTTTGATACGCAAATCGCGGCGATGGTTTGCGGCTTTGGGGAGCAGGTGGGCTATGAGACTTTGGTGCGCAAAATTGTCAAACAACAGGTGGACAAATCTTCGCGCTTCACCGATTGGTCGCGCCGCCCGCTGACCGAGGCCCAAAAGATCTATGCGCTGGCGGATGTGACCCATTTGCGGGGGGTCTATGAGTTTTTAAAAGCGGAGTTGGAGCGCAGCGGGCGCACGGCTTGGGTGGTTGAGGAAACGCAATCTTTGACGGATCCTGCCATTTATGATGTCGTGCCCTCTGAGGCATGGCGCCGGGTGAAAACACGGACCAACTCAAATAAATTTCTTGCCTATCTTCGCGAATTGGCCGCCTTTCGGGAATCTTATGCGAAGACGCGAAATATTCCGCGCAATCGGGTGTTTAAAGATGATGCGATGGTCGAATTGGCCTCCACCAAACCCACCACACAGGAAGATTTGAGCAAATCGCGCCTGCTGCTGCGCGAAGCGCGCAAGGGTGACATCGCTGAGGGAATTTTGAACGCGATCAAAACGGTGAACGCCATGGATGCGGACAGCTATCCAAGGTTGCCGAAGGTGAATGACAAGCTCCAGGTCAATCCGGCGCTGGCCGATCTTCTTAGGGTGTTATTGAAAGCCAAATCTGAACGCTCCGATGTGGCGCAAAAGATGATCGCCAGCACGGCAGAGCTGGATGCTTTGGCCGCCGGGCAACGGGATGTGCCGTCTTTAAAGGGCTGGCGCATGGATGTCTTTGGTTCGGATGCTTTGCGGCTTTGCGAAGGCAAGGTTGGCTTGGCCGTGAAGGGCAATAAAGTGAAACTGTTTGAGCTGTGACGCAGGTCCAGAAGCAAGCGAAATAGGAGAGCTCCATGGCACAAGCCGGGTTTGAAGATCTAGTTGAAACGTTTGAATTTCTCGATGATTGGGAAGAACGCTATCGTCATGTGATTGAGCTGGGCAAGGCTTTGCCGGACATGCCAGAGGCGCTCAAAGTTCCGGCCACCAAGGTTGAGGGCTGTGCATCGCAGGTCTGGCTGCATATGACTATTGAAAAGGGCACTTTGACCTTCATTGGCGACAGTGATGCGATCATTGTGCGGGGGCTCATTGCGGTTCTGATCACACTCTATTCCGGTCTTGCGATTGCGGAGATCGGCAAGGTCGATGTGGCTGGGGAACTGGCGCGGTTGGGTCTCAATGAGCATCTGTCTTCGCAGCGGTCCAACGGCTTGAGGGCCATGGTGGCGCGTGTGGTGCAGACGGCGGCAGCGGCCGCTTAAGAGGGTGAGGACAGCGCGGCCAAAGCCGGCGCCAAATCTCCGTATCCGGTATAGCGATACTCATAGGCAAGCCCCATGCGGCGCGCGCAGTCCTGTGCTTTGGCCTCAAGTGCAGCATCTTTGAGCTGTGCTTGATAGACTAGGGTGGTGTAATTGCCAAAATACATATCGCGCAGTTGCGGGTGTTTGTCCAAGCCCATTGGTCGCCAGAAAAAGGCATCAAACTGGCGCACCAAAAAATCGGTGAGATAAAAGCACGTCAGCTCCTCGCGGGCTTCAAAGGCGGCATTGCCCTCAAAGAAACTGTAACAATGCGGCCCGGCAATCATTGACACGCCCATCTCATCGCAGAGGGTTTGCAACTGCCCCCCGGTGCCGCAATCCGCATAGACGACGAAAATGTCGGAATAATCACCCCGGTGTTTTTCAATATAGCTTTTGACCGCTGGCGTGATTTTCTCTGGGGTGTTGTGATAGATGGCGGGCAGGCATTGCAAATCCATATGCTGCCAATCATTCGCCTTCATTAAAGCCAGGATTTCCCGCGCCAAAGCCCCGCAAGCAATCAGCAGCACCCGGCCTTGATTGCGCAGCTGCATGCCTTCGGTCGCGAGCTGATCGTCTGAAACGGGGTGTCCCATCGCACGTCTCCTGCGCTATTGTCACGAAAACGGCCCCACCTGAGACAGGTCGGGCCGCATAAGCGCTTTGCTGCGTTTTGTATTTACGCGTTGGCGGCCAGACTGTTGTGTTTGCGGGCCATGAATTCCTTTGCCGTTTCCACAGCAACCGCGGCATCGCGGCAATAGGCATCGGCACCAATGGCCTTGCCAAATTCCTCATTCAACGGCGCGCCACCCACCAAAACTGTGTAATCATCGCGCATGCCTTTTTCGACCATCGTGTCGATCACAACTTTCATGTAGGGCATTGTGGTGGTCAAAAGTGCAGACATGCCCAGGATATCGGGCGTTTCGGCTTCAATGGCTTCAAGATAGGATTCAACCGAGTTGTTGATGCCCAGATCCACAACCTCAAATCCGGCGCCTTCCATCATCATGCCGACCAAGTTTTTGCCGATGTCATGGATGTCCCCTTTGACCGTACCAATCACCATTTTTCCGACGCGCGGTGCACCGGTTTCAATCAGCAAGGGTTTCAAGATGGCCATGCCACCTTTCATTGCATTGGCTGCAAGCAGAACTTCAGGCACAAACAAAATGCCGTCCCGGAAGTCATTGCCCACGATGGTCATGCCGCCCACCAAAGCTTCGGTCAAAATGCGGTAAGGCTCCCATTTGCGTTCGAGCAAAATGTTAACGCCTTCTTCGATCTCCTCTTTCAAGCCGTCATAGAGATCGTCAAACATTTGAGCGACGAGATCTTCGTCATTCAATTCGGATAGGATGATATCGTCTTCTTGGTCAGACATTGGCCAGCGCCTTCTTATGGAATATCTCTTCCCCCGTATGCGGTCGGTGGATCGATTTGGTCTTCACCGATTGCGACAACAAGGCTGCCGCTACCGACCTTTTGCACAATGCCCTCTGTTTGTGGCGGTTCGTGGGTCTTAGCTGCTGCGCCGCCTGCGGTTCTGCCGCAAGCGGGTGGGGCCCGTGCCATCCGTGCCGTCGCTGCCTGAGGAGAAGCCGCCCAGAGCGGCCTCGATGTCCTGTAAGCTGGGGCGGTCTTGTGGCACATGTGTTTCCAATGCTGTGCGCATGGCGCGCAGATGTTCCGGTGTGGTGCCGCAACAGCCGCCAATGATGGTTGCGCCGCAGTCGCGGGCCAAGGTGGCATAATGGGCCATCAGCTCCGGCGTGCCGTCATAATGGATATGGCCGTCGTGATATTTTGGGATGCCCGCATTGCCTTTTGCAACGATGGGCGTTTGCGTGCCCGTGGCGGAAAATCCCAAGATCGTCCGCAGCAGATCCGACGCTCCCACGCCACAATTGGCCCCAAAGGCGAGCGGTTTGTTCGGAATTTTGTCCAGTAGTTTCACCATATCGGGTGCTGTGATGCCCATCATTGTGCGCCCGGCCGTATCAAAACTCATCGTGCCGACCCAGGGCATATCTGCCAGGGCAAAGGCCTCAGCTGCCGCGCGATATTCGTCACCGAAAGAGATGGTTTCGACCCAAGCCACATCTGCGCCACCGGCTTTCAAACCCTCGGCCTGTTCGTGGAAAATTTCCACGGCCACAGCATAGGAGAGCGGGCCCATGGGCTCCATGATTTCGCCGGTAGGCCCGACGGAGCCTGCGACGATGACCTCACGACCAGAGGCATCGGCCACTTCACGACCAATTTGCGCCGAGATGCGCGACAGCTCTGCCGCGCGTGCTTCAGCGCCATGAAGTTTTAGCCGGGATCTATTGCCGCCAAAGGAATTGGTCAGGAATAAATCGGATCCAGCATCCACGCTGCCTTTGTAGAGCGCTTTGATTTTATCGGGTGCGGTGTCATTCCACAGCTCCGGCGCATCACCCGAAGACAGCCCCATGTTGAACAAATTGGTGCCCGTGGCGCCATCGGCCAATATCCAATCACGCTTTGCCAGCATGCGTTGTAACGGGCTTTGCGAGTCTGCTGACATGTCATGACCTTTTTGATAATTCAGAGCTTGTTTAATGCCCGAAAGTCAAACATGAGTGAAATTGATTTTTATCATGAAGATTATGAAAATTTGGCGATCAGGCCCGGGCCCGCCACCCCGCAAAAATACCGGTTCCAAAAGGCAATCCCGTTTGGATCTCTCCGCATATGTTTTTTAGCCCTGGGCAAAAAACTTGCCGTATTCCGAGGGCGAGAGCTCCCGTGCCGACTTGCCGCCCGTCGCACATTGCCATAAGAGGCGAGCAAAGCACGGAGAGTCACATGGCACGTCGCAAGTTGGTTTATGAAGGCAAGGCAAAGATCCTCTATGAGGGTCCAGAGCCAGGCACTTTGGTTCAATATTTCAAAGATGATGCCACTGCATTCAATGCAGAGAAGAAAGACATCATTGAAGGTAAAGGGGTGTTGAATAACCGCTTGTCCGAATTTTTTATGACCGGTCTCAATACTTTGGGCATTCCGACCCATTTCATCAAAAGCCTCAATATGCGCGAGCAGTTGATCCGGGCGGTTGAGATCGTGCCATTGGAAGTTATCGTGCGCAATTATGCCGCTGGCACGATGTCCAAGCGTTTGGGCATTGAGGAGGGCACGGCCCTGCCGCGTCCGATTGTTGAATTTTGTTTGAAAGATGATTCTCTGGGCGATCCATTGGTGTCAGAAGAACATATCATCGCGTTCAACTGGGCCAGCCAACAAGATTTGGACGATATGTTGGCGCTGGCGTTGCGCGTGAATGATTTTCTTTCGGGCGTCATGTATGGGGTTGGCATTCGCGTTGCGGATTTCAAGATTGAAATCGGCCGCGTCTATGAGGGCGATTATCAACGTCTGATCATCGCAGATGAAATCAGCCCCGACAGCTGCCGGCTTTGGGATCTCAAAACCGGTGAAAAACTCGACAAAGATGTGTTCCGCCGTGATCTGGGTAGTCTGACGGATGCCTATGCAGAGGTGGCGCGCCGCTTGGGCGTATTGCCGGAAAATCCAGCGCCCATCAGCAAGCCCACTTTGATCAACTGACCTGAAGGACAAGACAATGAAAGCTATCGTCACAGTGATGCTCAAGAATGGTGTGCTCGATCCGCAAGGCGAGGCCGTTAAATCGGCGCTTGGAGGCCTTGGCTTTTCCGGGGTGAATTCCGTGCGTCAGGGCAAGGTGATCGAGCTGGACTTGGCCGAGGGTACAGATCCGGCGCAGATCGATGAGATGTGCAATCGCCTTTTGGTGAATGCGGTGATTGAAAGCTATCAGCTGGACATAGCATAATGCGCGCCGCGGTTGTTGTATTTCCCGGATCGAACTGTGATCGTGACATGGTTGAGGCGCTGCGCCAATCGGGCGCTGATGTGGCCAAGGTTTGGCACAAGGACGCCGACCTGCCGCAGGGATTAGATCTTGTCGCGATTCCCGGTGGGTTTTCTTTTGGCGATTACCTGCGGTGCGGTGCGATTGCGGCGCAATCTCCGATTTGCCGGGCGGTGGTCGATCATGCCCATCGTGGCGGCTATGTCTTGGGGGTCTGCAATGGCTTTCAAGTCTTGAGCGAAACCGGTCTGGTTCCCGGTGCTTTGATGCGCAATTCTGGGTTGAAATTTCTATGCAAAACCGTCGGATTGACCGTTGAAACACAGGACAGCGCTTTTACCGCGGCCTATAGCCAAGGCTCTGAAATACAAGTGCCAATTGCGCATCATGACGGCAATTACTATGCGACGGAAGATGAGCTGAAAGCCCTGGACGGTGAAGACCGGGTGGCGTTTCGCTATAGCGACAATCCCAATGGGTCGATGTCGTCCATTGCGGGTGTGTTATCAGCCAACCGCCGGGTTTTGGGCATGATGCCCCATCCCGAGCGTGCGATGGATGCGCAGATGGGATCCGCCGATGGGCAGGCGCTTTTCCGCGCGTTGGTGGGGCAAACCACCCAGGCCTAGGCTTGGCCGCTTGAATGGCGGCGCCGAGCACCGTAACGCTAGTGCATGTCTTCCGTTACAGAAAATTCTGAAACACTCGCACCGCGTGTCGCCAACCTGTCTTGGCGCGTGCGGATCGCTTTGTTGACGATTTTCTTGATCGCGGTCGGCACAGTCTATTTTACCAACCAATTGCTCACCGCAAGGTTTACGCAGTCCACCCTGCAAAGGGCGCAGCTGCGACTTGCGCTTTACTCGGGCAATATGGTCAGCGAGCTGCAACGCAACTCGATTGTGCCCAGACTCCTCAGCAGTGATGCGGAGCTGGTGGGGGCGTTGAGCTCTCGAGATTATCAGCGGACCTCGCAGCGCTTGCTGTCATTTGTGGACGAGATCGGCGCGGCGGCGATTTTGCTGTTGGATTTGGATGGCCGCGTTGTGGCGGCGACAGATCGCAATCGCTTGGGTGAAATACAGCGCAATTTGCCACATTTCGTAGAGGCGGCTCGGGCCAGCGAAACGGTGTTTACCACCCATCAGATGGATGTTGGCGGGTATGATTTTGCCTATTCACGCCGCGTGGTGGCCAATAACAAAACCCTTGGTGTGATCGTGGTTGAGGTGGATTTGCGAAAGTTTCAATCGGCTTGGGCGGGGATATCTGACGCGGTGATTGTGTCGCTCCCCAATGGTCCGATTGTTTTGGCCACGGAAAAAACTTGGATTGGCCTGCCCGAAGAGGAGGCGCTTGCGCTGCGCTCCGCGCCCAGTGCGATTGAGCGCGCCATTCGGGCCACGCAAGATTGGACAGCCCTGCCGGCGGATGCCTATGTGCAAGGGCGGGCGGTTATGCGGCGCGAATTGCGGGTGCCGTTTCGGGGTTGGACCATGGTTTTATTTACCACCTATGGCGGAATTCGCCAGAGGGTGAATGCGGTATTGGCCCTGGAGATCATGGGGTTTTCAATCCTGTTTACCTTGGCCTTTTATCAACTGTCGCGTCAAACCTTAACGCGTGCGCTGTTTTTCCAACAAGAATCTGATGACCTGCGGCAACTCAACCTGCGCTTGCAGCGAGAGATTTCAGAGCGTCAAAAGGTCGAGAAGAACCTGCAAGTGGCAGAGCAAACCCTGGCGCAGTCTTCGAAATTGGCGGCTTTGGGGGAAATGTCCGCAGCGGTCAGCCATGAGCTAAATCAGCCTTTGGCCGCCATGAAAACCTATCTTGCGGGGGCCAAGCTGTTGCTTCAGCGCAAACGTATGGACGAGGCTTTAAGCTCTTTTCAACGGATTGACGATCTTATTGGCCGCATGAGTGCCATCACCCGGCAACTTAAATCCTATGCGCGTAAGGGCGGCGATGATTTGGTGCCTGTGGACGTGCGCGCGGCTCTCAATGGGGCTCTGGAAATTATGGAGCCGCAATTGAAATCGCGGCAAGTCTCCCTATCTACATCAGTGCCAAGCACGCCTGTTACGATTTTAGGTGACCAACTGCGTTTGGAGCAGGTCGTGGTTAATTTGCTGCGCAATGCGCTTGATGCCACTTCGATGATCGACACGCCCGAGATCGAGCTTTTGCTGATCGGCGGTGAGACAGCGACCTTGACTGTGCGGGACAATGGGGAAGGAATTTCAGATCTCGATGACCTGTTTGAGCCGTTTTTTACCACCAAGAAGCCCGGCGATGGGGTCGGGCTTGGTTTGGCAATCTCCTCAGGGATTGTTTCCGATCTTGGGGGGCGTTTGGTGGCGCGTAACAGTGACCAATCGGGCGCGGTCTTCGAGGTGACGCTGCCGATTATTGATAACTACAACGACGAGGATTGAACATGGCCCAGGCGATGAAAATTGCAATCATAGATGATGAGCAGGATATGCGGCAATCCATCAGCCAATGGTTGGCGCTCTCTGGTTTTGAGACTGAGACCTTCGCCTCAGCGGGTGATGCGCTTAAAGGATTGAGCGCAGATTATCCAGGCATTATCGTGACAGATATCAAAATGCCCGGCATGGACGGCATGCAATTTCTTAGGAAGGTCAAGGGCATAGACAGCAACCTACCGGTGATTATGATCACGGGGCATGGGGATGTGCCCATGGCCGTCGAGGCCATGCGCATCGGCGCTTTCGATTTCTTAGAAAAACCCTTTAATCCCGACACGATGACCGATTTGGCCAAGAAGGCGACACGGGCGCGGCGTTTGGTGTTGGACAATCGGCAATTGCGCCGTGAGCTGTCTTCGGGCAGCTCCATTATGGAGAAGCTCGTTGGTGCCAACGTGGTCATGGAGCGGTTGCGCGAGGATATTTTGGATCTGGGGCAAGCGGATGGTCATGTGCTGATTGAGGGGGAAACCGGCACTGGCAAAACCCTGGTGGCCCATGCGCTGCATGCGGTTTCCGCAAGGGCCCGCAAGAAATTTATTCTCTTCTCTTGCGCGGGCGAGGAGGAGGAGACGATCATGCGGCGCCTATTTGGCCCTGCGGGCGAAGAGGATCGCCTGCCGGTCTTAGAGGCCGCAAGGGGCGGAACCCTTGTTTTGGAGGATATTGAGGCGTTGAGCCATCAGGTGCAATCGCGCTTGCTCAAAGCGATTAATGCCCAAGGGGACCCCTCTGAAACCCGCATTATCGCAATTTGCAATCTGCAAGAGCAGGGCAAGACCTGCGAAGATGTGCTGCGCCCTGATCTATATTATCGCTTGGCGAGTTTGCGCATTGAATTGCCACCTCTCCGCACGCGCGGTGAGGATATATTAACGCTCTTTACGCGCTATGCCGATCAATTTGCGGAAGAATACGGATGCGACAGCCCCAGCGTGACGGCGCAGGAGGCGGCGCAATTGCTTCAGGCTCCGTGGCCCGGCAATGTGCGTCAGTTGATCAATGTGGCCGAGCGGGCAGTGCTGCAAAGCCGCAGAGGCAATGGCACCATTGCCTCGCTCTTGATGGCAGAGGGCGATGATGATCGGCCCGTGATGACCACAGAAGGCAAGCCGCTCAAGGAATATGTCGAGGCGTTTGAACGTATGTTGATTGACAATACCATGCGCCGGCATCGGGGCTCTATCGCGAGTGTGATGGAAGAGCTCTGCCTGCCGCGCCGGACTTTGAATGAAAAAATGGCCAAATATGGCCTCACCCGTGCGGATTATATCGGCTAAAATCCGCGCGGTGGACCGGGCAGGGCGTTGGGCGCTGTTTTCTGAGGAAATCAGCGAATTGTCCCGCCGGTCCAATCTGCAAAGCGCCGCTGCCTGCAAGAGATTGCGCCGGCAAGTGCATTTAGCCATTGTCTTCCCCCCCGCTTGCCCTTTACAGTCAGCTTAGCTCTACGGTTGTAAGATACCCTGGGCGAATGGTTTTTTTCGCAGTCTGTTGCGCGTTATAAAATGCGCGGGGGTGCGACGGAAAATGGCTCTGACGAGCCACGAGAGATGACCCAGGTTTTCAGATTTGATCGAAGACAAGGGCAGTTAACAGGCAGGAGAAATTCTGTCACAGAAAGCAACGCGATGACACAGGCGCAGGCTATAACATTGGATGAAGGCAGGCCTTTGAGCCGCCCCCATGTTGCGTGCATCGCCCTTAATAGACATCCCTTCGGTTTTGGCTTCCTTTCAGGGGGCCTGCTGAGTGATGCAAGTGGATATAATGGCAAAAAAGATGCTTATCGATGCCACGCACGCGGAAGAAACCCGTGTTGTCGTGGTCGACGGAAACAAAGTTGAGGAATTTGACTTTGAATCACAAAACAAACGGCAAATAGCTGGCAACATATATTTGGCAAAAGTAACGCGGGTTGAACCCTCGTTGCAGGCCGCCTTTGTTGACTATGGCGGAAATCGCCACGGCTTTTTGGCCTTCTCTGAAATCCATCCGGATTACTATCAGATCCCAGTTGCGGATCGTGAAGCGCTCATGGCGGAAGAAAAAGCCTATGCGGAAGCCATGGCGGCGGAAGCTGAGCAGGAAGCGCAAAAACCCAAACGCACGCGAAAACGCCGGGCAAAACCCGCCGCGCAGCACAGCTCGGACCCCATTGAAACGCGGGATGTGACCGCGGTTGATGGGGTGGTTGATGGGATGGAGACCATTGATCTGTCTGCGGATGAAGAGGGGCAGGCTGCCGCTTCTTTGGTCGAGGACGATCTGTCTGAGGCTGCACCAGAAGCCGAAGACGCCAATGATACAGCAGAAGTTGCACCAGAGTCTGAGCCTGCATCTGCGTGCTCTGAAGAGGTGGTTGAGCCAGAGGCGGCGCTGGACACTGAGGAGGACCACGATCAAGAAGATGAAGATCAGGCCGATGACGGGATCGAATCTGTCGCCCAAGAAGATGACAGCGAAGATGTGCGCCCGGTGCGCAAGCCGCGTCCAAGGCGTTATAAGATCCAAGAAGTGATCAAAGTGCGCCAAATCATGTTGATCCAAGTGGTCAAAGAAGAGCGCAGCAACAAAGGCGCCGCTTTGACGACATATCTATCGCTCGCGGGGCGCTATTGCGTTTTGATGCCAAATACTGCGCGCGGCGGCGGAATAAGCCGCAAAATTACCAATGCAGCTGACCGCAAGAAATTGAAAGAAATCGCCACCACAATCGTTGTGCCCGAAGGGGCCGGTCTGATTGTGCGGACCGCTGGTGCGAAACGCACCAAGACGGAAATCAAACGCGATTATGAATACCTACAACGTATGTGGGAACAAATTCGTGAGCTTACTCTGAAATCTTCCGCTCCGGCGGCGATTTATGAAGAGGGTGACCTGATCAAACGCTCGATTCGCGACCTTTACAACCGCGATATTGACGAGGTTTTGGTGGAAGGTGCGGCGGGCTATCGCAACGCCAAAGACACCATGAAAATGATCATGCCGTCCCATGCCAAAAACGTGAAGCATTACATGGATTCAATGCCACTTTTTGCGCGTTTTCAGGTCGAAACCTTTATGGATGGGATGTTTAACCCCACGGTTCAGCTGAAATCTGGCGGCTATCTGGTCATCGGCATCACTGAAGCTTTGGTGGCCATTGATGTCAACTCCGGCCGTGCGACCAAAGAAGGCAGCATTGAGCAGACCGCTTTGAACACCAATCTAGAGGCCGCCGAAGAGGTGGCGCGCCAATTGCGCTTGCGCGATTTGGCCGGGTTGATCGTGATTGATTTCATCGACATGGATGAACGCCGCAACAATATCGCCGTTGAAAAACGCATGAAAGATAAGCTGCAATCTGATCGTGCGCGCATTCAGGTGGGCCGGATCAGCGGCTTTGGATTGATGGAAATGAGCCGCCAGCGTTTGCGTCCAGGCATGTTGGAAGCCAGCACGCAGCCCTGCGCCCATTGCCACGGCACCGGCTTGATCCGCTCGCAGGACAGTCTGGGTCTGACCATTCTGCGTGAGCTGGAAGAAGAGGGTGGGCGTGCCCGCTCCAAAGAAGTGTTGATCAAAGCGCCGATCAGCATTGCCAATTTCTTGATCAACCAAAAGCGCGAGCATATCAGTCAGATTGAGCAACGCCATGGGATGGCCGTGCGTATTGAAGCTGATCCTTTCTTGATCAGCCCAGATTATACGATTGAGAAATTCAAAACGGCCACGCGCATTGTTCCGGCGAACACCACGACCGTGAGCTCGGTTGATTTTGCCTTGATGGAAGAAATTGATGAGCAAGGTCAAGAGGATGATCAGGCTGATGTGATTGAGGCTGTTGAGACCCCAGAGGACGGGGATGCTCCGAAGAAGCGGCGGCGTCGTCGGCGGCGGCGGCGGGGCGGCAGCGATGCCTTATCCGGTGATCAGAGCCAAGAGGACGGGTCGCAAGATGAGGCCTCGGCCGACGCGCCTGCTGTTGAAAGTGACGGCGAAGGGGACAAGCCAAAACGCCGTCGCCGTACGCGCGGCGGGGCGAAAGCCAAGCCGGTAGAGGAAAACCCGCAGGATCGTTCGGAAGAGCTTTCTGAGGCGGTCGAGGTCGCTGTTGCAGCCACGCCAGAGCCTGTTGCGGATGCTCAGGATGTTGCGGTTGTGGCTGAGGCGGCGCCCGCCGAGAAACCCAAACGCGTGCGCAAACCGCGTAAAACCAAAGCGCAGCGTGAGGCTGAAGAGGCCGCGGCCGCGCAAACCACAGCCCCTACAGCTGCGGTTGAAGAGGCGGTTGTGGCAGAAGAGGCGGCGCCAGAGGTTGCGGTTGAAAAACCTGCAGCCAAACCCAAGCGCGTGCGCAAACCGGCAGCTAAAAAGGCTGTGCCCGTCGCGGAGACCCCGGCGGAAGCGCCAGCGCCAGAAGCTGTTGAACCGTCTCCGGTCCCCGAAGCGGTCGCAGCGCCTGTTGCGCAGGCAGACCCGGCGCCATTGGCCGCCGAACCTGAGCAAGAGAAACCGGCCGCGCCCAAAAAACGCGGTTGGTGGTCACGCGGCTAAAGATCTTACAACGACAAAGGGGCTCCGCAATTGCGGGGCTCTTTTGCGTTCAAAGGGTGAAATTCAAGCCTATCCGCCGCTTTTTCGTATGAAAAATCGCAGTTCTGCGCCTTCGCTATCTTGCGATATCAGTCTGTGTCCCGCCTCAGCGCAGAAATGCGGCACATCAACGATGGCGGCCGGGTCATCGGCCCGCATCAGCAAAACAGCGCCCTCAGCCATTGCCATTAAGCGTTTGCGGGCTTTGAGCACCGGTAAGGGGCACAATAGCCCAATGGCATCCAATTCTTCGTCCCAAGTCATCGCAGCGCCCTATTGTCGATCATTGCACTCTTAAGCCCACTCCATGCCGTAAAATTTTCGCGCGCGCCAGAGGCAGAGATGCGATTTCATCGGTTGCAGGGCATGGTGCGACGCGCGGCGCGGGTAGCTTGATGTGACAAACTTACAGATGACGCCAGCGCTGAGATAGCCTATGACAGCTTAAGACAGGAAAGGCCGCTTTAATGTTGGGAATTGATCTATGGGATGCCGGGCTGATGCCGGCCATGTTTGTGGCGCTGCTCGGCGGGTTGATCAGCTTTGCCAGCCCCTGTGTTTTGCCCATCGTTCCGCCCTATTTGGCCTATATGGGCGGGGTGAGCATGGATGATATGAGCGCCACAGCACAAGCGCGAAGGCGTGTGGTTTTGGCCGCCCTATTTTTTGTTTTGGGCCTGTCCACTGTGTTCATCCTTTTGGGGTTTACCGCCTCAAGTTTTGGCCGCCTGTTTTTGTCCAATCAAGATTGGTTTGTCAGCGGCGCTGGCATTTTGGTGATGGTGTTTGGCGCGCATTTCCTGGGCGTGATCCGCATTGGAATTTTGGACCGCGAAGCGCGGATTGAGGGGGGGGACCGCGGTGGTTCGGCCTTTGGTGCCTATATTTTGGGGCTGGCCTTCGCCTTTGGCTGGACGCCTTGTTTGGGTCCTATTCTGGGCACAATCCTCGCGCTTGCCGCCGATACGGCCAATCCCGCCAAAGGGGTCATCCTGCTCGCCACCTATGCGGCGGGCCTTGGGATACCCTTTGTGCTGGTGGCGGTGTTCTTCCCGTCTCTCAAAGGTCTAATGGCTTGGATGAAACGCCATATGATGCGGATCGAACGGATCATGGGTTTGCTGCTCTGGACCGTTGGATTGATGATGGTCACGGGGCAGTTTACCCAGTTCAGCTGGTGGATTTTGGAGCAATTTCCCGCCCTTTCAACCCTGGGGTGATGCATGGGCTGGGATCAGCTGCGCCGGGCTGTGATGCTTTGACTGTATAAAGAGATTTAATTCTTGATCGGCATAGGTTAGGAGACCCTTATATTTTGAGGTCTCCCCATGGGACAGAGTTTTAAACGCAAAGTATTTTATATTCCCGGGTATGATCCAATTCATCCCCGCAGGTATTGTGAGCTCTATCGGGCAGAGGCTGCGGCGCAGGCTGCCATCAGCGGCTATGACATCCATCTCAGCGCAAAAACTGGCCCGGGGGGCTATGGCTGGTTGGTGGACAGTGAGATTGACGGCAGATCAACACGCGCGGAATTCGAAGTCATGCTTTGGTCCGATCTTGTTCGTGCCTCCATGCGCAGTGGCATTCTGGCGACCTATGGGCAGATGGTGCGCACCGCCTATATTTACATCGCGAGCGGTGCGCTGTGGCGACTTATGCAGCTGCGCAAAGGGCCGGTGATCGCGGCACTCTATCCAGTGGTGATGTTGATCGGGCAGGCGGCTGTGGCTGTGGCTCTGGCCTATGCGGCGGGGGCGGCGTTGAGCCTGTGGCATCCCGGCCTTTTCTGGCTTGGGTTCATGGTGATCCCTTGGGTCCTGATGGGGTTTCGCCGCTATGACAATCGGCTTTTTGCCTATTATTTGATGCATGATTACGCCTATTCGGCCGCGGCCCGCGGGGCCAATCCGTCCGAATTGGAGGCTCGATTGGCGCAATTTGCAACGCGCGTGGTGGCGGCGCTGCGCAGCGATGTGGACGAGGTGTTGCTGGTCGGCCATTCCTCCGGGGCGCATTTGGCCATCTCGCTCTTGGCGGATATTGAGCGCAGTGGCGCGCATCAAACCGGCGGCCCGGCCCTGTCTTTTTTGAGCTTGGGGCAGGTGGTGCCGATGGTGTCTTTTCTGCCAAATGCCCACCGCTTGCGTCGTGATTTAAGGCATATGAGCGGGCAGAGGCAAATGACCTGGGTTGATGTCACCGCGCCGGGTGATGGCTGTACCTTCGCGCTTTGTGATCCGGTGGCTGTCACAGGTGTGGCCCCGCCGGATCAAAAATGGCCCCTCGTGCTGTCGGCAGCTTTTAGTCAGACCCTATCTGCTGAAAAATGGCGGGCGTTGAAGCGGCGGTTTTTCCGGCTGCATTTTCAATATATCTGCGCATTTGATCGTCCCGCAGATTATGACTATTTCCAAATAACTGCTGGCCCTTTGACGCTTGGCGCGCGCTATAAAGATCGTGCGCCCTCTCCTGGAAAAGTCACCCGTGCGGTGTCAAAATACAGGCAGACCTGCCCATGAGCCCGCCCCTCCTGCCGCCAAAACCGCCCGCGCGGCCGGGGCGGGTGTCCTTGTGGCGCTATGTCAAACTGTTCCGGCGCGATTTGCTCTCGGCGCAACCGGCCAAACTTTACCGCGCTTGGATGGCGGAGTTCAAAACGCCCTTCTTTCGCAGCTATCTGGTCAATCAGCCCGAGCTTGTGGATTTGGTGCTCAAGCGCCGACCGCGAGATTTTCCGAAGTCAAACCGGGTCAGCGAAGGCTTGCGACCGCTTTTGGGAAATAGCGTGTTTTTGACCAATGGCGCCAAATGGGAGCGGCAGCGCCGGATCATTGATCCTGCATTTGATGGGGGGCGTCTGCGCGAGGCCTATCCTGCAATTTCAGCCGCTGCCGAGGCGGCCGTGGCGCGTCTTGCACCTAAGGCCGGAGGCGGTCCGGTGGAGATCGAGGCTGAGACCAGCTTTGCCGCTGCGGATGTGATCTTTCGGACGTTGTTTTCTATTCCGATTGAGGATCGCATGGCGCGGCAGGTGTTTGAGGAGTTCAAGACCTATCAACGCAGCCAACCGGTGGTCAATCTTGCAGCATTCTTTCGCTTGCCCAGCTGGGTTCCGCGGCCCTTTTTCCGCAGAACCCGGCGCAGCGCGGAGGTGATACGCCGATTGATCACTGAGTTGACCGATAAGCGCGCAGAGGCGTTGGCGGCTGGCACAGCGCCCAATGATCTCGCGACAAAAATCATGACCACAAAAGACCCAATTACAGGGCAGCTGTTTTCCGCGTCCGAAATGGTGGATCAGGTCGCTATTTTCTTTTTGGCTGGGCATGAGACCAGTGCCTCCGCCCTGTCATGGGCGCTTTACCTCATGGCGACGCATCCAGAATATCAAGAGAAAGTGGCCCGCGAAGGGGCCGCTTTGGGGCCGCAGGCGCGATTTGAGGACCTGCGTGCGCTGCGTGTCACCCGGGACGTGTTTCGCGAAACTCTACGTCTGTACCCTCCCGTGCCGATGATGGTTCGAGAGGCGGCCCAGGCCGAAAGATTTCGCGGACGTGATGTCGCGCCTGGCAGTCAGGTGGTGCTGAGCCCTTGGCATCTGCATCGTCACATGCGGCTGTGGGACAATCCCGATGGGTTTGATCCGGAGCGTTGGCACAGTGAGAACGGAAAACACTGCCAGCGCGCCGCCTATATTCCCTTTTCTGCGGGTCCGCGGGTCTGCACCGGGGCGGGTTTTGCGATGCTTGAGGGGGTATTGTTGCTCGCGCGGCTGTGTGCGGCTTATGAATTTACACCCATAGCAGAGCAGATCCCGCAGCCTGTCGCGCATCTGACGGTGCGCGCGCAAAATGGAATTTGGCTGAAGCTGCGGCCACGTGGGATTTGATCCAACTATGCGGGTCTGGGCAATTTGCGGCTGGCATCCCTGCGGGCGGCGTTGCGGAGTTTATGGCCATGCGCATCCAAAAAGCCCTGTGCCCGCTCGGGTGACTTGCGTGACAGCTCATAGACCCACTCGGCCACGGCCTGTTGTATGATTTTGGACGGATCCTCGGCAAGCTCAGCGGCCCACCCCAGCGCACGCTCGCGGATCGCCAAATTCGCCGCGTTCGGATTGCGCATTTTGGCCCAGGGCAATGTCATGGCCAATGCAGCTCTGCGGGTCCACAAATGCGGGCTTTGCGGCCAGGCGGCCATCTCATCCATGCGCGTCACATCCGCGCTCAAGCGCCGGTGCCCAGCCAGGCAGAGATGATCGCAAATGGCCGCGCAATCGACTTCCGCCAGCCAGGTTTGCAGCAATTGCCAAGCGGCATTGTCATCGGGACGGATGCGGGCCTGCGTCAGCAATTTTGCGGCGCAAATGCGGCCCTCATGGGCGTTGCTCGCCCACAGTTCAGCGGCCAATTGCAGGCGATCTGCCAGCGACAGGTCCTGGCGCCATTGGCGGGCCTGATCGTCCAGCACCGGGGTGGTTAAACCCCAATACACACGCTCAACCTTGTAATAGGCCCGCATTTTTGCCGCCTTGCCGGGGACTTCATGCAGCTGCAGCATGGCAATGGCATCTTCGATCAACATATTCTGGGCCCTCAGGTGCGTGTTCAATCGCAACAGATTCTGTGCTGTGACCCGACAGCTCATGGCCCATTCACCCCAAGAGGTCCAGTGATCGCGTAATGGGTCACTTTCAAATTTGTACGGTTACCAAAAATACGAAAGCCCAGCAAAGGCTGGGCTTAAGGACACATGACAATATCTAGGCTATTCTGAGCTTGTCATCGCTCGGTGACTAACCTGCCTAGTAATCTAGGTCTTAAAGCCCGATGGCCGAGATACGGAGAGATTATAGCAATTTAATTATTAGATATCAAGTGCCCTTGTCCCAAACCGTATAAAATACCTTCTTTAACAGCCTGTAAATCTTCAGCACTAGCTTTGGGATTATGAAACTTGCGACGCCCAACTTTAAAGCCATCTAAGCGCCAACGCCCCAAGTTTATCAGCATATCGCATTTTGCCCAACAGGCTAAGTCTTCACGTTCCTTAGGATGGTAGTTTTTTGATAACTTGACACAAAATGGCAGATTATGTCTGGGTGCCGTTAGACTTATTGGAACGATAGAAACGATATCGCCACGATAGGGAAGCTGAGGTGAAACGACCATTACGGGCCTTGGCTTCACCATTTCAGGAGCCTCGAATCCAGAAAAGTTACAAACTAAAATTTGTCCTGCTTTAGGGTAAAATTGTATCGGCACTCAATTACTTTCGTCTCTATATGGTCAACGCTTCTTCGGCGCGGGTTCGAATACATCCACAATAGCAACCAAATCAGCAATTTCCTATAGTTTATCTGTTAAACCCGCTTGCATCGCTGGCGTAACTTTCAAAGTCTGGTGCACACGTACGAACTTATAGTACATGAAGTGCAGCGCAACCGCGTGGGCGTGAGTTTCAACCTTCTTTGAGAACGCATTGGTCAGGTGTGGAAAGCCGCACATGTGCATACGCATTGTCCAGTGATCGCGCTCATTTTATCCGCTTGGATAATATTTCTTTTTTAACCTCATCATCACCATAAGGCAGGTTTCGACAGAGCAGACACACATTCAAACGTAGTCGGTGTGTCGGGGCTTGTGATTGCATTCAACGTCATTCCCGTCCAACCGACAGGATACGTCAATGGGTATGGTGGAACGAATAAACGTCCAATTTCTTCCTTGAAACCGAATCTTTGATAGTAATTAGGGTCACCATAGACCAGTAAAACGCCAACACCATCCTTTGTGAGCATGTCTATTCCAGAGTTAATGAGAGCGGAGCCGACACCTTGGCTTTGATATTCTGGAGATACTGCAAGTGGAGAAAGAATATATCCAGAGACGTCATATGTTGATTTCAAAAATACGGGGCTATAGCACACATAGCCAATCAGTTTGCCGCCGAGCTCAGCAACCAATGACTTGATCGGGGGGCGCGTGGTCTCTTTGATAAGATCAGCAGACAAATCACGAATAAGCTTATTCTCTTCAGCCGCAAACGCAGCTTCAATAACCGATTGGATCGATGCCAAGTCTGTGCCTTGAGCAAGTCTGATGCTTATCCTGTCCGAGCGTGTCACCGGTACGTTTGTAGGAGTCATTCTGAAAACCTCAAGTTTTAGTCATGATTGATGTTCGATCTTTTATCTCGCAGCTTCTTCCTTTTCAAAATGGAAAGAACATGCGTGATTTTGAACTCATATCCTTTTCGGGCCTTGTTTTTTTGTCATCACAACCATGTCGATACCAACAGTGAGATGCAGTCACTTTCACCGGGACAGGCCAATACCCTATACCCGCGGCCTGCATGTTTTCGGTTATTCCACTGTGACAGACTTGGCCAGGTTGCGGGGTTGATCGGCATCTGTGCCCTTGGCCAGTGCCGTATGATAGGCGAGCAGTTGCGCGGGGATGGCGTAGATGATGGGGGCCAGAAGATCGGGGGTTGTGGGCATCGTGATTTGTGCCCAGGTGCCCTCGGCCGCTGTCTTTAGCCCTTGCTTGCAGGAGATCAACAGCACTTGGCCAGATCGGGCCATGACCTCTTGCATATTGGAGACTGATTTGTCGAAAAGAGGATCCATGGGGGCCATGACCACCACGGGCACAGTCTTGTCAATCAGAGCAATGGGCCCGTGTTTCAGCTCACCTGAAGGATAACCTTCGGCGTGTATATAGCTGATTTCTTTTAGCTTAAGGGCGCCCTCCATAGCGAGAGGGTAGAGCGCACCCCGTCCTAAGAAGATGATATCCTGCGCCGTTGCTAATTTTTTTGAAATGTCTTGCACAGCGCCATCAATGCCGAGCGCTTGGCTGATCAGACCGGGCAGGCGGTTCAGCTCTGCGATATGGGCGCGATATTGCGCGGCATCAATTGTGCCCCGCGCATAGGCGATTTTGATCGCCAGAAGGGCCAGGACTGTCAGCTGCGCGGTGAAGGCTTTGGTCGAGGCCACACCAATTTCGACCCCCGCATGCAGCGGCAAAACAAGATCACTTTCACGCGCAATGGAGCTTTCGGGCACGTTCACCACCGATAGGATGGTTGCGTTTTGTGAGGCCATATAGCGCAGCGCGGCCAGCGTGTCGGCGGTCTCACCCGATTGGCTGACAAAGAGGGCGCAGGTTCCAGGGCTGACCGGGGGCTCGCGGTAGCGAAACTCGGAGGCAACATCGACATCGACCGGCAAGCGCGCAATCTTTTCAAACCAATATTTCGCCGTCAGAGCCGCATAAAAGGCCGTACCGCAGGCCACCATGGTCAGCCGGTCAATATGGGCCAGATCAATATTATGGTCTGGCAGCTCAACCTCTGAGGCATCCGCGTTTTGGTAATGGCTCAGCGTGTTTTTGAGCACCGACGGTTGCTCGGCAATCTCTTTGGCCATGAAGTGCTTATAGCCACCTTTGTCGACGCGTGCGGCATCGATGGCGATTGTGCGCATCTCGCGATTGGCCAGAGTGCCATTTTCGTCATAAATTTCAATGGATGATCGGGTGATCACGGCAAAATCACCCTCTTCGAGATAGGTGATTTTATCAGTCAGAGGGGCCAATGCGATGGCATCCGAGCCCACATAGGCTTCACCATCGCCATGGCCGATAGCCAATGGAGAGCCTTTGCGCGCAGCAATCATCAAGTCATCTTCGCCTTGAAAGAGAAACGCGAGGGCGAAGGCCCCCTCTAGGCGGGCTATGGTTTTTTGCGCGGCCTCTTGGGGGCTGTGGCCTTGGGACATGTAATATTGGGTTAAAAGCGCCACGGTTTCCGTGTCTGTGTCCGTCTCATGGGTCAGTCCGAGAGCGTTTAATTCTGTGCGTAATTCCTTAAAATTTTCAACAATGCCATTGTGCACCACAGCCACAGGCCCAGCTTTATGGGGATGGGCGTTTAAGGTGGTGGGGGCGCCATGGGTTGCCCAGCGGGTATGGCCTATGCCCGCTTTGCCCGACAAGGGTTCCGCAACCAAACGGTCGGACAGGTTTACCAGCTTGCCAACGGCCCGGCGGCGTTCGAGATGGCCTGCGTTGACCGTGGCGATGCCGGCGCTGTCATAGCCGCGGTATTCCAGGCGTTTGAGCGCTTCGACCAAGATTGGAGCGACTTGGTGATTTCCTAATACGCCAACAATTCCGCACATGGTTTCAATCCTTCGTCTTATTTCGTCTTGCGGCCTTAAGCGCGCGCATTTTTTTCATTAATTTCAAAGCCAATCCAGGTTTATTGTCTTGTTTGGCGCGGGCAATGGCAAGACTTCCGGCGGGCACATCCTGCGTGATCACGGATCCGCTGGCGGTCATAGCTTCTTGCCCGACGGTGACCGGTGCAACCAGCATTGTGTTTGAGCCGATAAAGGCCTCTTCGCCGATACTTGTGTGATGCTTCATCACCCCATCATAGTTGCAGGTGATCGTACCGGCGCCGATATTGGCCCGGGCGCCGATGTGCGCATCGCCAATATAGGACAGGTGGTTGACCTTAGCGCCTTCTTCGAGGGCGCTGGCTTTGATTTCCACAAAATTGCCAATTTTGACATCCTCGGCCAGTTCCGCGCCGGGGCGCAGGCGGGCATATGGGCCAATGATGCAACCGCGCGAGACATGCGCGCCTTCCAAATGTGAAAACGCGCGGATCTGGGCGCCGCTTTCGACTGTGACACCCGGGCCGAAAACCACGTTTTGCTCAATGATTGTATCGCGACCAATGACGGTATCATAGGAGAAATGCACGGTTTCGGGGGCCGGCATAGTTACGCCATCCTCTAAAGCCTCCGTGCGGCGCAGATTTTGGAACTCTTTTTCGGCCTGCATCAATTCAACCCGGCTGTTGACGCCAAGCGTTTCGCGCTCTGCGCAACGAACTGCCGTGCATGGCAAGCCGCGCGCCACGGCCTTGCCAATGACATCGGTTAAATAGAGCTCACCGGAGGCGTTGTTCGCATCAATTTCTGACAATAAATCGAAGAGGAGGCCCGCGGAGGCGGCCATGACGCCACTGTTGCAAAGGCTCACCGCTCTTTCGGCGGGGCTGGCGTCTTTGAATTCAACAATTCGCTTCAATTTGTCACCATCTGTGATCAACCGGCCATATCGCGCCGGATCTTTCGCCTCAAATCCAAGCACTGAGACGGCCGAGTCGCTGAGCGTGGCGCTTAATTCCTCGAGGGTGCGCGATTGAATAAGGGGGCAATCGCCGTAAAGAACAATGACGGTTCCATCAAAATCACTCAATGCGGCGCGGGCTTGATCGACGGCGTGACCGGTGCCCAATTGGGCTTCTTGCCGCACAACTTCCACCTCTGGATCTTCGGCGCGCGCAGCAGCGCTCACCGCCTCAAAGCCATGGCCAGCGATAATAATCGTCCGTTTAGGGTCCAAGGCCCGCCCGGCGCGCATAGCGTGGACCAACATGGGCGCACCGGCCACCTCGTGCAAAACTTTTGGCAGCTCAGATTGCATTCGGGTGCCTTTTCCCGCGGCAAGAATGATGAGTGCGATATTCATTTGCGGATCTAAGTCCTTTATAAATCAGTGGAGCCCTTTTAAGGGTATAAGGGAAATCGACAAGCTGTTTTGCACAAACTCCGCTTTTTGCAATCGGCGTAACCAAAGAGGCAAGAATATGCTCAAACCCTGCGTGGTCTTTGACCTGGATGGCACGCTTGCCGATACAAGTGGAGATTTGCTCAAAGCGGCCAACAGCTGTTTTCGCGGCCTTGGGCTGGGTGATCTGCTGCAGGCGCCACAGGACAGCGGCATTGCCTTGCGCGGCGGGCGGGCGATGCTCAGCGCTGGGTTCGAACGGGCCGGTTGGGCGGATATGTCTGAAATAGATCGGCAATATCCAATTTTATTGGAGGCCTATGGTGCCGATATCTCGGAGCTGACGGTCTTTTACCCCGGTGCTCTGAACGCAGTGGCCCGGCTGCGTGCCTCTGGATATGCGGTGGCGATTTGCACCAATAAGCCTGAAGCTCTGGCGGTGCAGTTGATGCAGGCTTTAAACGCCAGCGCCTATTTTGACGCTTTGGTGGGCGCCGATACGCTGGCGCAGCGCAAACCGGACCCGGCGCCCCTGTGGGAGGCGGTGGAGCGCGCCGGTGGGGATCGCGCGCGGGTCTGTTTGATTGGGGATACGGTCACTGACCGTTCAACCGCCGCAAATGCTGAAATCCCATCGGTGCTGGTGACCTTTGGGCCGGGCGGGGGCGATATGGAGGCCTTGGCGCCCGCAGCTTTACTGCATCACTTTGATGATCTGCCCGATGTGGTCGCTCAGCTGATCGGTTGAGCCAAAAGGTCAAGCAAGGGCTGTGCCGTGGCGCTTTGCTCAAGCGCCTCAACGGCGCGGTGGATCGCCTGGCTGCGCGCCTGGCCGAGAACCGGGCCGGCATAGTTAAAAAATTTTGCTTCCAAATCTTCTTTGCTTGGCGGGTCGGTCGGGTCCCATTCCGGTTCGAACCAGTCCGATTGCAGGCGGTTTCCGGCCGCCAAGGTAATCTCAGCGCGCGCCATGCGCCGGTTGGGAAAGGCTTTATTCGCTGCCGCATCCTCGCCCATCGTTAGTATCGAAGACAGACGCTGAACCTCCGGGTGGTCCAGTGCTGCCTCAGCGACATGTTCGGGCAAGACGGTGCCATGCACCAAGGCGAGAGCGCATGGGAAGGAGGTTGAATACTGCGCCTCTTCGGTCGTTGTGACCTGTTTTGTGCCCAATCGCACGGATTCGTGAAAGGATACGATATGCAGCCCCGTGATGGCTCGGCTGTCAAAGCCATGGCGTTTTTGCAGGTCCAGCACCGCTGCAATCGGTGCTTGTGCCCAACGGCAGACGGGGTAGGGCTTGAAATATTGTTGACAGATCAGCCAAGTGTCTCCCAAATCTCGCCAATGGTCAGTGCTGAGTGTGAGCGCAGGGGCGCCGGTGAAGCCGCGCGCGGCCAAACGTGCCGCAGAGACCCCGCACATTGCGCCCCAACCGGAGCCATCCTTGAGCATTGTTGGGTGATCGATACAGCGCATCATTTGGCTCCGGGGGCCGTGATATTCTGCAATTCCCATGGCATGTGCGGTCTGCGCGCGGTCCAGCCCCATCAGGCGTGCGGCCAGGCCGGCAACCGCCACGGCCACCCAAGCCCCAGAGGTGTGATAATCTGGAACGCTGGCATGCTGTGCCATAGCGGTACGGCAGGCCAGCTCATAGCCAAGCGTGAGGCAGAGCAAAAATTCCTGACCCGAGACATCGCCCAACTCTTGCGCCAGCCCATAAAGCGCCGGCAGAACGCCGCAGCCCGCGTGCCCTTTGGCCGGGTTGAACCCATCATGGCCATCAAGCGCATCAATGGTCATCCCGCCCGCAAGCGCCACGCCAGAGACGGAGGCTCCGCGCCCATCGAACATCATGGGCAGCGCGCCGCCCATATCCAAGGCGCTATAGTCGCGAATAATGCGCGACAATTTTGTGCCAGCGCCACCGGCGCCAACGCCGATGAGATCCAGAAGGCACAATTTGCTTTGCCTGCGCACCTGCGGTGGCAGGTCGTCCCAGGTGAGCTCGGCGATGAAGTCTAAAATCCCCTCTGGTGTCGTCATATCGGCTCCTCCCATGGTCTCAAGCCTGCGCCGCAAGCGCATAAATTCTGATCTGTTTGCGACATGGCGGGCAAAAGTGGATTGACTTTGCCCGCAGCAAGACCAAAACCTGCCGCATGACAGAGATTTTCACGGGCAATTTCACCCAGCAAGAACCCATTTTGGACGAATCCATCGCGGCGGCCGTGGCGGTCATGCAGCATGGGCGGCTGCATCGCTACAATGAGGCTGCAGATGAAGTGGCGGAAACCGCGCTTTTAGAGCAGGAGTTTGCCGCGCAAATGGGCGCGCGCTATTGTCTCGCTGTGGCCTCCGGCGGTTATGCGCTGGCCACAGCTCTGCGCGCGCTGGGCGTGAAGCCCGGTGATCGGGTTTTGACCAATGCTTTCACTCTCGCGCCGGTGCCTGGGGCCATTGCCTCGGTCGGTGCTGTGCCGGTGTTTGTGGGTGTGACTGAAGGGTTGGTTATTGATCTTGACGATTTGGCAGCTAAGGCCGATCAAGCCGATGTTTTGATGCTGTCGCATATGCGTGGACATATCGTGGATATGGATGCTTTGATGGATCTGGCGCAGGCGCATGATCTCAAGGTGATTGAAGACTGTGCCCATACGATGGGCGCAAAATGGGGCGATACTTGGTCGGGACGCTCAGGCATCATTGGCTGTTACTCCTGCCAGACATATAAGCATGTGAACTCTGGCGAAGGCGGCCTCCTGATCTGTGAGGATGATGAGATCATGGCGCGGGCCATTATGCTGTCAGGCAGCTATATGCTCTATGGCAAGCACCGTGCAGGGCCTCCGGTCGAGGCTTTTGAGGCGGTGCGGCTGGTCACCCCCAATATTTCAGGGCGGATGGACAATCTGCGCGCTGCCATTTTGCGCCCACAGCTGCGCCAGCTCGAGGCGCAATGCGCAGCTTGGAATGATCGCTATCATGTCGTGGACCAGGGGCTTGCCCAGGTTGCAGGCCTCACGCGCATCAAGCGGCCGCAGCAAGAAAAATTTGTTGCCTCCTCCTATCAGTTCCTATTGCTCGATTGGTCATCGGCGGCGATCCGTTCTGTTCTGGCGCGCTGTTTGGCCCGCGGGGTGGAGCTTAAATGGTTTGGGGCCCCAGATCCGGTCGGGTTCACCAGCCGTTATGACAGTTGGACCTATGCGCCCAGCAGTGCCATGCCCAAGAGTGATCGTATTTTGCACGGTGTGATTGATATGCGGCTGCCTTTGACCTTCTCTTTGGATGATTGCGCGATTGTGGCGCGTATTATCGCCGAGGAAGTGGCTCAAGAGGCAAAGGGGGCGTGAGACCTCTGCCCGGTCTTTTCGGGTTTATTTGCCACTGGCCGGGTGCTTAGGCTGGACAGGCCGGTGAAACTTTGCTTAAATTGAACAAGCGTTCAATAAATGGGGGTTCTATGTTTACAGCCAGTATGCGTTTCGATCTAGGAGAGGATATCCACGCTCTTCAGACATTGGTGCATCGTTTTGCACAGGAACAGATTAAACCCTTGGCTGCAGATGTGGATCGCGACAATCAATTTCCTGCGCAACTGTGGAAGCAATTGGGGGATCTTGGGGTCCTTGGGGTCACCGTAGATGAAGACTTTGGCGGCGGCGGCCTGGGCTATTTGGCCCATACGGTTGTGATTGAAGAAATCGCCCGAGCCTCGGCCAGTGTCAGCCTGTCCTACGGGGCGCATTCGAATCTTTGCGTCAATCAGATCAACCTTAATGGAACCTCAGAGCAAAAACGAAAATATCTGCCCAAACTCATCTCTGGCGATCACGTTGGCGCATTGGCGATGAGTGAGGCGGGCGCGGGCTCGGATGTGATCTCGATGAGCCTAAGGGCTGAAAAACGCAATGGATACTATCGGCTCAATGGCAATAAATTCTGGATCACCAATGGGCCAGATGCCGATGTCTTGGTGGTTTATGCCAAAACAGATCCCGAGGCCGGATCGCGCGGTTTGACCGCTTTTTTGATCGAACGCGATATGGTGGGGTTTTCCACCAGTGGTCATTTCGACAAGCTGGGCATGCGCGGGTCGAATACGGCGGAGCTGATCTTTGACAATGTGGAAGTCCCCTTTGAGAACGTGCTGCAACAAGAGGGTGCCGGAGCGAAGGTTCTTATGTCTGGCCTGGACTATGAGCGCGTGGTCCTGGCCGGTATTGGCTTGGGTATCATGGCGGCCTGTTTGGATGAGGTCATGCCCTATGTGGCAGAGCGCAAGCAATTCGGCAAACCGATTGGCAGTTTTCAACTGATGCAGGGTAAAATCGCCGATATGTATACAGCGATGAACTCGGCGCGGGCCTATGTTTATGAGGTGGCCAAAGCCTGTGATCGGGGTGAGGTGACACGCCAAGACGCGGCGGCCTGCTGCCTCTTTGCCAGTGAAGAGGCTATGAAACAGGCTCACCAAGCCGTGCAAGCGCTGGGCGGGGCAGGATTTTTGAACGATGCACCCGTGGCGCGGCTGTTTCGGGATGCAAAATTGATGGAAATCGGTGCCGGAACGAGCGAAATTCGTCGCATGTTGGTTGGCCGAGAATTGATGGGAAAAATGTTATGAAAAATTTTTTATTAAGCCTAGGATTGGCGGTATTGGCCATGGGGGCACAGGCGGAGACAAAATTGTCGCAAGCGCATGTGAATTCGATGGCGTGTTTAGAGAACATGGGGCAAAACACCAGCTGGGGCCAATGTCTGGGCTTGATTTTTGAGCCCTGCGTCAGCTTGGAGGTCGCCTCAGACGCGCATTTGGCCTGTCTGCAAAGCGAACGCGAAGGCTGGACCGCGACTATGCGGCTTTTGCAGGAGGATGTGACCGAGGCCATCACGGTAAAATCTGCCGAAGATTTGGCAGGTATTTTGAGCGGTTGGATCAACTATGTCTCGCAAAAATGCCAGGCCGAAGGCGATCCTGAGGGCAAGCCACGTTTGGCGGCCAAGCAGCTTGGCTGTCAGATCACAGAGCTCGTCGGTTTGAGCGGTGAATATGCGGCCTGTCTCGAAGGGCGCTCCACCGCAGACTATTGTGTTTTGAAAGAGTAGAGGCGGCGCGCGGTGACACAGATGGAAGCCTCAACCGCCAAACAGCTGCATCTGCAGGCTTTGGCGCGGGTAGAGCAGGCCGCAGCGGAGGCTGCGCAAGGCGGCGGTGACGCGGCGCGGGCCCGCCATCTGGCGCGCGGAAAAATGTTGCCGCGGGACCGGGTTGCCAATCTCTTGGACCCCGGCAGCGCATTTTTAGAAATTGGGGCCACCGCTGCCCATGGTATGTACGAGGGCGCGGCACCCTGCGCTGGGCTCATCGCCGGTGTCGGCACAGTGCATGGACGCCAAGTTATGGTGATTTGCAATGATGCTACCGTGAAAGGCGGCACCTATTATCCGATGACCGTGAAAAAACATCTGCGTGCCCAAGAAATTGCCCAAGAGTGCCATCTGCCCGTGGTGTCTTTGGTCGATAGCGGCGGGGCAAATTTGCCCAACCAAGATGAGGTTTTCCCAGATAGGGATCATTTTGGCCGCATTTTTTACAATCAGGCCCAGATGTCTGCCAAAGGCTTGGCGCAGATTGCCGTGGTGATGGGGTCTTGCACGGCCGGGGGCGCCTATGTGCCGGCCATGGCGGATGTGTCGATCATCGTCAAAGAGCAGGGGACGATTTTTCTTGCGGGGCCGCCATTGGTCAAAGCGGCCACAGGCGAGGTGGTGTCTGCGGAAGACTTGGGCGGCGGAGATGTGCACACGCGTCTGTCTGGGGTCGCCGATTACTTGGCGGAAGATGACACCCATGCTCTGGCTCTGGCGCGTGAGGCGGTGCGCCACCTGCCAGCCGCTCCGCCCCAACCCGCCTTTGCGCCGTTGGGCGAGCTGCCAGTGCCGAGCATGGATGACATTTTTGATGTGATCCCGAGTGATTTAACCACGCCCTATGATATTCGCGATGTGATCTGCCGGTTGACCGATGGCGGAGCGTTTGATGAATTTAAAGCGCGGTTTGGCACCACCTTGGTCACGGGGTTTGCACATATTGAGGGCATGCCGGTCGGCATTGTTGCCAATAATGGTGTGCTGTTTTCCGAGGCGGCGCAAAAGGGTGCGCATTTTGTTGAACTCTGCTCTCAACGCAAAATACCACTGATTTTCCTGCAAAATATTACGGGATTTATGGTGGGACAAAAATATGAGAACGAGGGCATTGCGCGCCATGGGGCGAAAATGGTCACGGCGGTCGCCTGTACCTCTGTGCCGAAAATTACCATGATTGTCGGGGGCAGCTATGGGGCAGGCAACTACGGTATGGCAGGCCGCGCCTTTCAACCGCGGTTTTTATGGAGCTGGCCGACATCGCGCACAGCCGTCATGGGGGGGGCGCAAGCGGCCGGCGTATTGGCCACGGTCAAACGTGATGCGATTGAGCGGGCCGGAGGCAGCTGGAGCGCCGCGCAAGAAGCCGCATTCAAACAGCCGACGCTTGAGATGTTTGAGACGCAATCCGATCCGCTCTACGCCAGCGCGCGATTGTGGGATGATGGGGTGATTGATCCGAGGGACAGCCGCAAGGTCTTGGCTCTGTCCCTGCGCGCGGCTCTCAATGCCCCAATCGATGAAACAAAATTTGGCGTCTTTAGGATGTAATGATATGCGTGATGAAACGACAGTGACGACCCAGCCGGACAGCTTTGGCCGCCATTGGGTCTATGTCACCGAGGCGCAGGTGCGCGGCCATGCCAAAGGGCGTTTTGGTCTGGCCATCTGGGTGATCTGCCTTTGGTTTGTTGCAGTTGGAGGCCTTGAGATTGTCCTAGGCAGCAGCGCCTCTTTGCCGCGCCTGGTCTTCGGAGCCGTGCTGTTTTTGACCGGCGCTGGCCTCGTGCTGCGCAATCGGTTGGCCTATCTGGCGGCCCTATTTGTGCCGATGATTTTTCTGATCCGCTTTTTCAGTGGGGCCTCGGGCTATGGGGGGCTGTTGAGCGGACCTGCGCAATACTACGATCTGTGCAACGCTTTGGTGGTTGTGGGGGGATGTTTCTATCTTTTTGAAGGGGATCGTCCCAACTTTATTTTCCGGCGGCGCTACCGCAGTTATCACGCTGAAAGCTTGCAGAAATGATTCAAAAACTGCTGATTGCCAACCGCGGCGAAATTGCTTGCCGCATTGCCCGCTCTGCCCGGGAGATGGGAATTGCCACCCTGGCCATTGCCTCGGAGGCGGATGAAGAGGCGCTGCATGTGCAGTCTTGTGATGAGGCGGTGTATCTGGGCGGTCACAGCCCAGCTGAGAGCTATTTGCGCAGTGATGCGATTATCGCGGCGGCCCTAGAGTGCGGCGCAGATGCCATTCACCCGGGATATGGGTTTTTGTCAGAAGATCCTGACTTTGCCCAAGCGGTGCAAGAGGCGGGCCTGATCTGGGTCGGCCCGCCCGCTGCGGCCATTCGGGCCATGGGGCTCAAGGATGCCGCAAAGGCTTTGATGCAAAAGGCCGGAGTTCCGATTGTGCCGGGATTTCACGGCGAGACGCAGTCTTTGGAGCGGCTGCAACAAGCCGCCGCAGAGATTGGCTATCCCGTTCTCATCAAGGCGGTGGCGGGCGGTGGCGGCAAAGGGATGCGCCGTGTCGACCGGCCTGAGGAGTTTGCGGCTCAACTGGCCTCGGCACAGTCAGAGGCGCAAGGCGCCTTTGGCAATGCGCGGGTGTTGATTGAAAAATTCATTGCCAACCCACGCCATATTGAAATCCAAGTGTTCGGTGATGGGCAGAAAGCTGTGCACCTCTATGAGCGGGATTGTTCTTTGCAACGCCGTCATCAAAAGGTGATTGAGGAGGCGCCTGCGCCGCATATGCCAAATGCGGTTCGCGACGCGATGGGGCGGGCGGCTGTGCGCGCCGCTCAGGCCATTGGTTACGCCAGCGCAGGCACGGTTGAGTTTATTGTGGATGGCAGCGCAGCTCTGAACGAAGACAGCTTTTATTTCATGGAGATGAACACGCGATTACAGGTGGAGCACCCCGTCACCGAAGAGATTTTAGGCATAGACTTGGTGGCCTGGCAGCTGCAAGTTGCGGCGGGGGGGCTGTTGCCGCTGAAGCAAGATGAAATCCATGCGCAGGGTCACTCCATTGAGGCGCGGCTCTATGCGGAAGATTCCACACAGGGTTTTCTGCCTTCGATTGGCCAGTTGCATCATCTGAACTTTGGACCTGGATTGCGTGTGGAGACAGGCGTGGCGCAGGGTGGGCAGGTCACGCCCTATTATGATCCGATGATCGCAAAGCTTATCGCCACGGGCCCAGATCGTGCCAGCGCGCTCAGGCGGCTGCTGCGGGGCTTGAAATTGACTCAAATCGCGGGTCTCAAGACCAATCGTGATTTTTTGATTGCGCTTCTGCAGCACGAGGATTTTGTGGCCGGCAGCTTTGATACAGGGTTGATCGCGCGTGATATGGAGGGTTTGACCCGCGCGCCTGCACCGGCTCCGGAAGATTGGGCAAGAGCGGCGCTTTGCGCCATGGGGCTGTTGGATACTGGCCGAGATCGGCAGGGTGATGCGGGGTTCACGCTGTTCACACCGCTGCGCCAAAGCCTGGCTTTGCGCCATCAAGATCAGCTGCAAACTGTGCATGTGAGCCTACGCCCTGAGGGGCAGGCCGTGGTTGATGTGGCTGGGGAAATTTTAGAGCTGGGTCCGCGCACGCTATCGCAGCGGCCTGCGGTCTTGGCCGCTGGCAAAGCCTATCTCTTTGGTGAGCAAACTCTGGTGTTTGATGTGATTGATCCCTTGGAGCGCACCGCGACGGTTCAAAGCGATGGGGCGATCACAGCGCCGATGCCTGGCTTGGTCAAACAGGTTTTCGTGCGCGCGGGGCAAGAGGTTGCCGCTGGAGACCCGATTGTCGTGCTCGAAGCGATGAAAATGCAGCATACGCTTTGCGCCGATCACGCGGGACGGGTTGAAAACTTAACGGCGCGGCAAGATCAACAAGTGAATGCGGGTGTGGTTTTGGCTGTGATTGAAGCCGCGCCGGAGGACGCGTGATGAGTAAGGCGGTGGAGATTTTTGAGGTTGGCCCGCGTGATGGGCTTCAAAATGAACCGGCCTTTATCTCCTCGGAGGATAAAATCGCCCTGACGCAGGCTTTGGCGGGCGCGGGTCTGCTGCGGATCGAATGCGCCAGTTTTGTCAGCCCTAAATGGGTGCCGCAAATGGCAGATGCGGCGCAGGTGGTTGAGGGGGTGACACCCGGCGCGGCGCAGCTCTATGCTCTGGCCCCCAATAATCGGGGTTTGCGGGCGGCTTTGGCGACCCCGGTCGGGGGGCTTTGTGTGTTCATCGCGGCAACCGAAGGTTTTAGCCGCGCCAATACGAATATTTCGCTCGCCGGGGCTGTGGAGCGTGTGCAAGACGTCATTGCGACATTCAGGGCTGAGGCGCCGGAGGGGGTGCGGCTGCGCGGTTATATTTCCTGCGTCACCGAATGCCCCTATGATGGGCCGGTCGCCCCCTCCGAAGTGGCCCCGCTTGCTGAGCTGCTGCATGGCGCGGGCTGTGACGAAATTTCCCTCGGCGACACCATAGGCACGGCCTATCCTGAGCAGGTGGCGCGCATGTTGGAGGCTGTGGTGCAGGTCGTGCCGGCCGAAGTATTGGCCGGTCATTATCATGATACTGCGGGACGGGCCTTGGCTAATATTGATGTGTCCCTCGACTATGGATTGCGGATTTTTGATGCCTCCATTGCTGGCTTGGGCGGCTGTCCCTATGCGCCTGGAGCGAAGGGCAATGTGGACACGGAATTGGTCTATGACCATCTTGTCGCCCGCGGATATGACATCTCTGGTGCGCCAGATCGCGCCGGATTGGCGCAGGCCGCGCGTTTGGCACGAAAAATTCTGGGACGCACAGAAGGCGCAAAAGATGCAATTTGATACGATAGACAGCGCAACAGATGCACAAGGGGTCTGTACGGTTTGGTTGAACAGGCCCGAGAAACACAACGCCCTATCGGCTCAGATGATCGACGAGCTGACCGAAATGGCCGCAAATTTGCGCCACAGTTCGGCGCGGGTCGTGGTTTTGGCCGCGCGCGGCAAGAGCTTTTGCGCCGGTGGAGATTTGCAATGGATGCAAGCGCAGATGCAGGCGGATCGTGCGACCCGGCAAGAAGGCGCGCGACGTCTTGCGGGGATGCTGCAGTCTTGGAACACGCTGCCGCAGCCGGTGATCGGACGTCTTCACGGCAATGCCTTCGGCGGCGGGGTCGGGCTGGCCTCTATCTGTGACGTGGCCATTGGGGTTGAGAATGCCTGGATGGGGCTGACGGAAACCAAGCTTGGGCTGATTCCGGCAACCATCGGTCCTTATGTGATTGCGCGCATGGGCGAGGCGGCGGCGCGGCGTGTGTTCATGTCTGCTCGCAAGTTTTCTGCGCAAGAAGCGCAGAGCTTGGGGCTCTTGGCCAAGACCGTTGCCGAAGACGCGCTTGACCGGGCGGTGACGGCAGAAGTGACGCCCTATTTAAACTGTGCTCCGGGGGCCGTGGCCGCGGCGAAAAAATTGGCGCGCGCCCTGGGTCCGGTCATTGACGCGCAGACCATTGAAATGACGGTCACAGCTTTGATTGCGCAATGGGAAAGCCCAGAGGCGGAGGAGGGAATTGCCGCCTTCTTCCAAAAATCTGCGCCAAGCTGGCAGGCCCGTTGATCGGTTTTGGATAAATTTTTTATAAGACCGGCTGGGATTGCGCAATCCGGGCGTTGACCCTTTTGAGCCCGAAGCGTAGTACAGGCGGCAAGTTGTGCCACAAGCGGCGCATGTAAGGAGCCAACGTGGAAAATATTGCACAGGATTACCTCCCGATATTGATGCTGCTGGCAGTGGCGATAGGATTGGGCATTGTTTTGTTATTGGCTGCAGCTGTGGTCGCGGTGCGCAATCCAGACCCGGAAAAGGTCTCCGCCTATGAATGCGGGTTTAACGCCTTTGATGATGCGCGGATGAAGTTTGACGTGCGCTTTTATTTGGTGGCGATCTTGTTCATTATCTTCGATCTTGAGATCGCGTTTCTCTTCCCTTGGGCGGTGGCCTTTAAGGATATCAGCATGCTGGCCTTTTGGTCGATGATGGCATTTTTGGCGGTTCTCACCATCGGATTTGCTTATGAGTGGAAGAAGGGAGCCTTGGAATGGGAGTGATGGCAGGGGCGAATACCGCTGGATTTGACCGTGATGTCGCCACGAGAGAGCTCAACAGTGAGCTTCAGGACAAAGGCTTTTTGGTCACATCAACCGAAGATATTATCAATTGGGCCCGCACGGGCAGCCTGCATTGGATGACCTTTGGTCTGGCGTGCTGCGCTGTCGAGATGATGCATGCGTCCACGCCGCGGTATGATCTGGAACGTTTTGGTACTGCGCCGCGGGCCAGTCCACGTCAATCCGATTTGATGATTGTTGCTGGGACATTGACGAACAAAATGGCGCCGGCCCTGCGCAAGGTTTACGACCAAATGCCCGAGCCGCGATATGTGATCTCGATGGGCTCTTGTGCCAATGGCGGTGGTTATTATCATTACAGCTACTCTGTTGTGCGGGGCTGCGACCGGATTGTGCCTGTAGACGTCTACGTGCCCGGCTGCCCACCCACCGCAGAGGCGCTGCTTTACGGTATTTTGCAGCTTCAAAGAAAAATTCGCAGAACAGGAACAATCGTGAGGTAAAGTCATGAAAGTTGAGCTTGGTTCGGCTGTATATCTAAAGAGTGGTGGTCCGTTGATGACTGTGGAAGAATTGGGTGAACATGCGGATGCGCGCTGCGCGTGGTTTGTTGATCTGGCAGTCCAACGCGAATGGTTCGCGTTGGCAGCATTGCAGCCTCAGGATCCGCCGAAAGCCGGCGTCGCCTCTTCTGAAAAGAAAGTTGTGAAATGACACAGGCGTTACAAGAATTGGGTGCGTTGATTGCATCAAAACGGCCCGATTGCGTGCTGTCCCATGATGTAAGTTTTGACGAGCTGACCATTGAAGTCGCGCCGTCCAATATCGTTGGGTTGGTTGATTTTCTGAAGTCCAACCGCAACTGCCGCTTTTCGACTTTGGTGGATATCACAGCGGTGGATTATCCGGGCCGCGAGAAACGCTTTGACGTCGTGTATCACTTGCTCAGCATGTATCAGAACCACCGGGTGCGCTTGCGGGCCTCTGTGCGGGCCGATGACATGGTGGCCTCGATCGTAGAGGTGCACCCTTCGGCAAATTGGTTCGAGCGTGAAATATTCGATATGTTTGGCATCCTCTTTTCTGGCCACCCGGATCTGCGCAGATTGCTGACCGATTACGGCTTTCGCGGCCATCCGCTGCGCAAAGATTTTCCAACCAGCGGCTATACGGAACTGCGCTATGACGAGGCTGAAAAGCGTGTGGTCTATGAGCCCGTGTCCTTGGTGCAAGAATACCGTCAATTCGACTTTATGTCTCCTTGGGAGGGGGCAAAATATGTGCTGCCCGGTGACGAGAAAACTGATGGGGCCGAGGGGTAAGCTATGGCTGTTCCGACACTTTTGATCTGCGTGGGAGCGACGAAGGCGGGAACGTCTTGGATGTATCGCTATCTGCATGATCATGCGGCGTGTCATGTGCGATCTGTCAAGGAGTGTTATTATTTTTCAACATTTAATCCGAAGAAATTAATGCGCCAACTGAAGGTTTTGGACCGTCTTGTGGTGCAATATGAGGCGCGTCTGATTGAGGCTGAAGCTGCGGATGATATCATCCGCATTCTCAGCTTGAGCCGCCGGATTGATGATACCAAAGCGCTGATCATGGCGCTTTCGGCAGAGCGCAGTGACGATTCCGCCTATTTGGAGTATCTGCAGGCTGGGCGTATGGATGAGACGGTCTTGCTTGACGTCACGCCGGCCTATGCTTTGCTTGAGCCCACAGAGATTGCCCGTATTTCAGCGCTGCCTATTCGCGTAAAGTTGCAATATCTGATGCGCGATCCGCTGGAGCGTCTGTGGTCGCATGTGCGCATGGTGGCCAAACGCAGCATGAAAGAGGGGCAGGATTTCTTGCTCACCTGCCAAGATATCTTGCAGCGCGTTTTATACAAACAAGAAGAGGCGCATATCGTGATACGGGGCGATTATAAGTCGAATATCTCGCGCTTTGCCTCCGTCTTCGATCACTCGCAGTTTCAGATCGGCTTTTCGGAAAATTTGCAGGACGGCCCCAAGTTTGACGCCATGTGTTCCTATTGGGGGATAGAAGCGATAAGCCCCAGCCAGATCAAGCGCGCGCATGTGGGCCTTGCGGCGCCTTTTCCTGAAGGCCTGCGTCGGGACACTTTGGAGTTTTTAAAGGCGCAATACGACTTTGTTGCTGATAATTTCGCGGAACTGCCGGAAAACTGGCGGAAAAACCGGGAGTTGCTGGCATGATACGACAGATCATCATCGGCCAAAACTTTGGCCAAGAAGGAGGTGCATAATGGACGGCTCCAAATTTGACGACGCTTTGACCGGCGAGCAAAAGATTCGCAATTTCAATATCAACTTCGGTCCACAGCACCCGGCGGCGCATGGTGTGTTGCGTTTGGTGCTGGAATTGGACGGCGAGATTGTCGAGCGCTGCGATCCGCATATTGGACTGTTGCACCGTGGCACGGAAAAGCTGATGGAAAGCCGGACCTATCTGCAAAACTTGCCCTATTTTGATCGGCTTGATTATGTGGCGCCAATGAACCAGGAGCACGCCTGGTGTTTGGCGATTGAAAAACTCACCGGCACCATAGTGCCGCGCCGCGCCAGCCTGATCCGGGTGCTCTATTGTGAAATTGGCCGCGTGCTCAACCATTTGCTCAATGTCACGACGCAGGCGATGGATGTGGGGGCGATGACGCCTTTGACCTGGGGATTTGAAGAGCGCGAAAAGCTGATGATCTTTTATGAGCGGGCCTGCGGTGCGCGTCTCCATGCGGCCTATTTCCGCCCAGGCGGGGTGCATCAAGATCTGCCTGATGCTCTGATCAATGACATCGAAGAATGGGCCCAGAGCTTCCCAGCGGTTTTGCAAGACATCGACACGATGTTGACAGAAAATCGGATTTTCAAGCAGCGTAACGCAGATATTGGCGTTGTGACAGAAGACGACATTCAGAAATATGGTTTTAGTGGCGTTATGGTGCGCGGTTCTGGCTTTGCCTGGGATTTGCGCCGGGCGCAGCCCTATGAATGCTATGACGAGTTTAAATTTGACATTCCTGTTGGCAAGAATGGAGATTGTTATGATCGCTATCTGTGCCGCATGGAGGAAATGCGTCAATCCGTGTCGATCATCAAACAGGCCATCGGTAAATTGCGCGAGGAGCCCGGAGATGTCATGGCGCGCGGAAAAATGACCCCGCCAAAACGCGGTGAGATGAAACAGTCGATGGAAGCTTTGATCCACCACTTCAAACTTTACACCGAGGGTTTCCATGTTCCCGAGGGCGAAGTCTATGCGGCTGTTGAAGCGCCAAAGGGTGAGTTTGGGGTGTATCTGGTCGCAGATGGCACGAATAAACCCTATCGCAGCAAGATAAGGGCACCGGGCTTTTTGCACCTGCAAGCGATGGATCACCTGTGCAAAGGGCACCAGCTGGCAGATGTGGCGGCAATCATCGGCACGATGGATGTGGTCTTTGGAGAAATTGACCGATGAGATGCCACGCCGTTCCTTTTGAAATCTATGTCGCGTCTTTGAACGCTTAAATTACAGGGCCTTACATGCTTCGTCGTCTACACGCAGATCAACCCAGCTCCTTTGCTTTCACGCCTGCCAACCAGGCTTGGGCAGAGGCGCAGATGACCAAATTCCCCGAGGGCCGGCAGGCCAGCGCGGTGATCCCATTGCTGTGGCGCGCCCAGGAGCAAGAAGGTTGGCTGACGCGGCCCGCGATTGAGGCGGTGGCTGATCTTTTGGGCATGGCCTATATTCGGGTTTTAGAGGTTGCGACCTTCTATTTCATGTTCCAGCTTCAGCCCGTTGGCCAGGTGGCGCATTTCCAAATTTGCGGCACCACCACTTGCATGATTTGCGGTGCAGAAGATCTGGTCTCTGTGTGCAAAGAAAAAATTGCCAGCAAGCCCCATGTTATTTCCGAAGATGGCAAGTTCAGCTGGGAAGAGGTGGAATGTTTGGGGGCCTGCGCAAATGCGCCGATGGTTCAGATTGGCAAAGATTACTATGAAGATCTCACCGCTGAGAAATTCGCGGATCTGATTGATCAATTGGCCGCAGGCCAGCTGCCAACCCCCGGTTCGCAATCGGGCCGCTATGCCGCGGAGCCGGCGACGGGGTTGACCTCTTTGAAAGACCATGAGCCGGGCAAGGCGGCGTTTAACGCTTCTGTGCAATTGGCTGTGGACTTGGGGGATACGGTCAAACGGATTGACGGCAGTGAAGTGCCGCTCCTGACCCCATGGTTGGGCAAGGCTGTAAAACCGAAAGCTGCCCCAAAGGCCAAAGCAAAGGCCGCACCAAAGCCCAAAACCGCCAAGGCGAAAGCTGCCAAGGCGAAAGAGACAAAGTAACCCATCGCCTACTGGCAAAGACAATGCGTTGAAAGACCGAACACAACATGCACAGCGAAAAAGATCATATCCAAGCCAAGAAAGGCCGGACAGCCAGTCTGGTCATCGCCGGTGCGATGCTGATTTGGCTTGCCATGCAATGGGCCGCTGTGCAGCTTGATATTTCCAGCCGTTACATGCTGTTGCTGGATTTGGCCGTTATGGCTGCGATGGTTTGGTCACTTATTGTCACTTTTCAAATTTGGCGTGCGCGCCGCGATGCAGATAAAGGCTAAATGAAATGCTGAAAGATCAAGATCGTATTTTCACCAATCTCTATGGGATGCATGAGCGCACATTGAAAGGCGCCAAAGCGCGGGGCCATTGGGATGGCACGGCCGCTTTGATCAAAAAGGGCCGTGATTGGATCATTGATGAGATGAAAGCCTCCGGGCTGCGCGGCCGCGGAGGGGCAGGCTTCCCAACGGGGTTGAAGTGGTCCTTTATGCCAAAAGAAAGCGATGGCCGCCCGTCCTATTTGGTCGTTAATGCCGATGAATCCGAGCCGGGCACCTGCAAGGATCGTGAAATTATGCGTCATGATCCGCATACGCTGATTGAAGGCTGCTTGATTGCCTCTTTCGCGATGAATGCCAATGCGTGCTATATCTACATTCGCGGCGAGTATATTCGCGAGCGCGAAGCGCTACAGGCGGCGATTGATGAGGCCTATGACGCTGGGTTGGTTGGCAAGAATGCCGCCAAATCGGGCTGGGATTTCGACATTTACCTGCACCACGGGGCGGGAGCCTATATTTGCGGTGAAGAAACCGCACTTTTAGAGAGTCTTGAGGGCAAGAAGGGCATGCCGCGGATGAAACCTCCGTTTCCTGCAGGGGCGGGGCTTTATGGATGTCCGACCACGGTGAACAATGTGGAATCTATTGCGGTTGTGCCAACGATTTTACGCCGCGGTGGTGCGTGGTTCTCAGGGTTTGGCCGTCCCAACAATACGGGCACGAAACTTTTTGCAATTTCTGGTCATGTGAATACGCCCTGTGTGGTAGAAGAGGCGATGTCGATCTCATTCGATGAGCTGATTGATAAGCATTGCGGCGGGATCCGTGGGGGGTGGGACAATCTCAAAGCGGTCATCCCGGGCGGATCTTCCGTGCCGATGTTGCCCGGCTCAGTCATGCGACAAGATGCGATAATGGATTTTGACTGGCTGCGCGAACAGCGTTCAGGTCTTGGCACAGCGGCCGTCATTGTGATGGATCAATCAACGGATGTGGTCAAAGCTGTTTGGCGTTTGGCAAAGTTCTACAAGCATGAAAGCTGTGGCCAATGCACCCCGTGCCGCGAGGGCACAGGCTGGATGATGCGGGTGATGGAGCGGCTGGTGACCGGTGATGCGGAACCAGAGGAAATTGATATGTTGCTGGATGTGACCAAACAAGTCGAAGGCCATACAATTTGTGCCCTTGGGGATGCGGCCGCCTGGCCTATTCAGGGGCTCATCCGGCATTTCCGCGACGATATAGAGCAGCGCATCGCCCATAAACGCCGTCCCTTGCGTGGTTTGGCGGCTGAATAACCCATGACCCTGATCGCTTCATATCCTGCTGACATGCGCATCACGCTGAAGGCCGTTGCCTTTGCGCTGTGCTGTGTGCCGGCGCCGGCTATTGCCGCGAAGGGTTTGGCGCATGAGGTCGAGATCAACGAAGGGCTGATTGCGATTTCTATGGCCAATGTGGTCCGTGAAACCTGTCCTAGTGTCTCTGCACGGCTGCTGAGGGCTTGGTTTTACATTACATCACTTGAGGCAGAGGCTCGATCGCTCGGCTATTCGCCGCAAGAGGTGAGTGCCTTTGTTAAAGATCCTGTGGAAAAAAGTCGTGTTCTGAGCATTGCTCAAAAGCGACTTGCAGATCATGGGGTTATCCCTGACCAACCCGCGACCTATTGCACCTTTGGGCTTGCTGAAATTCAAGCAGGCTCTGCGATCGGAAAATTGCTGAAAGCGAATTAGATATGTCTGACCTGCGTAAAATCATCATCGACGATCAAGAAATCGAAGTAGACGGCGCGATGACGTTGATCCAAGCCTGTGAGCAGGTCGGGGTTGAGGTGCCGCGGTTTTGTTATCATGAGCGTCTGACCATTGCTGGCAATTGCCGGATGTGTCTGGTGGAAGTTGTGGGTGGCCCGCCGAAGCCTGCCGCCTCTTGCGCGATGCAGGTCCGCGATCTGCGCCCCGGCCCAGAAGGCCAATTGCCAGTTGTCAAAACCAATTCTCCGATGGTGAAAAAAGCCCGCGAAGGGGTGATGGAATTTTTGCTCATCAACCACCCGCTGGATTGCCCAATCTGTGATCAGGGCGGAGAGTGCGATCTGCAAGATCAAGCCATGGCCTATGGCGTGGATTTCAGCCGATTCCGTGAGCCCAAAAGGGCGACAGAGGATTTGGACTTGGGACCCTTGGTCGAGACCCATATGACCCGTTGTATTTCTTGCACCCGCTGCGTGCGCTTCACCTCCGAAGTGGCCGGTCTCACCCAGATGGGCCAAACTGGGCGCGGTGAAGATGCTGAAATTACCAGCTATTTGGGGCAAACGCTCGACAGCAATTTGCAGGGCAATATCATTGACCTGTGTCCGGTTGGTGCTTTGGTGTCCAAACCCTATGCGTTTACCGCTCGTCCTTGGGAATTGAGCAAAACCGACTCCATTGATGTGATGGATGCACTTGGCTCCAATATCCGCGTGGACACAAAGGGCCGTGAAGTGATGCGGTTTTTGCCGCGCAACCATGACGGTGTGAATGAGGAATGGCTGGCCGATAAGTCGCGTTTTGTTTGGGATGGCTTGCGCCGTCAGCGCTTGGATCGGCCCTATATTCGCGAGGCGGGCAAATTGCGTCCCGCGACCTGGCCGGAAGCGCTTGGAGCTGCGGCCGCGGCTATGGCTGGCAAAAAGGTGACCGCTTTGGTTGGCGATCTGGTCTCGACAGAGGCAGCCTATGCGCTTCAGCAGGTCATAGCTGGGCTCGGTGGTAAAATCGAGTGCCGGACAGATGGGGCGCAATTACCGATGGGCAATCGGAGCGGCTATGTCGGCACTGCACGCATCGAGGATCTCGAAACTGCGCAGATGATCCAGTTGATTGGCACCAACCCGAAGATGGAAGCGCCGGTTCTGAATGCCCGTATCCGCAAGGCTTGGAGCCGTGGCGCCACAATTGGTTTGATTGGTGAGCCAGTGGATCTGACCTATGACTATGTGCATGTTGGCACGGGGCGTGCGGATCTGCAGGCCTTGCTTAAGAAAGATTATAAAGCCGTTCTTGAGCAGCCCTCCGTGGTGGTTCTGGGGCAGGCGGCTTTGCAAGGCGAGGATGGCGCGGCGGTTCTGGCGGCCACGATGGAGCTTTGCGAAAAAACTGACAGCAAATTGCTGATCCTGCACACAGCAGCGGCACGCGTTGGCGCGATGGATCTGGGATGCACCACCGAAGGGGGTCTTGCCGCCGCCGTTGAAGGCGCTGAGGTCATCTATAATCTGGGGGCGGATGAAATGGACATCGCGCCCGGGGCCTTTGTGATTTATCAAGGCAGTCATGGCGATAGAGGGGCGCATCGGTCCGATGTGATCCTGCCGGGCGCGGCCTACACGGAAGAAAATGGTATTTTTGTCAACACTGAAGGGCGGCCACAATTGGCGCAGCGCGCTGGCTTTGCGCCGGGTGAAGCCAAGGAAAACTGGGCCATTCTGCGGGCGCTGTCTGCTGAATTGGGCGCGACCTTGCCCTTTGATACTTTGGCACAGCTGCGCAATGAGATGATTGCAGCTGTCCCCCATTTGGCGGCGATTGATGGGGTGCCAGAAAATGAATGGCAGGCGGTGTCGGACGGAAAAATGGGCAAGGGTGCGTTTGGACAGGCGATAAGCGATTATTACCTCAGCAATCCGATCGCCCGGGCCAGTGCCTTGATGGCGGAACTATCTGCCAATGCCAAAGCGCGCAATTCTGCGTCTCTTGCGGCGGAATAATTTTATGGGTTTGGTTTTGATGGATCGTTTGGACAGCTGTCGCGCACCGGAGTTTGGCGGGACTTTGCAAGGTCACGGGCGCTCCGGCGGGCTTGCGGCGTACAGAGCGGTGATCTCATCGAAAAACCATGCAGCGAAGGCTGGTATTTATACCCAAGATACGGTTTACAGCCCAACATATGACCCGGCTGACATCTCGGCCGATATTCAGGCGAAAATCAGCACAGCTGAACGCAAGGAACGAGGGATACCAAAGGTATGAACGAATTCTTTTCCACAAACCTCGGGGTCGCAGTGATCCTTTTGGGCCAAACCCTTGCGGTGGTTGGTTTTGTGATGATCAGCTTGCTGTTTTTGGTCTATGGCGACCGGAAAATCTGGGCTGCGGTTCAGATGCGGCGTGGGCCAAATGTGGTGGGTTTGTTTGGCCTGCTGCAGACCGTGGCCGATGCCTTGAAATATGTGGTTAAGGAAATTGTCATTCCTGCGGGCGCAGATCGTCCTGTCTTTATATTGGCGCCGCTTGTGTCCTTTGTTTTGGCGATGTTGGCTTGGGCCGTTATCCCCTTCAACGCGACCTGGGTTTTGGCCGATATCAACGTGGCCTTGCTCTTTGTTTTCGCAGTGTCTTCGCTCGAAGTTTATGGGGTGATTATGGGCGGTTGGGCCTCCAACTCGAAATATCCCTTTCTCGGCTCCCTGCGCTCTGCAGCGCAGATGATTTCCTATGAAGTCTCGATGGGGTTGATCATCATCGGTGTGATTATTTCGACCGGATCGATGAATTTTGGCGCAATTGTAGCGGCGCAGAATGGCGATTTGGGCTTTTTCAATTGGTATTTCATCCCGCATTTCCCCATGGTGTTTTTGTTTTTCATCAGCGCCTTGGCAGAAACCAATCGCCCACCTTTCGATTTGCCTGAGGCAGAGTCGGAGCTTGTGGCGGGGTATCAGGTTGAATATTCGTCAACGCCGTTTTTGCTTTTCATGGCCGGTGAATATATTGCGATATTCTTGATGTGTGCTTTGATCACCCTGTTGTTCTTCGGGGGGTGGGCCTCGCCTGTCCCTTTCATTGCCGATGGTCCGGTCTGGATGGTCGGGAAAATGGCAATCTTCTTTTTCCTGATTGCCATGGTCAAAGCCTTGGTGCCGCGGTATCGCTACGATCAGCTGATGCGTTTGGGCTGGAAAGTATTTCTGCCCTTCTCCTTGGTCTGGGTGGTCTTTGTGGCCTTTGCAGCGAAATTCGGTTGGTTCTGGGGCGTCTATGCCCGCTGGACAGTGGGAGGCTAAACCAATGGCAAATATTGATTATACACGTCGGGTCAAATATTTCTTACTGCAAGATTTTTGGGCTGCGTTCAAATTGGGTATGAAATATTTTTTCCGGCCAAAGGCGACTTTGAACTACCCGCATGAAAAAGGACCCTTGAGCCCAAGGTTCCGCGGTGAACATGCTTTGCGCCGCTATCCGAATGGGGAAGAACGCTGTATTGCCTGTAAGCTTTGCGAAGCGATTTGCCCGGCGCAGGCCATCACCATTGACGCCGAGCCGCGCGATGACGGCAGCCGCCGCACCACCCGTTATGATATAGATATGACCAAATGCATTTACTGTGGCTTTTGCCAAGAGGCCTGCCCGGTGGATGCGATTGTTGAGGGGCCGAATTTCGAATTTTCAACTGAGACGCGTGAAGAGTTATTTTACGACAAATCCAAACTGCTAGAAAATGGCGACCGTTGGGAAGCTGAGATTGCCCGCAATCTCGAACTCGACGCGCCATATCGCTAAGCGGCCAAGGGAAGGAATTACGATGGGTATCGCGGAACTCGCGTTTTACGCATTTTCAATGTCCACTTTGATCGGGGGCATTTTCACAGTCGTGGCGCGCAACCCGGTGCATTCGGTTTTGTGGCTGATTTTGGCTTTTCTCTCGGCGGCGGGCCTTTTTGTCCTGTTGGGGGCGGAGTTTGTGGCCATGCTGCTGATCATCGTCTATGTCGGCGCCGTGGCGGTCTTATTCCTCTTTGTTGTGATGATGCTTGATGTGGATTTTGCTGAACTGAAAGCAGAGATGGCAAAATATCTGCCTCTTGGGTTGGTGATTGGCGTGATTGTCCTCATGCAGTTGATGTTCGCCTTCGGGGTTTGGGACTATTCGGCCGGATACGAGGGACGCTTGGCCGCTGAATTCGGCGCCGGCACCAACACCGGCGAGCTGGGTGCCATTCTTTATGATGACTATATTTTAATTTTCCAACTGGCCGGCTTGGTGCTCTTGGTGGCCATGATTGGGGCGATTGTGCTCACTCTGCGCCACCGGGTGGACGTCAAGCGTCAGGACGTGATCGCGCAGATGATGCGTGATCCAGCCAAAGCTATGGAATTGAAAGATGTAAAACCGGGGCAGGGACTATGATCGGACTTGAACATTATCTGGCCGTTGCGGCGGCCCTGTTTGTGATTGGCATCTTTGGACTGTTTCTGAATCGCAAAAATATCATTATTTTGTTGATGAGTATCGAATTGATGCTGCTGAGCGTGAATATCAACTTCGTCGCCTTTTCGGCCTTTCTTGGCGACTATGTTGGGCAGATTTTCACGCTCTTTGTATTGACCGTGGCAGCGGCCGAAGCTGCAATCGGCTTGGCGATTTTGGTGTGTTTCTTCCGTAACAAAGGCTCGATTGACGTTGAAGACGTCAACGTAATGAAAGGGTAAGGCGTTATGGAAACTATACTCCTTTTTGCCCCATTGGTGGGGGCTCTGATTGCAGGCTTCGGTCACGGGGTTATTGGCGATAAGGCGGCGCAGGTCTTGACCACCGCGCTGTTGTTTCTCTCGGCGCTTTTGTCTTGGGTGCTGTTTCTCAGCTTTGATGGGCAGACCGAAAGCATCCATATTCTGCGCTGGATTGAGAGCGGCACCTTGTCGACCGATTGGGCCATTCGCATGGACCGGCTGACGACGATTATGTTGATTGTGATCACCACCGTCTCGGCCTTGGTGCATCTTTATTCCATGGGCTATATGGCCCATGATGATCACTTCCGGGACGGCGAAATCTATCGTCCAAGGTTCTTTGCCTATCTATCGTTTTTCACATTTGCCATGTTGATGCTGGTGACCTCTGACAACCTGTTGCAGCTGTTCTTTGGCTGGGAAGGGGTGGGCGTGGCCTCTTATTTGCTGATTGGGTTCTACATCCGCAAACAAAGCGCAGGCGCGGCCGCAATCAAAGCCTTTGTGGTTAACCGGGTTGGTGATTTCGGATTTTTGCTGGGTATCTTTGGGCTTTATCTCGTGGCCGATAGCATCAAGTTTGAGGATATCTTTTTGATCGGTCCGCAACTGGCCACGATGGAGTTGCACTTTCTTTGGCGCGATTGGAATGCGGCGAATTTGATTGCCTTCTTGCTGTTCGTCGGCGCGATGGGCAAATCGGCGCAGTTGATCTTGCACACTTGGTTGCCGGACGCGATGGAAGGCCCGACCCCTGTGTCCGCCTTGATCCATGCAGCCACTATGGTCACTGCGGGTGTCTTTTTGGTGTGCCGCATGTCTCCGATTATGGAATTTGCACCTGATACGATGAATTTCATCGTCTTCCTGGGCGCTTCGACGGCCTTCTTTGCGGCGACCGTTGGACTTGTGCAAAATGACATTAAACGGGTGATTGCTTATTCAACCTGCTCGCAGCTGGGATATATGTTCGTGGCGGCCGGGCTTGGGGTCTATTCCGTGGCAATGTTCCATCTTTTGACCCACGCCTTCTTTAAGGCGATGCTATTTTTGGGTGCAGGCTCGGTTATTCACGGGATGCATCACGAGCAAGATATGCGCAATTACGGCGGTTTGCGCAAAAAACTGCCCTATACCTTCTGGGCTATGATGATCGGCACGCTGGCGATTACGGGTGTTGGTATCCCCCTCACGCACTACGGCTTTGCCGGCTTCCTGTCGAAGGATGCGGTGATTGAGAGTGCCTATGCGGGGACAATGGGAGGCTATGCCTTCTGGATGTTGGTTATCGCGGCGATGTTCACCAGTTTTTACAGCTGGCGCTTGATGTTCTTGACCTTCTTCGGCGCGGCGCGGGGCGACAAACACACCCATGAGCACGCCCATGAAAGCCCAAAGGTCATGCTGGTGCCGCTTGCGGTGCTGGCGGTTGGAGCGATTTTCTCAGGCATGGTCTTTTACAAGCCGTTTTTTGGGGACCACCATAAAGTGGAAGTTTTCTTTGGCATTGTTGAGGCAAATGCTGGCCATGATGCGGGTCACGCTCAGGGTGGATTTAACCTGATTGCGCCTGCCCATGCCGCCACAGCCAACGCAGGGACCGATGATGCGGCCGGTCACGGCGCAGGGGATGATGGCGCTGAGGACAAGCTGGGTCGGGGGGCGATCTATATGGCGCCCAGTAACACTGTGCTGGACGATGCGCATCACGTCCATTGGTTGGTCAAATTGTCCCCATTTATCGCCATGGTCCTAGGCTTTGCAGGGGCTTGGGCATTTTACATGACCAAGCTGGACCTGCCGCGCCGGGTGGCTGAGAGCAATCCTGTGCTCTACCGCTTCCTACTGAACAAATGGTATTTTGATGAAATCTACGATGTGATCTTCCTGCGCCCGGCGCAATGGCTGGGGCGGACCCTTTGGAAGGTTGGAGATGGCAAAATCATTGATGGTGGCATCAACGGTCTGGCCATGGGGATCATCCCCTTCTTCACCAAATGGGCCGGCCGCATGCAGTCGGGTTATATCTTCACCTATGCTTTTGGCATGGTGATCGGAATCGCAGCCTTGGTCACTTGGGTGACCATCGCGGGAGGTAAATAATGAGCAACCTTCTTAGCCTAATTACATTCATTCCTTTGGTCGCAGCGGTCATTTTGGCGCTTTTGGCCCGTGGGGATGGTGAGGCCTCGCAAAGAAATGTGAAATATCTGGCGCTGGCCGCGACAGGGTTCACCTTTCTTGCCTCCCTCATGCTGCTGTCGGGTTTTGAGCCAAATGATACAGGCTTTCAATTTGTTGAAGAGCGCAGCTGGCTTTTGGGCATGCAGTATAAGATGGGGGTTGATGGGATAAGCCTGTTGTTCGTTTTGCTGACGACATTCACAATGCCCCTGGTCGTTGCAGCCTCATGGAATGTCACGCATCGTCTCAAAGAGTATATGATCGCCTTTTTGGTGCTTGAAAGCTTGATGATAGGGGTGTTCTGCGCCTTAGATCTGGTGCTGTTTTACATGTTCTTTGAAGCCTGTTTGATCCCAATGTTTTTGATCATTGGGATTTGGGGTGGCAAAGAGCGGATCTATGCGTCGTTCAAGTTCTTTCTCTACACGTTTTTGGGCTCGGTCCTAATGCTGGTGGCCATGGTGGCCATGTTTGCCGATGCCGGGACCACGGATATGGTGGTGCTTTTGAGCCATAATTTTGGATCAGACACGCTGACTGTGGCAGGTTTTCACATTATTGGCGGGGCGCAGACGCTGATGTGGTTGGCTTTCTTTGCCTCATTCGCGGTAAAAATGCCGATGTGGCCGGTGCACACTTGGTTGCCAGATGCCCATGTGCAAGCGCCCACGGCCGGCTCTGTGGTGCTTGCGGCAATTTTGCTGAAAATGGGCGGCTATGGGTTTCTGCGGTTCTCTTTGCCGATGTTCCCTGTGGCCTCTGACCTGCTGGCGCCTTTGGTGTTTTGGATGTCGGCGATTGCGATTGTCTACACGTCATTGGTCGCCCTGGCGCAGCAGGATATGAAAAAGCTGATCGCCTATTCCTCGGTGGCGCATATGGGATATGTCACCATGGGAATATTTGCGGCCAATCAGCAAGGGATTGATGGCGCGATATTTCAGATGCTGAGTCATGGGTTTATCTCTGGCGCTTTGTTTCTCTGTGTTGGGGTGATTTATGACCGGATGCATACCCGCGACATTGACGCCTATGGCGGCCTCGTAAATCGGATGCCGAGCTATGCATTGATCTTCATGTTCTTCACCATGGCCAATGTTGGCTTGCCGGGCACATCGGGATTTGTCGGTGAATTCCTCACCTTGATGGGGATCTTTCAAGTCAATACTTGGGTGGCGCTCTTCGCGGCCTCTGGTGTGATCCTATCGGCCGCCTATGCTTTGTGGCTGTATCGCCGCGTGGTTTTGGGGGATTTGATCAAGGAGAGCTTGAAATCCATTACCGATATGGCACCGCGTGAGAAGATGATCTTTGCCCCTCTCGTGGCGATGACGCTGATCCTGGGCGTTTATCCCGCGCTCATCCTTGACATCATTGGGCCGTCGGTTGCGGCTTTGGTTGAAACCTATCACAGCAATGTGGCCGCTCACGGCATTGTGAGTTCGGCCGCATCCACTGCGTCCCATTAAAGGGGAATTTTGGAACATGATCGCTTCAGATTTCACGACTGTTCTACCTGAGGTTCTTCTGTCGCTCTATGCGATGCTGGCTTTGGTTGTTTTCGTTTATACGGGCAAGGATCGCCATGCCGTGCTCTCGATTTGGTTGACCAGCGGTGCGTTTTTGTTTCTGGCGCTGATCTTGGCGATGGGCACGCCAACCGGCACGGCCTCCTTTGGCGGGATGTTCATGGATGACAGTTTTGCGCGATTTTGCAAGATTGTGATCTTACTGTCCGCGGCTTTGGTTCTGGTGATGGGCCAAGATTACGCGGCCAAGCATGATATGCTGAAGTTCGAATATCCCCTTTTGGTGGCGCTTTCGGTTGTGGGCATGATGGTGATGGTCTCCGCTGGCAGCCTTTTGACCCTCTATATGGGGTTAGAGCTGCAATCTTTGGCCCTCTATGTGATCGCGGCCTTCCGAAGAGACAGTGCCAAATCCACCGAAGCCGGGTTGAAATATTTTGTGCTGGGGGCTTTGTCCTCTGGTCTCCTGCTCTATGGCACCTCTTTGGTCTATGGGTTTGCCGGAACGGTTGAATTTTCCGGGATTATGGCCGCAACAAGCGGTGGGGATCTGTCCATCGGCTTGCTCCTGGGCCTGGTCTTTGTGATCGCCGGCATGGGCTTTAAGGTTTCCGCCGCACCATTTCACATGTGGGCGCCGGATGTTTATGAAGGGGCGCCAACCCCTGTCACCGCCTTTTTTGCCACGGCGCCAAAGATGGCGGCCATGGGGCTATTTGCCCGTGTCGTGCATGATGCATTCGGCGGCGTGACCGCAGATTGGCAACAGGTTGTGGCGGTTCTGTCGGTGTTTTCTATGTTCCTTGGTGCTGTGGCGGCGATTGGGCAAAAAGACATCAAACGTCTGATGGCCTATTCCTCAATCGCGCATATGGGGTTTGCTTTGATGGGGTTGGCCGCGGGCACCGTGTTCGGCGTACAAGCCATGCTGATCTATATGGCGATTTATATCTCCATGAACATCGGCATGTTCGCCCTAATCCTCTCTATGGAGCGTGACGGCCGGCCTGTGAGTGATATTGCCTCCCTCAGCATGCTGTCAAAATACCAACCTTTAAGAGCGCTTTGTGTCGTATTCATCATGTTCTCTATGGCTGGGGTTCCCCCGATGGTTGGGTTCTTCGGCAAATTCTATGTGCTGCGCGCCGCCTATGAGGCCAATATGGCCTGGCTCGCCATTGCCGGGGTCGTGGCCTCTGTGATTGGCGCCTATTATTACATCCGCATCGTTTATTTCATGTATTTTGGCGCGGAGAGTGAGCCACTTGATACGCAGACGCCGCGTATGCTGACTGTGATTTTGGTGGCCTCCACCGCTGTGATCACTGTCGGTGCGGCCTTTAGCCTGTTTGGCATTGAGCCATTGGCGCAATTGGCGGCGGAGTCTCTTGCAAATTAAGTTGCCCTCTGGCGTCAGCGCCAGTTTTCATGCGCGGGCTGGATCCACAATGGATTTGGCCCGCAGTTATGATGGGGCGCAGGGTTTTCCGCATTGGATTTTGGCTGGAACGCAGAGCAAAGCCCGGGGACGGCAGGGACGCAGTTGGTTATGTCCCGCTGGGGCCTTTGCGGCCAGTTTGGTCATGCAGCCCCGTTGCACCCCCGCAGAGGCCGCGCAACGCTCATTCGTGGCTGCCTGCGCCTTGCGGCGTGCCTTGTCCAGCCTGGTGGGCGCGGGGGCTTTGGCTCAGAAATGGCCAAATGATGTTTTGCTTAATGGTGGGAAAGTGGCTGGGATCTTGCTTGAATCCTCTGGGTCTGGCCAGCTGGTGGACCGTTTGACCATTGGGATCGGTGTGAACCTCGGGCCTGCACCTCAAGATGTCGCACAAGCCAGTTTCCCGCCAATCGGCGTGGCGGATGTGACTGGCGAAAGCCTTGCGCCCGAAGCCTTTCTTTCAATCCTTGCGGCAGAATTTGCAGCGGTCGAGGCGGTTTTGCAGCAGCAAGGCTTTGCTGAGATTCGCGCCGAATGGACCGCGCACGCGGCCCGTTTGGGTGAAGAAATCACCGCACGCACAGGGCGAGAGGAGATCATCGGCCGCTTTGAGGGGCTGGATGCGCAGGGCAATTTGCTGCTGTTGACGGCAGGCGGCAAGAGGGTCATACCAGCCGCTGATATCTATTTTTAGGGCCTATCCAGATGCTACTCGCGATTGACTGCGGAAATACCAATACAGTGTTCTCTATTTGGGATGGCACCCAGTTCATCGCCAACTGGCGGATTGCCACCTCCCATAAACGCACAGCGGACCAGTATTTTGTCTGGCTCAATACTTTGATGACCCTAGATGGCATAGCCAGCGACATCGATGAGATGGTGATTTCGTCGACAGTGCCGCGGGTGGTGTTTAACCTCAGGGTGCTGGCGGATAAATATTTTGGCACGCGGCCGCTGGTGGTGGGGCGCACGGATTGCCAGCTTCCGATTGACGTGCGTGTCGATGCGGGCACGGCGGTCGGGCCGGATCGGTTGGTCAATTCCGTCGCGGGACATGATCTGTTTGGTGGGGATCTCATAATCGTAGATTTTGGGACAGCCACCACCTTTGATGTGGTAGACAGCGATGGCGCCTATATCGGCGGCTCTATTGCGCCGGGGGTGAACCTCAGCCTTGAAGCATTGCACCAAGCGGCAGCCGCTTTGCCACATGTGGATATTTCAAGGCCTTCATCGGTGATTGGCACCAATACAGTGGCCTGCATGCAATCGGGCGTGTTCTGGGGCTATGTTGGTCTTGTGCGGGAAATCTGTGATCAGATCAAAGCTGAACATGGCAAGCCGATGAAAGTCATCTCTACCGGTGGCCTTGCGCCACTGTTCCAACAATCAGTTCATTTGTTCGACGCGTTCGAAGATGAGCTTACAATGCACGGTCTCACCGTGATCCATCAATTCAATAAGGAAATTTGATGAGCCAAAAACGTTTAATGTATCTCCCTCTCGGCGGCGCCGGAGAGGTGGGAATGAATTGTTATGTCTACGGGTACGGACCGCGCGATAAAGAGCGCCTGATTGTCGTTGATCTTGGTGTGACGTTTCCAGATATGGACAACTCACCCGGGGTTGATTTGATCATTCCGGATATTGCCTGGCTTGAGGCGCGCAAAGACCGCATTGATGGCGTGTTTATCACCCATGCACATGAAGACCATGTGGGCGCTGTTGGCCATACCTATGCGCGTCTGGGTGCGCCCATCTACACCCGCGCATTTACCGCCAATATTGCCAGGCGCAAGCTGGAAGAGCATGGGGTTGCCGCCAATGCGGTGACAGTCATGAGCGCTTGGCCAGATCAAGTGGCATTGGGGCCGTTTAAGGTGGGGTTCCTGCCGATTAGCCATTCTATTCCTGAAAGTTCGGGTCTGGTGATCGACACGCCAGAGGGGCGCATTGTGCATACGGGCGATTTCAAATTGGACGAGACACCTTTGGTTGGTGAAGGTTGGGATCCTGTCCTTTGGGGCGAGATTGCCAAACCAGGCGTCAAGGCTTTGATCTGTGATAGTACCAATGTGTTCTCTTTGGCGCCGGGACGGTCTGAGGCAACTTTGGGCGACAATATCACACAATTGGTGGCATCGGCCGATCAATTGGTGGTGGCCACCACATTTGCCAGCAATGTCGCACGGGTCAAAACCTTGGCAGAAGCGGCCCGCCGTGCGGGGCGTTCGGTCTGTCTGATGGGGCGGGCGATGAACAAAATGGTCGAGGCGGCGCTTGAAACGGGCGTTTTGTCAGATTTCCCCCCGGTGATTAGCCCAGAAGAAGCTTTGGATGTGCCGCGTGGCAATCTGATGTTCTTGGTCACGGGCAGCCAGGGCGAGCGGCGTGCAGCCTCGGCGCAATTGGCCAATGGCAAATATCGGGGGCATAAGCTGAAAGAAGGGGATTTATTCCTCTTTTCGTCAAAAACCATTCCGGGCAACGAGCGTGGTGTGATCAAGATCATCAACCAACTGTCTGAAATTGGCGTGGACGTCGTGGATGATTCCACTGGCGCTTATCACGTATCGGGCCATGCCAACCGCCCGGATCTTGAGGCAATGCATGCGTTGATGCAGCCGCAGATCTTGGTGCCAATGCATGGCGAACACCGCCATCTGCGCGCGCATGCGAATTTGGCCAAGGCGAAGGGAATACAATCGGTTGTGGCGGTCAATGGTATGGTGATCAACCTGTCAGGCAATGCACCGAAAGTTGAGGAATTTGTTGAGACGGGTCGCACCTATATTGATGGATCTGTGCAAATCGGAGCTTTGGATGGCGTGGTGCGTGACCGTATTCGCATGTCGCTCAATGGTCATGTGATGGTGAGTGTGATTTTGGATGATGACGGTCCATTGGGTGAACCTTGGTGTGAAATCAAGGGCCTCCCAGAAATAGGCAGCAGCCGCGCGGGCCTGGCCGAAGTTCTGGAAGAAGACTTGAACCAATTCATGATGCGTGCGGGTCGCAAAACATTGGGTGATGATAAGAAACTCGAAGACGAGCTGCGCCGTATTGCACGGCAGTCAGCGCAGTCTGAGATTGGCAAAAAGCCAGAAGTCACGGTTGTGATCAGCCGTTTGTCGTAACCAAGCGAAGACCTCTGCATAACCCAGCCGCCAAGCACAACACTTAGCCCGGTGTCACCACCGGGCTGGGCCTACCTGCCCCCGGCAGGCGCTTCTCTTATTTCATGTTGAAATGGCGTTATGCAGAGGTCTTAAACGGGGTAAGAAATCCGCCCAGCGTGAGCGCCGGGCGGGCCTGCTTTGTCCGTAGCCGCGCTTTATGCGTGCTCGTCCTGAGAAGCGTTGCCGTCCTCTGGTGCCTCGGTCGTGCTGAGATCTTCGGCGTCACCTGCAATGCTGGGCAATTCATCGCCCTGGGGCGTATCATTGGCCGCTGATGGATCTCTGCCTTCGGCCTTCAAACGTTCTGTAAAACTCTGCGCAATAAAATTGGGCATGGAGGCGTCCAGAGTTGCCCCACCACGCGCGTTGTTGCGGGGCTCTGCATCGCGGCTGCGACCACGTCCACGGCCTCGTCCACGGCCATTGGGCCGGTTTGAGTTTTCTTCGCGCTCGGGGGCGGTCGGTTGCGTGTTATCCTCGGCTGTGGCGACGATTGCGGGTGCTAAATCTGTTGGCGCCGCTGCCGTATCGATGGCATCGGGCAATGCCTGCGCGTCGGCAGGCTGCTCGGCTGTTGACTTCTTTGATCTTCCTGCGCGGCTGCGTCTTGCGGGTTTCTTTTCCGCATTTTCTTCTGACAGAGTTTCGGGCTCAGCGGTCTTGCCGGACATCGCGTGTTCCATCCGGGGAATTTCCATTTTCACCAGCCCCTCGATGGCGGCAAAGTTCTTTTCATCTCGGGGGCTACAGATCATCATGGCAGTGCCAGACTTGCCGGCCCGGCCTGTGCGACCGATCCGGTGTACATAGTCTTCCGCATGGCTGGGCACGTCATAGTTGAAGACATGGCTCACATTCGGGACATCCAGCCCACGCGCCGCCACATCAGAGGCCACAAGAAAACGCAGGGTGCCAGATCGAAAATTATCCAAAGTTTCCGTACGCTTCGATTGATCCAGATCGCCATGAATTGGCGCGGCATCAAGGCCGTATTTTTGCATGGACTTGGCCACCACATCGACATCTATTTTGCGATTGCAAAAGATGATGGCATTGGTGCAATTTTCTGCTTCGCTCTCAATCATACCGCGCAAGAGCGCGCGTTTTTCGGTGCCTTCGCGATCTTTGCGGCTGGCTTTGAACATCACGACCGATTGGGTGATTGTATCAGAGGTGGTTGCAGCGCGGGCGACTTCTATTTTGGCGGGCGCTGAAAGAAACGTGTTGGTGATCCGCTCAATTTCCGGCGCCATTGTCGCGCTGAAAAATAGAGTTTGACGGGTGAAGGGTGTGAGTTTGAAGATCCGCTCAATATCTGGAATGAAACCCATATCAAGCATCCGATCTGCCTCATCCACCACCATGATCTGTACGCCGGTCAAAAGTAATTTGCCGCGTTCAACGTGATCGAGCAGCCGCCCAGGAGTTGCAATCAAGACATCTACACCGCGGTCAATCAGCTTGTCTTGCTCCTTGAAGCTTACACCGCCAATCAGCAGGGCCTTGGTCAGTTTGCTGTATTTTGTGTAGGTGTCGAAGTTTTCGGCCACCTGTGCGGCCAATTCGCGGGTCGGGCAAAGCACCAAGCTGCGCGGCATGCGCGCGCGGGCACGGCCGCGCCCCAGCAAGGTGATCATGGGCAGGGTGAAACTGGCAGTCTTGCCGGTTCCGGTCTGCGCGATGCCTAAGACATCTTTGCCTTCGAGCGCTGGAGGGATGGCCCCGGCTTGAATAGGGGTGGGGGTGTCATAGCCAGCTTCGGCAATGGCTTTAAGGACTTTGGCGTCCAAATTTAGGTCAGTGAATTTTATCATGTACGTCCATCAAGATATGTCGTGGCAAGAGATTTGCACAACGGGGGTTGGACGCAGGTCATTCGCGTCCATCGCAGGGTTGGCCCCATGCCAACTCCGTCCGTATAGGCGGTAATCTGCCATAGGTCAAACCCGCATACTGGCATGGCCGCCGCCTAGATTTGGCCCTTAAACCATCATTTCTTTCGTCGCGGTTAAGGCCACATCTGGGTAATCGCGCGCCACGCGGTCAATGTCCCATTGCAGCCGGGTCAAAAACACAATGTCGTCGTCATTGTCCCGCGCCATATGCTGTTTATTGGCCTGTGCGAAGGCATCGACCTTGGCCTGTGGCCCCGAGACCCAGCGCGCTGAGGTGAATTGACTGGGCTCCATACGCACCGGAAGCCCGTATTCGAGCTCAATGCGGCTGGCCAACACTTCAAATTGTAGGGCGCCAACCACCCCGACAATGAAGCCTGACCCAATCATCGGTTTGAACACTTTGGCCGCACCTTCTTCGGCAAATTGCATGAGGGCTTTTTCCAAGTGTTTGGCTTTTAGGGGATCACCAGCGCGGACAGATTGCAGCAATTCTGGTGCAAAACTTGGAATGCCTGTCACCCGCAGTGTTTCGCCTTCGGTCAGCGTGTCGCCAATGCGCAACTGCCCATGGTTTGGAATGCCAATGATATCGCCGGCCCAAGCCTCCTCTGCCAACTCGCGGTCGGCGGCAAGAAAGAGGACCGGATTGGAAATCGCCATTTGCTTCTTGCTGCGCACATGCGTCAATTTCATTCCCCGTTTGAAATGCCCGGAGGCCAAGCGCACAAAGGCCACGCGATCGCGGTGTTTGGGGTCCATATTGGCCTGCACTTTGAACACAAATCCCGCCACTTTGAGCTCCTCCGGGGCGAGAAAACGCGGTTCTGCCCTTTGCGGCTGCGGCTCTGGGCCAAAATCAGCGATGCCCTGCATCAATTCCTGCACACCAAAGGAATTGATGGCCGAACCGAACCAAATCGGAGTCATGGTGCCATCGAGCAGCGCCTGATGGTCCATTTTCGGCAATAGTTCTTTGGCCATTTCAATCTCTTCGAGAAACACCTCCAGAAGTTCCGCAGGCACATGTTCCGCCAAGGCAGGATCATCCAATCCATTGATTTTGATCGATCCAGAGACCTTGTTGCGATCTGCCCTGTCCATAAGTTCCAATTGGTCACGCAAGAGATCATAGGTGCCAATGAAGTCCCGGCCGCGTCCAATCGGCCAAGAGGCGGGCGTGACATCAATCGCAAGGTTTTGTTGTATCTCATCAATGATATCAAATGTATCACGGCTTTCGCGGTCCATTTTGTTACAAAATGTCAAAATCGGCAAATCGCGCATGCGGCAAACTTCGAAGAGCTTCTGAGTTTGGCTCTCAACACCCTTAGCGCCGTCGATAACCATAACCGCCGCGTCAACGGCTGTGAGGGTGCGGTAGGTGTCTTCAGAGAAATCTGAGTGACCTGGTGTATCGACCAAATTGAACCGAAAGGTCTTAAAGTCAAATGACATGGCGGAGGCCGAGACAGAGATGCCCCGATCTTGTTCCATTTTCATGAAATCTGAGCGTGTTCGTCGGGCCTCGCCCTTGGCGCGTACTTGCCCGGCCATTTGAATAGCGCCGCCATATAGAAGAAATTTCTCAGTCAAAGTGGTCTTACCTGCATCAGGGTGGCTGATGATGGCAAAGGTGCGCCGGCGCGCAATTTCTGGCGGAAGTGTGGGGCGGTTGTCTAACATGAGCCGCGTATAGGTTGGGATGATACCATTGGCAAGAAATCCTGTGTCATACAGGAGTCATCGGCGCGTTTTACTTAGGAGCGCTAGTCGATGTTTTTATAGGGCAGGCCACTGGGCAAATACAATGCACGCCGGCTGGGTTTTGCCGGGTGCCATGACGATTGCACCGCCCGGGGCAATCTTTCGACAGCTTCGCTGTCCCGATCTTCGCCGCGCAAGTGAGATTGCACTGCGATGCCATTGGCAAAAATCAAATGCTCGGTGGCAAAACGTATTTTAACGCATTCCACAAAACCGGCCTCAACCCAGTCGATGGTTGTGCCATTGCGTAATTCCTCGGCTTTGATGAACCGTCCGCCATAGCTGCCGTTGGTTTGGGGATATAAAATGCGGTGTTCTGCGCTGAGGATGAGATCATGATCTGTGCCAAAATGGGATTTTGAGATCCTTATTGGACGGTTCTTGCCCTGCGCACGTTGGGTTTCGATCTCAACGCATGTAACTTTCTGCTGTGCGAAGTCATGGGTGAGAACCTCTTGCCCTGGTTTGAGATCTTCGGCTGCGCATTGGCGTCCGTCAGCCAGGGTGATTTGCGTACCAGGGTAGAAAATTGGATCGCTTAGCTCGGCCAATTTGTGTGGATTAACGTGGCAATCTATTCCAATCAGGCGATAGTCTGTATCGGGCTGCAGCGCAGAGAATGCAGATAGATAGACCTGTTTAATCTCGCCCAGCTCAACTTCAACAAAGATCAGAGCGTCGAAGGTTTGCCCGGCCTCGGACATCAGGGTGACTTGACTGTCCAGATGGACAGCAGCGCCAATGGCGCCAATGGCACTATGGGCCGCAACACGATGCCGCCGACCGGAGGCTTCTTCTTGCAATGTCAATCGGGTGGGTTGGGCATTTGTCTTGAGCCGATAGACGTCATCGAGATAGAGCTCGCCATTGACCGACAACGGATCGCCATAGTTTACGCCTTGCACCACCGAAAGTTGCGCACTTGTATAAATTGTGAAGTCTTGCACGTGTGCCATCATTTGAAAATATTTAGGTGTTAAAAATCTACCAAAGTATAATTGATCTCATATATGTGAGAAAAATTTTATATATGCAAACTCAAATTTACATTTTGGTAACTTTTTCGGTAAAGCTGCTCATATTTCTTGTCGATAGCTAGTGTCATGCGCCCTTCTCCAATGCTAGGCTTGGGAAATTCTTAACAAGGAAACAGACAATGGATATGGGAATTTCTGGCAAGAAAGCTTTGGTGTGTGCCTCTTCAAAAGGTCTTGGACGGGGCTGTGCTGAGGCTTTGGCCGGTGAAGGGGTTCATCTGGTGATCAATGGGCGGAATGGTGATATTTTGGCCGCCACGGCCTCTGAGATTCGCTCTACCTATGGGGTATCTGTCACCGAGGTGGCCTGCGATGTCACCACGCCCGAGGGGCAGGAGATGTTGCTGAGCGCAGCCGGGGATGTCGATATTTTGGTGACCAACGCCGGAGGGCCGCCGCCAGGGCTGTGGTCCGACTGGGATCGCGCTGATTTTATCGCAGCTCTTGACGCCAATATGTTAACCCCGATTGCCTTGATGAAAGCCTGCCTGCCGGCAATGATGGCCCGCGGTTGGGGCCGGGTGGTGAATATCACCAGCCAGTCGGTCAAAGCGCCTATTGGGGTTCTTGGCCTGTCCAATGCCGCCCGCACGGGGTTGACCGGATATGTTGCGGGAACGGCACGACAAGTGGCCGAACATGGCGTTACGATTAACAATCTTTTGCCCGGCATTCATGCCACGGACCGGGCGGTCTCACTCGACAGTGGCATCGTAAAGGCCCAAGGTATCACAATGGCGCAGGCGCAAAGCCAGCGACAGGCCACGATTCCCGCGCGCCGCTATGGCACTGCTGAAGAATTCGGAGCGGCCTGTGCGTTTTTATGCTCGCAACATGCGGGATTTATGGTGGGGCAGAATATTTTGCTTGATGGTGGCGCGACAAACGCCACAATTTAACCGGATCACGCCGCGTAGAGCTTTCCTTTTTCAAGCGAATGTCCAAAGGTATGACTGGGCATGCGCGGCAAGCAACGCGCGGCGGATTTTGAAACGAAACATATTGAAGGGCTTTATTGATGAAACATGAAAACGTGCAAGAATATTATGGCAAAACCTTGCAGTCTTCGGCCGATCTCCAAACCAATGCCTGCTGCGAGCCGGCCGAAATGTCCAGCTGGTTGAAGAAAATCCTAGCGCAGCTGCATGATGAGGTGCTGATGCGCTATTATGGCTGCGGTTTGATTGCGCCCGAAGCCCTCAAGGGCGCGCGGGTATTAGATCTTGGCTGCGGCGCGGGCCGGGATGTTTATGCGCTGTCGCAAATGGTGGGCGAAGAGGGCTTTGTGGTCGGTGTGGATATGACCGACGCGCAGCTCGATGTCGCCCGAAGCTTTCAAGACTATCATCGGGAGGCATTTGGATATCGCGCATCAAATGTTGCGTTTCACAAAGGTTATATTGAATCGCTCGGAGATTTACCGCTGGATCCGGGCTCCTTCGACTTGATTGTCTCCAATTGCGTGGTCAATCTCGCGAGCGATAAGCAAGCGGTGTTGCAGGGGGCTTATGAGCTGCTCAAACCAGGTGGCGAGATGTATTTTTCGGATGTCTATGCCGATCGCCGCGTGCCAGAGGCTATGGCGCGCGATGAGGTGCTCTATGGCGAATGCCTGTCTGGAGCTCTGTATTGGAATGATTTTCTTAACCATGCGAAAGTGGCAGGCTTCACAGATCCGCGTTTGGTCACCCATCGCCCCATCACCATTGAAAACCCGGTGCTGGAAGCCGCGGTAGCGCCGCTAAAATTTACCTCCGCCACCTATCGCCTATGGAAATTGGCGGATTTGGAAAGTGATTGCGAGGACTACGGGCAGGCGGTGATCTACAAAGGGACAATTGAAAATTGCCCTCATGGTCTGCCGCTGGATGGGCATCATTGGATCGAAACGGGGAAGGTCTTCCCGGTCTGTGGGAATACTTGGAATATGCTGGCGCAAACGCGATTTGCGGCGCATTTCGAGTTCATCGGCTCATTTGATACGCACTATGGCATTTTCGAAGGCTGCGGCGCTGCGTCTCCTTTTGAAGCTGATGCCGCAGAGGCCAGCTGTTGCTAAATCACCGCATGCCACATACATAAGCCTGAGTGTTTTTGTCAGTTAGGCGCTTCTGTTGTCGAATCCGAGACTTGAAATCCGAAACTTGTCGCGCCGCTTTGCCGGTCAATTCGCGGTGGATGATGTCAGCCTGCGGCTTGAACCGGGGCAGGTGACGTGCCTGCTGGGCCCCTCGGGATGCGGGAAATCGACCACGTTGCGCATTGTGGCAGGGGTTGAGCGGCAAGATAGCGGCGAGGTGTTGATTGACGGCGCATTGGTCTGTGATGGCACGCGCTCGCAACCCCCTGAGCTGCGCAACATCGGCATGATGTTCCAAGATTTTGCACTTTTCCCACATCTATCTGTTTGGGAAAATGTCGCTTTTGGCCTGAAAGGCGCAAAGTCGATGCGTCGCGTGCGGGCCGAAGAGCTTTTGGAGCGGGTCGATTTGACCGGATATGGCGCTCAGATGCCCCATGAATTATCGGGCGGTGAGCAGCAGCGGGTGGCATTGGCCCGCGCGGTGGCGCCGGGACCCAGAATCATGCTTCTTGATGAGCCATTTTCTGGCCTAGATGATCGCTTGCGCGATGGAATCCGTGATGAGACGCTCGAGGTTCTGCGCGAAGCGGGCACGGCAGTTTTAATGGTGACGCATGATCCTGGCGAGGCGATGAAAATGGCCGATGAGATTGCCCTGATGCGAGACGGCAAAATCGTGCAAAAAGGCGCGCCCTATACAATCTATAATTCGCCGATCGATAAAGACGCTGCATCATTTTTTAGTGATATCAATGTCATGGTGGGAAAAGTTAAAGGCGCCCTGGCCAAAACGCCCTTCGGCGAATTCTTCGCGCCCGGTCATGCAGATGGCACGATATTGGACATCGTCATCCGCCCGCAACACATTCGCATTGATTTTGACCGTGCCGGCCAAGGCCCCAGCCCGACCGATGCCATGGGCCACGCGGCGCGCGCCAAGGTGCTGCGGTCGCGATTTTTGGGGCAGAATTCATTGGTGGATTTTAAGCTTGAGCAGGGCGCGGTGCTGACCGCTTCGGTGCCCTCAGTGTTTTTGCCAAAGCCTGACACGCTGTTTTGGCTGCTGGCGCCACGCAAGAATTGCTACGTCTTTCCCCGCTCTGAATGACGCCCAAGCGCGGTTATGATCGATGGCGTGCGCGGTCGGGATGTTTGCTCCACGCCAAATAATCGACCAAGGATTTGCCGGGCTCCTCAACAAATACGGCTGGCATGGCGTCAAGCCGCGTGATTTCATCCACCCGGAGGGTGACAAACCCCTGCGTGCTTTCACACCAAGCGGCTAGGGTCCACAGCCGCCCCCAATAATCCAGCGCCAAAGGTCGCAATCGCCGTACTTGCGAGCCAATCGTAATCTGCATCAACTGCTTCGAACGAATGGCCTGTCTGAGTTTTGGCATATGCTGAAAGCCGCGGGCGGCATCGGCGAAAGGGTAGGTGGCAAAGGACCAACCCGAGGCCGCAGCGCTATCTTCGGGCAACACCCCGTCAATGCGCCGCGACAGGGCTTTGGCGGCGGCCGAAAGCTCGGCATCTTCACTTTCCCCCACGGCTGCCAATCCCAAATGCAGCGCCTCCAGCTCAGTTTTCGTCAAATTGAGCGCCGGCAGCGTATAGGCGGCGGTGATTTGATATCCGAGGCCGCGCTCACCGCGAATGGGCACGCCAGAAGCTGCCAAAGTGTCCATGTCGCGATAAAGCGTGCGGAGCGACACGCCAACAAGCTCTGCCAAATCGCAAGCCCGGTAGAGATTTCCATCGCGTAGGATTTGAATCAGGGAAAAAAGACGGTCTTTGCGTGCCATACTGACAGAATAATGGCAGTTGAGTGTCCACACAACGGCAAAATGTTGCGAACCTGCTTTCTGCTCCGGCACAACTGGCTTAGAAACAGCCAACACTTCATCTAAGGATACACGATATGACCCCTGCATTTCTCACAAACATCCCTCCGATGGGCTATTTGATCATAGCCCTTGTCGTCTTGGTTCTATTCGGCCGCGGAAAAATCTCTGCCATGATGGGCGAAATGGGCAAAGGCATCACCGCCTTCAAAAAAGGCGTCAATGATGGCCAGCAAGAGATTGAGGAAGCCGCATCCGAAGGCGCAAAAGATGTGACGCCTGATACGGAAAAAGACAAATCCTAATCACTATTACCTCTTTGACATAAGGAAGGGTCTCGATGTTTGGATTGGGATGGGCTGAGATACTGGTCGCGGCTGTCGTGGGGCTGATTGTCATCGGTCCTAAAGAATTGCCCGGCGTGTTTCGCAAAATTGGTCAATTTGTCGGTAAAGCCAAGGCCATGGCCCGTGATTTCAGCCGGGCGATGAACGACGCTGCTGATGATGCGGGCGTGAAAGATGCGATGGACTCGGTCAACTCTCTCAAAGATGGGGTGCGCAGCGTCTCGGATCCGACCACCAAGTGGAAAGATTTCGTACCGGGATCTGAAATTGGGAAATTGTCAGAAGAGCGGGCTGAAAAAGCCAAGAAAATGCATGATGCCATGGCTGAACGAGCGCAGCAGCGCCTTGACGCGGAACAAGTGACGAAGGCCGCGGCGGCCCAGGAGACCCAGAAACCTGCGGCAGCAAAAAAACCCGCGCCGGCTAAGAAACCTGCGGCAGCCAAGAAACCAGCGGCTGCAAAAAAGTCGGCGACGCCCAAGAAACCTGCGGCTAAAAAGGCTGCTCCAAAACCGGGTAAAGAGACATGAGCCGCGAAGACGAAAGCCTAGACGATTCTTCTGCCCCTCTGATCGAACATTTGACAGAGCTGCGCACATGCCTAATCCGGGCTGCGCTTGCCTTTATCGTTGGTCTGTTCGCCTGTTTCTTCGTGGCGGAATATATCTTGAATTTCCTGGCTGAACCCATTGCCGAAATTTTACGCCGCCGCGGTGAACTCGCACAGTTGATTTTCACGGCGCCACAAGAAAAATTCTTTGTTTTGATCCGCATATCGGTGATTTTTGGCCTCGGGGTCTCTTCGCCTGTGATCGGCTATCAACTTTGGCGCTTTGTCGCGCCAGGCCTATATAAGGCCGAAAAAAATGCCTTTTTGCCCTTTATCATCGCCTCGCCTGTTCTTTTCCTGATGGGGGCTGCTTTTGCCCATTATGTCGTCAGTCCGCTGGCTCTCAACTTCTTTATTGGATATGCCGATATCATGCCGACGGTGACCGCCTTATTGACGGGAACTGAGGTGCAAGTGGCTGATACTGCCTTGAAGACGCGGTTTCTCGGGTCAGTCCGCGAGACTTTGGACATTGTTTTGAAATTCATCATGGCCTTCGGCATATGTTTCCAATTGCCAGTTTTGCTGACCTTGATGGGCAAAGCGGGCTTGGTCTCTGCGGTGGGCCTGCGGGCTGTGCGCAAATATGCTATTGTTGGTATTTTGATCCTCGCTGGGATCGTCACGCCACCGGATGTGGTGACTCAAATTATTCTTTTCGTGGTGGTTTATGGGCTTTACGAAATATCGATTTGGTTGGTTGTCTATGTTGAGCGTAAACGCAACGCATTCTTGAAAGAGCAGGGCGTCTCTGACGAAGATCTGTTTGCGGATGAGGATGAAGATGGCACCGGGGGGCAAGCATGAGTGATGCGGCTTTGATCCGAATTGCCAATGCGCTAGAGCGTATGTCGCCCGCCCCGCTTGAGGCTCCTGACGTTGCCGAGGCGGAGGCGTTTTTGTGGCACACAAGCCCCGATCAGTTGGAACCGATTGCCAAAGTGTCTCGGGTTGATCTTGATCTGCTCGTCGGCATCGACCGGTCGCGGGACGTTTTGCTTGAAAACACCCTGCGCTTTGCGCGCGGCATGTCGGCGAATAATGCGCTGTTGTGGGGCGCGCGAGGGATGGGAAAATCCTCTCTGGTCAAAGCGGTGCATGCGCAGATCAATGCGCAAGGCCTGCCGTTGAAAGTGGTCGAGCTGCAACGCGAAGATTTGCCGTCGGTCACGCGCCTTCTGGCCTTGCTACGCGGCGCGCCCTATCGCTTTTTACTGTTCTGTGATGATCTATCCTTTTCCCATGATGACCAGCATTATAAGTCTCTCAAAGCTGTTTTGGATGGGGGCATCGCGGGGCGTCCGGACAATGTGATCTTCTATGCCACCTCAAACCGCCGGCATCTCATGCCCCGCGATATGATCGAAAACGAGCGATCAAGCGCCATCAATCCGGGCGAGGCCGTCGAAGAAAAGGTCAGCCTGTCGGACCGTTTCGGGCTGTGGCTGGGCTTTCACCCTTGTGATCAAGATCAGTACCTGAGTATGATTGAGGGCTACTGCGCGGCTCATGGGGTCGCGGTAGACCCTGAGGTGCTGCGTGCAGAGGCGATCGAATGGCAGGCGACACGCGGCTCTCGTTCGGGCCGCGTGGCCTGGCAATTCTTCGTAGATTTGGCCGGCCGCCATGGGGTGGTGGTCTAGGTCGCCACGTCTTGCGTTCTAAATATAGTCATCGGGATCGACGGATTCGAGGCCTTTGCGCACTTCAAAGTGCAAAAATGAAGGCGTTCCCGCGCGGACCTTGGCGATCTCTTGGCCGCGCGTGACCGCATCTCCTTTCTTCACCAATAGGTTGTCGACATTTGTGTAGACTGTCAGCAATCCGTCGGCGTGTTTGATGACAACAATTGCAACGCCCTTTGTGTCTTCGGTGATGGCCGCGACGGTGCCGACATCGGCGGCAGATACCGCCGCGCCCTCTGGGGCCCCAATATCAACGCCCTCATTTGACCCTTTTTTATAGCTGCGAATAATCGTTCCGCTGACCGGCCGCATGAAACGGGCGTCGCTTTGCGAGGCTTGGGTTACGGGGCCGGTATTGGCGACAGGCACAGGCACAGGCACGGTCACAGGCGCCGTGGCGTCGGCGGTCGCTGGCGTTGTCATCGCCTCAGCCGAGGGCAGTTCGCCGCGCGGTTGCGGGCGGGTGCTGCTGGGCGGTGTGGGGGTGATCGAGCCTTCGCCCGGCGCGCTGACTGGAGTGGGTCGGTTTTGAGTGATAGGGATCAACAGATACTGCCCAGGGCGCAGCTCCGTCGTCAGGCTAAGACTGTTCCATTTCGCGAGATCCTCGGCAGAGACCGAATAGAGCCGAGAAATTGTATAGACCGTTTCACCATCAACGACCCGGTGGCGCTTGGGCTCTGCGGGCTTTGGTCCGGCGCTCGGATCATCTGACAATTCACTAATGTCCACCACGGTTGGGGTGAGCGGGGCGCCATCTGCTGCCACAGCTGTCATATTTGAGGGCAGGGCAATCACTTCGCCATAGCGCAAGATCGCCTCCTGCGGGATGCCATTAAATCGGCCCAACCGATCAGCATCGACGCCAATGCGTGCGGCGACATCGCCAATTCGGTCACCTGTTCTGGCCAGGACAACTTGATAGCTTGGGAATGTGATAACCCCGCGTGCATCAGGCTCAGGGCGCTCCGCCACCGCATTTTCGGCCGCACTTGTTGTGTCGAGAATGCCGCCGAATTGATCGCGCACATCCAAGCCGAAACTATTTGTGCAGCCTGCAAGTGCCGTGACCGCACACAGCGATAATATATATTTAGAACCAAATTTAAGTGCCATTATACTCTCCTCACCTGGACCTCTTATTGTGAGATCTCTTAGGTATTTTCTTTGCCCAGACCTTCGAGAAGCGGCACAAAGCGCACGGCTCTTAACTCTTGATAGTCCAAACCCTCTTCAGTTTTCGTCACCTTTACCAAGGTCTGCACGGCATCCGACTGTCCAACGGGCAAGACCATGATACCGCCTATACGCAATTGTGCCAACAGGGGGCCGGGCGGATCTTCGCTTGCTGCGGTCAAAAGGATGCGATCAAAGGGCGCTTGCTCTGGCAGCCCGCGGCTGCCATCGGCGGTAAAGGCGATGATATTGGAGATGTCTTCGGCCTCAAACACCCGACGCGCGGCTTTGACAAGACGGCTGTGTCGATCCACGGTATAAACCCGCCGGGCCAATTGGCTCAATATGGCCGCCTGATAACCTGACCCCGTGCCAATTTCCAAAACCTTACTGCGCGGTTGCACGTCCAGCGCTTCGGTCATCAAGGCCACAATGGACGGCTGGGAGATGGTCTGACCACAGGCAATGGGCAGCGGCGTGTCTTCATAGGCGCGATCTTCAAAGGTTCCGCGAATATATTTGCCACGATCGACTTTCTCCATAGCCGTGAGCACACGCTTGTTGGTCACACCATGCGAGCGCAGGGAGAACAAAAATTGCATTTTACGTTCGGCGGCTGGGTCCATCTTTTAGCCCAAAATTCTGGCCAGGTTTGCCAGTTGGTCATGCGCGGTCAAATCTGCGCGCATGGGTGTGAGAGAGATATAGCCGTCCAAATTCGCCGCGGCGTCTGTGCCATCCTGTGTTGGCGCTTGCTGGGGCCGGCCGTGCATGAATAAGAATTTTCGGCCATTTGGCGCATTGGTGGCATGTGCACCAAAGGCCCCGTCACCACGATACCCTTGTTTAACAGCCTTCATCCCCAAGACTCCGGAGGACGGAACAGGTGGGAAATTAATGTTGTAAAACAATGCATAATCTTCAGCGCGCGCAAAGCCCGCATCCAGACAGGCTTGAATGGCCGCAACACCGTGACCGGCACTGGCCTCAAAACTATTGTCCAAATCCGTGTTTTGCGGTCCGTAAAACTGCGAAAGGGCAATAGAGGGAACCCCGGCAAGCGCCGCTTCCATCGCCGCACCGATGGTGCCGGAATAGACGGTATTTTCCGCAGAGTTATTGCCTTTGTTAACGCCGGATAAAACCAAATCCGGGCGCTGGGGCAATAGATCGTTGAGCCCAGCCAGGATGCAATCGGCCGGAGAGCCTTCTACTGCAAACTTTCGCGCCGCATATTGATGCACAAGCACGGGTTTCGTGTAAGAAATACAATGGCCAACACCCGATTGCTCAGATTGTGGCGCCACTGTCCAAACCTCACCCTCGGGGCCGGCCAGCTGGATTGCGAGATCATGCAGCACCTGCAGGCCGGGCGCCATAATTCCGTCGTCATTTGTGATAAGTATACGCATAGACCTTGGTTAAAAGGTTGTGCCGCGGCGGGCAAGCCTGATCGACCCGCAGCCCAGGCATTTTCTCCACCAAGGTAAAAATATCCGCAGTTACGCGACGGCAAACAGGTCTAGGGCTGCAACTATCCGGGCCGCTTCGCTGTCGCAACTGCTCAAGGCACTGCGATCTTCACCGGGATAGAAGCGCGCGCGCGTGGCCGTGGGCATGGGGGCGGGGGTAAGGATTTCGACTTTGGGGCCGGTTTTAGCGGTCTCGGCCTGCCAGCTTTTGGCCAAGGCGATCTGCGCCGATTTTGTGGCGCCATAGCTGCCAAAGAATTTTTCCCCGCCGCAGGGATCGTCAAAGAAAACAGCCGTTCCGCTCTGATGCAATAAGGGCGCGATATTGGGGATCAACATGCCGGTGGTGGTGACGTTGAGCTTGATTGACTTGTCCCAATCGCGGGCATCTATGCAATTGGCCGGCGCCAGGGGGGCGGCATGTATTGCGCAATGGGCCCATAGGTGCAGCCCGCCCCAGCGATCATGGATCGATCGGCACAGGTGGCGCACGGCATTCACGTCTGTGACATCAATGGGCGCGAGGGTTGCTTGGCCACCGCAGGCTTGGATGCGGTCATCCAAGTCTTCAAGTCCACCCGTGGTCTTTGCCACAGCGACAATGTGAAATTTCTGCGCAAGCTGAAGCGCCAAAGCTGCGCCAAGCCCACGCGAGGCGCCAGTGATGAGAATGGGATATGTCATGGGGCGCGTCATGGGGGCAAATGCGCAGCAGGTCAAGGGGCCCGGCGCTACTCATTGGCCTTCATTTGAAACCCGCTGGAGATTTGATCTGAGGGGATCACGGGATAGTCGCCGCTGAAACAAGCGTCGCAATATTGCGGCTGTGCGCTGTCGCGGTCGGTGCCGCCAACCGCGCGGTAAAGCCCATTGAGCGAGATAAACTTCAAACTGTCGACGGCCAAATGTTGGCGCATCTCCTCTTCGGACATGGTGGCGGCCAATAGTTTTTCGCGATCTGGCGTATCTACTCCATAAAAGCAGGGCCAAGCCGTTGGCGGACTTGCGATGCGGAAATGCACTTCAGCGGCGCCAGCGTCTAGGATCATCTCTTTAATCTTGCGCGATGTGGTTCCGCGCACAACGCTGTCGTCCACCAAAATCACCCGCTTGCCGCGGATCAAAGCCCGGTTCACATTCAGCTTCAAACGCACGCCCATGTTGCGAATTTGCTCGCTGGGCTCAATGAAGGTCCGGCCCATATACTGATTGCGAATGATGCCCATGGCATAGGGAATGCCCGATTCAAGCGAAAATCCAATCGCCGCAGGCGTGCCGCTGTCGGGCACAGGGCAAACGAGGTCGGCTTCTACCGGCGCTTCTTTGGCCAATTCGCGGCCGATGGCCTCGCGGGTTTCATAAACGCTTCGGCCGCCGAGGATGCTGTCGGGGCGGCTGAAATAGATGTGCTCGAAGACACAAAACCGCGGCCGCGCCGGGCGAAAAGGATAACTGCTTTCAACGCCATTGGCGGTGATAACCACCATCTCGCCGGGGTGAATTTCGCGCACAAACTCGGCGCCAGTGATATCTAAAGCGCAGGTTTCGGAGCTGAGTACCCAACCATCGCCCAATTGACCCAAGACCAAAGGCCGCACGCCCAATGGATCGCGCACGCCAATCAGCTGGGTTTGTGTCATGGCAACGATGGAAAACGCCCCTTCAACGCGGCGCAACGCATCTTCCATCCGTTGCGGGATGTTCTGCTGGAGGCTGCGGGCCATGAGGTGAATAATGCATTCGCTGTCCGAGGAGGATTGGAAAATCGACCCGCGTCCAATCAATTCTTTGCGCAGAGAATTGGCATTGGTAATATTGCCATTATGCGCAATCGCCGCGCCGCCCATGGAAAACTCACCGAAAAAGGGCTGCACATCGCGCATCGCCGTGTTGCCCTTGGATCCGGCGGTCGAATAGCGCACATGTCCGATCGACAGATCGCCCGGCAGCTGCTCCATGATTTTTGCACTGGTAAAATTGTCGCGCACATAGCCAAAGCGGCGCACAGAATTGAAGCCGAGGGTTTCATCATGGGTGACAATGCCGCCAGCCTCTTGGCCGCGATGTTGCAAAGCATGTAAGCCAAGGGCGGTGAAATTCGCCGCATCCGCTGTCCCAATCACCCCAAACACGCCGCATTCTTCGCGCAGTTTATCGTCGTCAAAGGGATTTGTGTGCATCTGGTCCAACGGTTGGGTCACGCGATAGGCTCCGGTATATGACGTTACACCCCATGCCTTACGCCATCACAGCAGGCATGTCACTTTGACAATGCGAAAAACACGGTGTTTTTCTCATAAAAATGAAAAAAAACACGGCCTGCGTTCTGGAGCGATCGGTTAAAATTACCGACGTTTAAAGGGAATTTATGCGCTGCACTCGCCAACCAGTTGATCGTATTGAGTTCTTAACCAACCCAATGCGGCTTCCGGGTTTTGATCCTGTACATCGTCCACATAGCGCTCAAAGACTGCGGCTGAGCGTGATGTCTCTAGCGCCACAATATCTTGGTTCGGCATCACGGTGAAGTAGATGAAAAACCCGACGGCCACCAAGATAACACCGCGGACCACCCCGAAGAAAAAGCCCAGCATTTGGTCAAAGCCCCCAAAGATGGAGCGTTGCACAATGGCCGAAAACAGCGGTGTGAAGAGGGAGACCAAGAGCAAGGACAGCGCAAAGACGATGGCAAAGCTGGCAACAATCAACAATTCGCAGCTGTCACCCAACATATCGCCCAGATAAGGAATTTGTCGCACCAATGGTTGCGCCGTGTCGGCAAAAACAAATGCGATGAATGCCGCCGCGATCCAGCCGGCAATGGCCATAATCTCACGCACCAGGCCGCGAGAATAGGCCAGCAAGGCTGACATCACGATCGCTATCGCAACACCGCCGTCGACTATTGTAAAACCGTCCACTGTGCTTCTCCACTCTGCGCTGTTTAGCGGCTTCCGAACAGGTCTTCAACAAATTGAGCCAAATCATCAATTGGCCGCAATGTAATTCCCGCAATATCTTCAAGTTTTTTGGCGGCCGGCGCCAGCGCCTGACAGAAACCAAGTTTCTGCGCTTCTTTCAACCTATTTTCTGCCTGTGAGACGGGTCTTAACGCGCCTGAGAGCGAAATTTCTCCAAAAATAACGGCATCTCTTGGCAAAGCTGCGTCTTCACGGGCGGAAATTAAGGCTGCGGCCACGGCCAGGTCAGCCGCCGGTTCTGTGACACGCATACCTCCGGCCACATTTAAGTAGACATCTAGACCGGTGAAGGGGATGCCGCAGCGGGCTTCCAATACGGCAAGAATCATCGCCAGCCTTTGCCCATCCCAGCCAACAACGGAGCGTCGCGCCTGCCCGTGCGGCGAGGGGGCGACAAGGGCTTGAAATTCGCAGAGGACTGGGCGCGTGCCCTCTATCCCGGCAAAGACCGCGGAGCCTGCTGTTGTCTTGCCGCGTTCGGACAAAAAGAGAGCAGAGGGGTTTTTGACTTCGACCAAACCCTTGCCGGTCATCTCAAAAACACCAATTTCATCGGCCGGCCCGAAGCGGTTTTTCACGGCGCGCAACAGGCGAAACTGATGATTGCGCTCGCCTTCGAAGTATAAAACCGTATCGACCATATGCTCCACCACCCGGGGCCCGGCGATTTGCCCATCTTTGGTGACATGCCCGACCATAATCACCGCCACGCCCTTGCGTTTGGCATAGCTGGTCAGCTCATGGGCGGAGGATCTTACTTGGCTAACCGAGCCGGGGGCCGCTTCGATGTGATCGGCCCACATGGTTTGAATGGAATCGATGATGACCAAATCGGGCTTTTCAGCATCCAAGGTGGTCAGAATATCGCGCAGATTGGTCTCAGCGGCGAGGATCACAGGGCTTTCGCTAAGACCAAGGCGTTGGGCGCGCATGCGCACCTGCGCGGTGGCTTCCTCGCCAGAGATGTAAATGACCTTCAAACCATTGCGGGCGAAACGTGCGGCGGCCTGCAGCAAAAGAGTGGATTTGCCGATCCCAGGATCCCCACCGACCAAGAGGGCGCTGGCCTTGACCAATCCGCCCCCCAATACCCGGTCCAATTCTGCCACGCCAGCCATGGTGCGCGCGGGTGGTTCTTCCACCGTGGCCAGATCGGTCAGCGTGATGGTCCGGCCCCGTTTGCCGCCAAGTGTTTTGCCTGGACCCGCCGAGAGCGGACCTTGGTCCACCAGAGTGTTCCACTCCATGCAGCTGTCGCATTGACCGGCCCATTTGCTATGAGACGCGCCGCATTTGCTGCAGGTGAATGTCGCTTTGGCCATGTGGTGTCCTTTTCATCTGGCCTTGAGATATAGGGTGCTGCCGATAAAGTAAGCCTGAAAATGTTGAAAGTTACGGATTAACGCAGGGTCTCAATTGGACCTTCGGCGCGACCATTCACAAATTGCTCCACATAGGGATCGCCGCTTTGCGCCATATCTGTCTGACGACCGCACCATTGAATGGTCCCGCGATGCAGCATGGCCACTTTATCGGCGATGGTGTGCACAGAGGTCATGTCATGCGTTATGGTCATGGCCGTCACCCCCATCTCCACGACGATTTCGCGGATCAATTCGTTGATGACACCGGACATAATGGGGTCGAGCCCGGTGGTGGGTTCATCAAAGAAAATAATTTCTGGTTCGGCGGCAATGGCTCTCGCAAGGCTGACACGTTTTTGCATGCCGCCAGAGAGCTCGGCTGGAAAGCGATCTGCCACGTCCGGCGCCAGACCCACGCGGCGTAATTTTTCGATGGCAATTTCGCGGGCCTCTGCCAGGGGGCGTTTGAGCGCACCGCGCTGAAGCCGGAAGGCTATATTTTGCCAGACCGGCATCGAATCGAACAGCGCACCGCCTTGAAACAGCATGCCAAAGCGGCTCAGAAAGGCGTCTCGTTTGACTTGGGTGACATCTTGGCCATCGACCAAAATGCGTCCGCTATCGGGTTCGACTAGGCCCAAAACCGTTTTGATCAAAACAGATTTTCCGGTGCCCGAACCACCGATGATCACCATGCTTTCGCCGCGCTCGACGGTTAAATTCACCCCACGCAGCACATGATTGGAGCCAAAGGATTTATGTATGTTTTCAAAGGTTATCATGCTGTAAAGAATACCGCTGTGAGCAGGAAATTTGCCGCCAAAATCAAAACCGCTGCCGCTTGCACGGAAGCTTTGGTTGCCGCGCCCACGCCCTGCGCGCCGCGGCCCGAGTTCAGCCCATAATAGCATCCCATCAATGTGGCGATAAATCCAAAGGCCATGCCCTTGGCCATTGAGGAGAGGATATCGGCAGAGGTTAGGAAGTTCATCGTGTTTAAAATATAGGTGGCGGGGTTAAAGCCTAGGGTTTGTGTGGCGACGATAAAACCGCCAAAAATGCCGATGCTATCGGCCACGGCGACCAAGACGGGCCCCGCCATGAGCCCAGCCAAGACCCGCGGCATCACCAAATATTTCATCGGGGCGGTGGACAGGGTGACAAGCGCATCAATTTGTTCCGTGACTTTCATCGTGGCCATTTCAGCGGCGATGGAACTTGTGACACGCGCAGCAATCATCAACCCCACCAAAACCGGTCCCAATTCGCGCACCATGCCAATGGCAACAATTTGCGGCACAACCTCAGGAGCGTTGAAGCGCGACCCGCCGGAGTAAATTTGCAAAGCCAAAGCCGCCCCCGTGAACAGGGCGGTCAACCCGACGACGGGCAGGGACAGGTAGCCGACATTCAACAGCGCGGTGAAAAATTCGCGCAGATAAAATGGCGGGCGAAAGACATGGGACAGGGTGGCCAGCGCAAAGAGCACCAAACGGCCCAAAGCGGAAATCGCATCGATGCATAAGCGCCCCAGCGCACGGACAATCAAGATCATCTGCGCGCTCATTGATTCACATAACGCCGCGCATAGCGGGCGCCCAGCGATGTGAGAATTTCATAACCGATCGTCCCGGCTTTATCTGCCAATTCATCCACCGATTGATAGGGACACAGGATATCCAAAGTCTCGGGCGGTTGTGGCAAGGCTGTGACATCCACGCCAATCATATCCATTGAGACCCGTCCGACGATGGGGCAGGCTTGGCCCTCGTGCCACAGCGACGCGTTATTGGACAGGGCGCGCAGCAGCCCATCGGCATAGCCGGCGGCGACAGTTGCGATCCGGGCAGGGGCACTGGCGCTCCAACTGTTGCCATAGCCCACGGTTTCCCCTTCCGCAACATCGCGAATTTGAATCACCGGCAAAGACAAATGCACCACAGCTTCGGCCTGAGCATAGGGCGCGCCGCCATAAAGGCCGATACCCGGGCGGGTCATGTCAAAATGATACTCCGGTCCCAGTAGTATCCCGCCCGTCGCGGCCAGCGAGCGTTTCAAGCCCAAGCCATCGGTCATTGCGCAAAATTGCGCCAATTGTTGCCGGTTCATCGGATGATCGGGTTCATCGGCACAGGCCAGGTGACTCATGACCAAACTTGGGTTTAATCCAACCACCAAATCCCGTACCGCCTCCCATTCCGAGGCCTCCATGCCCAAGCGGTTCATGCCGGTGTCAAGCTGGACCCCAAAGGCATGGCCGGGTAGGGCTTCCAAATGGCGCGTCAGCTGGTCCAAAGAGTTAAGCAAGGGCACGAGATGCAGATCATGGATCATGTCCGTATCGCCCCGCATGTGCCCAGAGAATACATAAATAGTCACATTATCGCCCAATTCACGGCGAATTGCCGAGGCCTCTTCTGCGGCGGCCACAAAGAAATGTCGCACCCCCGCAGGATAGAGCGTGCGTGCAACCCGCCCGGAATCCAGACCATAGCCATCGGCTTTGACCACAGCGGCCGTTTCAACATTTTCGGCAGACATGCGATCTAAAGTGGACCAATTGTTGGTGATCCCCTTCAGATTAATCGTTAAATTTCCTGTGCTCATGGGGCGCTTCGGTCCTGCTATTTATAAATTTCACCGGGATTTTATGCGCCGAATTGGGCAGAGGGTCAATCGACTGATGCTTTAGAATTCATCCTCAAGCGATTGTTGCCATGGTTTGACGAGATTGCCAAAGCGGGTGAACTGCCCTTCAAAACTCAACTCGACTGTGCCAATTGGCCCATGCCGTTGCTTTCCGATGACCACCTCGGCCTTGCCATGTAGGCGCTCCATCTCTTCTTGCCATTGGCCCATTTTGTCCAGCTCATGATCACCCGGTTTTTCGCGCTCTTTGTAATATTCCTCGCGGAACACAAACATCACCACATCCGCATCTTGCTCAATCGAGCCAGATTCGCGCAGATCTGACAATTGTGGCCGCTTGTCTTCACGGTTTTCCACCTGACGCGAGAGCTGTGAAAGGGCGACCACTGGAATATCAAGCTCTTTGGCGATGGCTTTGAGGCCCATAGTGATCTCGGAAATCTCATTCACCCGGTTTTCTGACCGTCCAGTGCCGCGGACCAGTTGAAGATAATCCACAAATAATGCGTCCAGCCCATGGGTTCGCTTCAAACGGCGTGCGCGGGCGGCCAGCTGGCTGATCGGCAGGGCCGGGGTATCATCAATGAACAAAGGCGCCGCCTCCAGCTCTTTAGCCGCATCGACAATTCGGCGAAACTCGCTTTCGGTAAAGTCGCCCCGGCGAATTTGATTTGAAGGGATTTCTGCCACCTCGGATAAAATGCGCGATGCAAGCTGTTCGGCTGACATTTCCAGGCTGAAAAAGCCAACGACCCCGCCGTCCACCGCACCCTCTTCGCCAGAGGTGGTGATGCCCTTTTTATAGGCCCGTGCGATGTTAAAGGCGATATTGGTGGCCAATGAGGTTTTGCCCATTGAGGGGCGGCCAGCCAAGATCAAAAGATCTGACCGATGCAGCCCGCCCAGTTTTTTGTCCATATCAATCAGCCCGGTCGACACGCCCGCAAGACCGCCTTCGCGTTGATAGGCGGCATTGGCGACTTTGACCGCATCCGTGACGGCGGTCAGAAAGGATTGAAAGCCTTGCTCAGTCTGGCCCTGCTCGGCCAAAGCATAGAGCTTTTGTTCGGCTTCAACGATTTGCTCTTTAGGTTCGCTTTGCACATCCACACGGGCCGCCTTCGCCGCGATATCATTGCCCACCTCGATCAACTCGCGGCGGATGGCCAGATCGTAGATCATTTCGGCATAATCGCGCACGGCAAAGGAGGATATTGCCGCGCCCGCGAGCCGCATCAAATAGGCGGGCCCGCCTAATTCTGCCAGCCCGGCATCATCTTCCAAAAAGGCCTTCAAAGTGACGGGGCTTGCCAGATTGTTTTTGGCAATACGCGCTGCGGCGGTCTCAAATATCCGCGCATGGACCGGGTCATAAAAATGCTCTGCCCGCAAAATCTGCGCGACGCGGTCGAATAGATCGTTGTTTGTGAGGATGGCGCCAAGCAATTGTTGCTCGGCCTCAATGGAATGCGGCACGCCAAGAGGGGCCACCTCGTTTGCTGGGGGCTGCAGATTCGCAATCTCATTCATATCCGACTCCTCAATGCCTCACGCTTACTGCAAGTCAGGATGTTTGGCTATGTAGAACAGATCGGTGCACAACCTGTGGATAAACCTCAGATTGCGCGCTCATATGGCCATATTTCACGGCTCTGCGCTAGATATAGTGGTGCGAAATCACCGCTATACTCTGCACCATATCAAATCCGCCATCGGCCGTCAGCTTGTCCACATTTTGCCCACAGGTTTATACCGGAAAATGCTTATTTGGCGCGTGCCTCTTGCCACTCTTCTGGAGATTTCAGAAAGATTTCCACCTCGCGCAGGGTCTTGCTGTCAAATGTGCCCTGTGCGCGGGCTTCCGCCAGCACATCCCACCAGGTGCACAGATGATGCAATGTCACCCCATGATCGCTTAGGTTTTTTTCAGTCTGAGGGAAAATCCCGTAATAGAAAATCACGGCCGTATGAGCGCAGGTTGCGCCCGTCTCACGAATGGCATCGACAAAGGAGATCTTGGATCCACCATCGGTGGTCAAATCCTCTACCAGCAAAACCCGTTGCCCTTCGGACATGGCCCCTTCGATGCGGGCATTTCGGCCGTAGCTTTTGGGTTTCTTGCGCACATAGGTCATCGGGAGCGCCATGCGCTCGGCCACCCAGGCGCCAAATGGGATGCCGGCGGTCTCGCCGCCTGCCACATTGTCAAACGCCTCAAACCCGGCGTTGCGCATAACAGTAACGGTCAGAAAATCCATCAAAGTGCTGCGAATACGCGGGAAGGAAATCAGTTTGCGGCAATCAATATAGGTTGGAGAGGGCTTGCCGGAGGCCAAAACAAAGGGCTCATCTGCATTGAAATGCACAGCTTTAATTTCCAGCAGCATTCTGGCGGTCAACCGCGCGATTTCGCGTTGGTCGGGATAGCTTGTTGGTATCATGAGCAGGGCCCTTTGTTGCTATGCGCTCAGCTCGTCACGGTCCAGTGAAGATCAAAGCCAGGATTAAAGAGAGTGACCGGACCGGCGCCCGTGTCGATATGGGTGGCAAATTGTACCGGATCGCCCTTGGTTAGGGTGATCGTATCGGCATTTGGCGCCAGGCCGTAAAACTGCGGACCAAACAGCGCGGTGAAGCCTTCGAGCCGATCCAGCGCAGCGGCAGCCTCAAAAACCTCCGCCAAACACGACATGGTATTTGTGGCCGAAAACACACCCGCGCATCCGCAGGCGCTTTGCTTTGCGTCATCGGTGTGCGGGGCGCTGTCGGTGCCGAGAAAATAGCACGGATTGCCACTTGTGGCGGCCTCAAGTAGGGCTAGGCGATGGGTTTCACGTTTGGCCACGGGAAGGCAATAATAATGCGGCCTGATCCCACCGGCGAGAATATGATTGCGGTTGATGATCAGGTGATGGGTTGTGATCGTGGCGGCCAGCTGGCCCGGATCAGATTTGGCATAGGCCGCAGCCTCTGCAGTTGTGATATGCTCCATGACCACTTTAAGACCCGGCACCCGGCGGCGCAGGGGATCTAGAACCCGGTCAATGAACACGGCCTCGCGGTCAAAAATATCGATATCTGCATCGGTGACCTCGCCATGCACGCACATGGGCATGCCAATCTCGGCCATCTTCTCCAGCACCGGTTGCACCTTGTCAAAATCTGTCACGCCGCTGGCGGAATTTGTTGTCGCCCCGGCAGGATAGAGTTTGGCCGCCGTCACCAGTCCAGAGGCATGGGCCGCGGCCAGGTCCTCGGGGTCGGTTTGCTCGGTCAAATAGAGCGTCATCAGCGGCTGGAAATTTGATCCAGTGGGCAGGGCGGCCAGAATGCGGCTGCGATAGGCCGCGGCTTGGGCGGCCGTCACCACCGGCGGAACCAGATTCGGCATGATGATGGCGCGTCCAAAATCGCGCGCAGTTTCCGGCGCCACGGCTGTCAGCATATCGCCATCGCGCAGGTGCACATGCCAATCATCGGGGCGGGTGAGAGTCAAACGATCTGTCATGGCTGCTGTTTAACCGGGCCAGCGGGGCGCTGCCAGTGCAAATTTGCCTCATAGGGCAGGCGTTTTCAATCCAGCGCCCGCCTCTTGTATAGCGCGGCGGCACGACACATGTTAACGGTTTGGAAAATCGTCACGAAAATAGGAGATGCGCCGATGTTGACCTTTGTCCTGTCTGTGATTGCAGGGTTCGCCACCCCTTTTGTTGAGCCACTTTTGACCAAATTGATCCAGCCACGTTTGGATGAGTTTCCGGTGCATGAGGGCGAATACCGCACGATTACCTTTGTTTTACTGCTGCTCGGCGTCGCCATCGCGGCGATATCTTCGGGCGTTATGGTCTCGGCGTTTACGGTCTTATTCGGCGGGCTCTTGGGGCTTTTCTTGGTGCGTCTGTTCAAAGCGATCAAATCTTTGATCGATGGCGCCGAAAGAGATGCCCAGGATCGCTAGGCACCAGCCGATCTATGCAATCGCTGCATAGCGGGATTGTGGTTTTTTGCACTGCTCAACCCTTTGGATCGTCCCTATCTACAGGTCATCGAAACACAGGAGTTTTTTAAATGGCAACTATCGTAGACGTCCCACAAGGCAACCGTATCGCCGCAGGCCTGAACCGTGTGTTGAGCGGCTTTCTCAACTTTCTGGTGTCGATCAGCACAGCGCAATCGCGGGTGCGTCAGATTGAATTTCTCTGCGCTCTGACAGATCAAGAGCTGGCCCAACGCGGGTTGACCCGTCAAGACATCGTGCGCCACGTCTACCGCGACGCCTATTACGTCTAAGACCCTGTGTCTGAGGCCACGGCCTGAGGCACCTCCCCCCAACCCTTGCCCCTCGGTTGGTCATATATTCTCTAATAGGCTTTCAGGCTTGGGGCAAAACAATCTGCCATAAAAACTAAGATCAAAAATGGGCAACATGCAAGACCTCTGCATAACGCCAGTTCACCACGCAATGAGGGCTGCGCCGGCCTGGGCGGGCGCATATGTCGGGTGGTGAAATCACTGCAAATTTTGAGCCATAACCATACTTATCAGTTAACCCAGATGGTGAATGCGCCTGCCGGGGGGCAGGCAGGCGCAGCCCGGTGTTGCCACCGGGCAAAATGCTTTTGGCTTGGCGGCTCGGGTATGCAGGGGTCTTTAGCGACGAAACACGGCATCGACCCGCAGCCTTGCCGAGAGTGGTTTGAAGCTGCTGTCAGGGGAAAAGCAAAAACTCCCCGCCGGGGCGAGGAGTTTTCAAGTTTGTGCGCGCCGCCTTTGCGGTGGCAATAGCTCTTAGGTCAGGCTTTCGTCGATTGCTTTGCACGCGGCCACCAAGCCTTTGACAGCGTCGACGGATTTGTCGAACATCGCCTGCTCATCTTTGTTCATTTGAATGTCGATGACGCGCTCAACACCGCCGCCGCCGATGACGGTCGGCACGCCCACATACATGCCCTTTAGACCCAAGGCGCCATCCACATAGGCCGCGCAGGGCAGGACACGCTTTTGATCGCGCAGATAGGCTTCGGCCATTTCAATCGCTGATGTGGCCGGTGCGTAATAGGCCGACCCGGTTTTGAGCAATCCGACGATTTCCGCGCCGCCATCACGGGTGCGCTGGATGATTGCGTCGAGCTTGTCTTGCGTGGTCCAGCCCATGCGCACGAGGTCGGGCAGGGGGATGCCGCCGACGGTGGAGTATCGGGCCAAAGGCACCATCGTGTCGCCATGACCGCCCAGCACAAAGGCCGTGACGTCGCGCATGGAGACATTAAACTCAAGGCTCAAGAAGTGACGGAACCGCGCGCTGTCGAGCACGCCCGCCATGCCGCAGACCATATTATGCGGCAGGCCAGAGAATTCGCGCAGCGCCCAAACCATCGCGTCGAGCGGGTTTGTGATGCAGATTACAAAGGCATTGGGCGCATGATCGCGGATGCCTTCCCCCACGGATTTCATCACTTTAAGGTTAATCCCGAGAAGGTCATCGCGGCTCATACCAGGTTTGCGCGGCACACCAGCCGTTACAATGCAGACATCGGCGCCGGCAATATCGGCATAGGATTGCGTGCCTGACATGGCCGCATCAAAGCCTTCGGACGGGCCAGATTGTGCGATATCCAAGGCTTTGCCCTCGGGCATGCCTTCGGCAATATCGAACAACACAATGTCGCCCAGTTCTTTTAGGGCGGCCAAATGAGCCAATGTGCCACCGATCATACCGGAGCCAATGAGAGCAATTTTGGGTCGTGCCATGGGTATCTTCCTCAAATGTGAATTTGCAAGATCGGTTACACCCAAATGTGCGGCGTGCCAAGGGAACATCGTCGTAAACTTGCAGGGTGGCGAGGGTTCGCTTTCGGGCGATCGGGCATTTTTGCTGCAATGCGGCAAAATGCACTTGAATTTTAACTGCGATTGGTGGCAGTTATGCGCAACATTGTTGCGAGGCCAAAAATGACTCTACGTCCCTATCGTTCTGTTCTCTATATTCCCGGCAGCCGGGCGCGTGCGCTCGACAAAGCGCGAACCATGCCTGTGGATTCGATAATTTTCGACTTGGAAGACGCCGTGGCGCTGGAAGAAAAAGCCTCCGCTCGGGCAGTTTTGGTGGCGCATCTGTTGGATGGGGGCTACGGGTCCCGCAGCCAAATCATTCGCATTAATGGGCTCGATACCCCCTGGGCTGCTGAGGACATCGCGGCGATTGGCGAAGTCCGACCCGAGGCGGTGTTATTGCCCAAGGTTGATAATGCCCTGATGATTGCCGAGTTGGGCGCGGTGATGGACCGGCACGAAGGCTTTGAGAACACCCAGATCTGGGCGATGATGGAAACCCCGCGTGGCATCTTGAATGCGGCCGAGATTGCCGATGCGCCGCGGATGGGGGGCATGGTGATGGGCACCAATGATCTGGCCAAGGATCTCAACACGAGATTTGATCCGGCGCGCGCGCCTTTGCTTGCCGCTTTAGGCCACTGTGTTTTAGCTGCAAAAGCGGCTGGAATTGTCATTGTGGACGGGGTTTATAATGCCTTTAAGGATGAGGCAGGTCTGCAAGTTGAGGCCTCTCAAGGGCGTAATATGGGATTTGACGGCAAAACCTTGATTCACCCGGCGCAGGTGGCCATTGCCAATCGGGTCTTTGCGCCCACGGATGAGGAGATTGATCTGTCTGAGCGGCAAATCGCAGCCTTTGAGGCGGCCACAGCGGAGGGGCTCGGCGTTGCGGTTGTGGATGGTAAGATCGTGGAGAATTTGCATATTGAAACGGCCCGGGCCACTTTGGCCAAGGCTGCAATGATTGCAACACTGGAGGGCCAGGCGTGAAGATTTACAGATTTTTGACCGACGACGATTCGTCTCAGTTTTGCCATAAAGTGACCGAAGCCCTGTCCAAAGGATGGGAGCTTTATGGCGATCCGACCTATGCCCATGATGCAACTGTTGGAGTGATGCGCTGCGGTCAGGCGGTCGTGAAGGAGATTGAAGGGGCGTATAGCCCTGAGATGAAACTGGGAGCGCAATAATGAAGACCAATGCGGGGTTGTTCTTTGAGGATTATTGTGTCGGACAGGTCATAGATCATGCAGTCCCGCGGACGGTGGGGGGCGGTGAACGCGCGCTCTATCATGCGCTTTATCCGGCGCGCCACGCGCTCTATTCCTCCGATAGTTTTGCACAAAGCTGTGGCCTGCCTCAAAGCCCGCTGGATGATCTCATCGCGTTTCATGTGGTTTTTGGCAAAACGGTGCCGGATATCTCTTTAAACGCTGTGGCCAATTTGGGCTATGCGGAGGCGCGCTGGCTGCGGCCTGTTTATCCCGGCGATACGCTGCGTGCGCGCTCTACCGTGATTGGTTTGAAGCAAAACTCAAGCGGCAAAACCGGCGTTGTTTGGGTGCGCAGTGAAGGGTTCAACCAGGCAGATGAGATGGTGATGTCTTTCGTGCGTTGGGTCATGGTGCGCAAGAGGGACGAAGCGGCCCCTGCACCACAAACCGTTGTGCCGGAGCTTGAGAAGGCCGTCTTAGCATCGGAGTTGATCGTGCCCAATGGGTTGAGCTTTGCCAGGTATAATACTGGTTTAGCAGGAAGTTCCTATCTCTATAGCGACTATAATATTGGCGAGGTGATCGACCACGTTGATGGGGTCACCCTGTCGGAAGCCGAGCATATGATGGCCACGCGCTTGTGGCAAAACACGGCGAAAGTCCATTTCGATGCCACCGCCCGGCCGGATGGTGCACGGTTGATTTACGGCGGGCATGTGATCTCCATGGCGCGGGCATTGTCCTTCAATGGGCTGGGCAATGTGCAAATGCTGGCGGCGATCAATGGGGGAGCCCATGCCAATCCATGTTTTGCAGGGGACACGCTGCGCGCTTGGAGTGAGGTGCTGGACAAGGCGGAAACTCGTGATCCCTCCGTTGGTGCGTTGCGTTTGCGGTTGGTGGCGCAGAAGGGTTCGACGCCCCATCTGCGCGGGGATGACGGAAAGTATCATCGCGATGTGTTGCTGGATCTCGACTATTGGGCCTTTATCCCACGGTAAGCGTTTTGGAGGATCCTGTTTTGTGACCGCAAAAATTTTTCGTGATCACAAAAGCCAAAAAATCGACTGTTAACGCCCAGACTGCGGTAATTTGCCCGTCAAAACTGTGGCCTTCGGGGCTTGATCATGGCATGAACGGGCTAACTCATGATTTAGACAGGCTGAGAAGGACATATTATGGCTGATGTAAATCGCGGCAATCGCCCGTTATCTCCTCATCTGACGATCTACCGTCCTCAAATGACTTCGATTTCTTCGATATTTGTGCGGATCACTGGCAACGCGCTTTTGGCCGCGACGCTATTATTGATCGCTTGGCTCTTGGCGGCATCCACCAGCGCGGCTGCCTTTGAATGGGTGCAGTGCGTGATCACAAGTTGGTTTGGCGATCTGGTGTTTCTTCTGTCCCTCTGGGCGCTTTGGTACCACATGCTTGGCGGGTTGCGCCATTTGATTTGGGACACCGGCCGCGGGTTGGAGTTGAAAACCGCCGAGCGTATGGGCTGGATGATGATCATCGGGTCGCTTCTGCTCACAGCTTTCACAGTAATATGGCTATAAGGAGCGCGCAGCATGGCTTTTTTGACTGACAGAAAACGTGCAAGCGGCCTTGGCGCCGCAAAAACCGGCACAGAGCATTTTTGGGGTATGACCATTTCCTCTGCGGCACTGCTCATCCTCGTGCCGCTTTTTGTCTTCACCGTCGGGCCCATGATTGGGCAAGATTATGAGGCGGTCACAGCCTATTTTGCCCGCCCGTTCCCCGCATTGGTGGCTCTATTGACCTTTGTGGTGGCATTGCTGCATTTCAAAAACGGGGTGACCGTTTTGATTGAGGACTATGTGCATGGCCTTGCCCGCAAGGTCTGGATTATTATCATGACATGTGTGTCCTACGCGGCCATTGCTGCGGCTGTTTTCGCCATCGCGCGCCTCGCCCTTTAAGTTTCGGAGACCATACCTATGGCTGCTTATGAATATGAAACCCATGATTTTGATGTTGTGGTGGTTGGGGCGGGAGGCGCTGGATTGCGCGCCACACTCGGCATGGCCGAACAGGGATTGCGCACGGCCTGTGTCACCAAAGTTTTCCCGACCCGGTCCCATACAGTGGCCGCCCAGGGCGGTATTGCGGCAAGTCTGGGCAATATGGGCCCTGACAGCTGGCAGTGGCATATGTATGACACGGTCAAAGGCTCGGACTGGCTTGGCGATACAGATGCCATGGAGTACCTTGCCAGAGAAGCCCCCAAGGCGGTCTATGAGCTGGAACATTACGGCGTGCCTTTTTCGCGCACTGAGGCTGGAAAAATCTATCAACGCCCCTTTGGTGGCCATACAACAGAATTTGGCGAAGGCCCGCCGGTGCAGCGCACCTGTGCCGCTGCCGACCGGACAGGTCATGCGATTTTGCATACGCTTTACGGCCAGTCTTTGAAGAATAACGCGGAATTCTACATCGAATATTTCGCCATTGACTTGGTGATGTCAGACGACGGTGTTTGCCAAGGGGTGGTGTGCTGGAAGCTTGACGATGGCACCATGCATGTGTTCAACGCCAAAACGGTCGTATTGGCCACAGGCGGTTATGGGCGTGCCTATTTCAGCGCCACTTCTGCCCATACCTGCACCGGAGATGGCGGCGGCATGGTCGCGCGGGCGGGTTTGCCGCTTCAAGATATGGAGTTCGTACAATTCCATCCAACTGGCATATATGGCTCGGGCTGTTTGATCACCGAAGGCGCGCGCGGCGAGGGCGGATTTCTGAGCAATTCGCAAGATGAGCGTTTCATGGAGCGCTATGCGCCGAACTATAAGGATTTGGCGCCGCGCGATTATGTCTCGCGCTGTATGACGATGGAAATTCGCGAAGGGCGTGGTGTGGGGCCGCAGGGGGATCACATTTACCTCAACCTCAGTCATCTGCAGCCCGAAGCCCTGGCGGAGCGCCTGCCGGGGATTTCAGAATCTGCCAAGATTTTTGCAGGTGTTGACGTGACCAAAGAGCCCATCCCTGTTCTTCCGACGGTGCACTATAATATGGGCGGTATTCCAACGAATTTCTGGGGCGAAGTGTTGAACCCAACGGCCAAAGATCCCAATGCCACTGTGCCCGGTCTTATGGCCGTGGGCGAGGCGGGCTGTGCCTCCGTACATGGGGCCAACCGTTTGGGCTCAAACTCGCTGATAGATCTGGTGGTCTTCGGCCGCGCTGCCGCGATCCGTGCCGGCAAAACCGTCGATGCGGCCGCGCCAGCGGCGGCGATGAACATGGCTTCGGTGGACAAAGCCTTTGACCGCTTTGATGGGCTGCGCCATGCGGCGGGACATTTGCCCACCGCAGAGCTGCGGTTAGAAATGCAAAAAACCATGCAGGCGGATGCGGCGGTGTTCCGGACCTCGAAAACCTTGGCAGAGGGGGTCGATAAGATGACTGCTGTGGCCGATAAAATGAGCGATATCAAAGTCACGGATCGCAGCCTGGTGTGGAATTCTGATCTTATGGAAACCCTGGAGCTCACCAATTTGATGCCCAACGCCATGGCGACCATTGTGGGGGCAGAAGCGCGCAAAGAAAGCCGGGGCGCGCATGCGCATGAGGATTTCACCGAGCGTGATGATGACAATTGGCGCGTGCATACCATCGCTCGGGTGGATGGATCAAAGGTTGATTTGAGCCACCGGCCGGTGATCACCGAAAGGCTGACCACCGAAGAAGAAGGCGGCATCTCGCTGGCGCAGATTGCACCGAAAGTGAGAACTTTCTGATGCGGCCGCTGGGGTGTTGTGCGGCGGTGGCTATGGCCTTGATGGGCGGGGGCGCTCTGGCTGAGCTGTCCCAATCCCAACTTGCGGCTCTGTCGGTTCTATCCCCATTGGCGCAAGAACAGTTGGATCGAAAGAACGGGCAGGCGCTTGCGGAATGTATGGTTTTGGCCGCCGAGGCGGAGGAAGTATCCCGCATCGCCGCTTTTGCTGGCATGGCGCCCAGCCCGGTCATTATTGACCTGGCCAATGAAATTATCCAGCGCCCGGCGGTGCTGAGCTGTTTGACTGAAAAGCTGTCTTAGGGGATGCGGGTTTTGGCATATCACCCGATGAGACAGTTGACGTCGCTTGTTGATAGGCTGCACGGCGCTGTTTGCGTCTGCTCTGTGGAGAAATAATATGGTACAACTGACACTCCCGAAAAATTCCCGCATCACCCGCGGTAAGGTCTGGCCGAAACCGGAAGGGGCGAAAAACTTGCGGGTTTTCAAGATTTATCGCTGGAACCCGGATGATGGCAAAACCCCGCAGGTGGATACCTATTTCGTAGATATGGACACATGCGGCCCTATGGTTTTGGATGCTTTGATCAAGATCAAGAGTGAAATTGATCCGACCTTGACCTTTCGCCGGTCCTGCCGGGAGGGGATTTGTGGCTCCTGTGCGATGAATGTTGACGGGGTGAATACGCTGGCCTGTATCTATGGCATGGATGAGATCAAGGGGGATGTGAAGATCTATCCGCTGCCGCATATGCCGGTTGTAAAGGATCTGATCCCAGACTTGACGCATTTCTATGCCCAGCATGCCTCGATCATGCCCTGGCTTGAGACAAAAACCAACCGGCCTGCCAAAGAATGGTTGCAGTCGATCGAGGATCGCAAAAAGCTTGATGGGCTGTATGAATGTGTAATGTGCGCCTGCTGCTCGACCTCTTGCCCGTCCTATTGGTGGAATGGGGATCGCTATCTCGGCCCGGCGGCTTTGTTGCACGCCTATCGCTGGATTATTGACAGCCGCGATGAGGCCACGGGCGAGCGTTTGGACAATCTTGAAGACCCGTTCAAACTCTATCGCTGCCACACGATTATGAATTGCACCAAGACCTGTCCCAAAGGGCTCAATCCAGCCAAATCCATCGCCTCAATCAAAGAAATGATGGTCGAACGCCGGGTCTAGGCTGCGCGTGCCTGGGTGAACTGTCAAATTGTCCGGCACGGCCTTTGCTTCCGCGCAGGTCAGTGCCGTTAGGCAAATGCCGCCTCTAGGGCAATCTCTACCATGTCGCCGAAGCTGCGTTCCCGATCTTCGGAGGGCAGGGCCTCATGGGTGAGCAGATGATCTGAGATGGTGCAGACGGCCAAAGCGCGACGATTGTGGCGCGCCGCCAGATTGTACAGCTCCGCAGTTTCCATCTCAACAGCCAGAATCCCGTGGCGGGTCATTTGCTCGCTGAGATCTGGGCGTTCATCATAAAACACATCTGACGAATAAATTCCGCCCACATGGGCATCGATGCCGCGCCCGCGGGCAGCGGCCACAGCTGCCTCCAGCAGGCCATAATCGGCGCAGGGTGCAAAGTTGATCTCTTTGAACATGCCAAGGGATGGGGTGGAGAGGGTGGAGGCGGTCATGGCAATCACCACATCGCGCAGTTTGACCTTAGGGCTCATGCCACCGGCCGAGCCGATACGGATCAAAGTTTTGGCATCATAGTTTTTGATCAGCTCATTGACGTAGATAGACAGGCTCGGCATGCCCATGCCAGATCCCTGAATGGTGACAGGGTTGCCGCGCCAAAACCCCGTGAAGCCCAACATGCCGCGCACTTGGTTGACGCATTTCGCATCGTCCAAAAACGTCTCCGCCGCCCATTTTGCGCGCAGAGGATCCCCCGGCAAGAGTACAGTTTCCGCAATTTCGCCCGGTTGCGCACCAATATGAATGGTCATGATATCACCTCGAATATTTAATAAAGGGTGTCAGCGTGCCGATCCGGTCATAGAGCAAACGCGCATTTTCGTTGAAATCTTGGGTCATCCAATAAACGCTTGGCGTGCCATTGGCATCTGCGGCGGCGTAGACCGCCTCGATCAAAGCCCGGCCAATACCCTGTCCACGCACGGCCTCTTTGGCGTAAAGATCTTGCAGATAACAGACATCTTCTGCGCGCCAATTATGTGCGTGATAAATGTAATGGACAATGCCCACGGCCGCACCATCTCGCTCGGCGACAAGCGCATTTTGCACCTGATTGGCCGGATTGATCAGCCGTGCGAAGGTCGTCTCATAGATCTCCGGCGCAACATCTGTGTCATAAAACGACAGATAATCGCCCCACATCTGCCCCCAATCGGCCCGGTCCTCAGCCACAAGAGGGCGAATTTTCAGCGGCATATGCGAGCTCCTTTGACGTTAAGCGGAATGTGCCCCGTCGGCGAGGGATTTAACAAAGGCCAAGACGTCCGCAGGGGATTTCCCTGCGCCGATTTCATCAACAATGGCAGAGCCCACAACAGCGCCATCGGCCACCGATGCGATGTCTCGCGCATTTTGCGGGGTGCGAATGCCAAAGCCAACAATGATCGGCAAATCTGTGGCCGCTTTGATGCGCGCGACTTCCGGTCCCACATTGCTGGCCTGCGCGGCCGCCGCGCCCGTGATGCCATTGATTGAGACATAGTAGACAAAGCCAGAGGTGTTGGTGAGGACTTTGGGCAAGCGCTTGTCATCTGTGGTCGGTGTGGCCAGGCGAATAAAATTCAGGCCGGCCTTTTGAGCGGGAATGCACAATTCGCTGTCCTCTTCAGGCGGCAGATCGACCACAATCATCCCATCGATCCCGGCCTCTTTGGCCTCGGCTAGAAAACGCGTCACCCCGCGTGAATAGATCGGGTTGTAATAGCCCATCAACACGATCGGCGTCGTGTCATCGGTTTCGCGAAAGTCTCTGACCATTTGCAGGGTCTTCTCCAAGGTCATTCCGGCTTCAAGTGCGCGCTGCCCGGCCAATTGAATGGTGGGGCCGTCGGCCATTGGATCAGTAAAGGGCAGGCCCAATTCAATGATATCAACCCCAGCAGCCGGCAGGCCCTTCACCACTTCCAAAGCGCTGTCATAGCTCGGATCTCCAGCCATAACATAGGTCACAAAAGCCTTTTTTCTGGCGGCTTTGAGGTCTGCAAATTTTGCGTCGATCCGTGTCATATCTGGCCCTTCATATTGCTTATGTCCTGACATGCCGCAAAGGCGGGTCAAGTTCAATATGCTTTGACCCAGCGCCGCGCATTCTGTGACATTTGCCGCGCCCTGCTCAAAGCGCAGTTCTGCTTGCTCTGCATGACGGGCGCAGATATGAGCGGTTTGAAAAATGAAGGAGTGCATCATGGGTTTTCGAATGGGTATCGTTGGCTTGCCAAATGTTGGCAAATCCACCTTGTTTAACGCGCTGACCAAAACCGCCTCCGCGCAGGCGGCGAATTTTCCATTTTGTACCATCGAGCCCAATGTTGGCGAGGTTAACGTGCCAGACGCGCGCCTGGCCAATCTGGCACAGATTGCAAATTCAGCGAGCATCATTCCGGCCCGTATGACCTTCGTAGACATCGCAGGCCTCGTTAAAGGGGCGAGCCAAGGTGAGGGGCTCGGCAATCAATTTCTAGCCAATATCCGTGAGACGGATGCAATTGCCCATGTGGTACGTTGCTTTGAAGATGGTGATGTGGTGCATGTCTCGGATCACGTGGATCCCATTGCAGATGCCGATACCATCGACACAGAGCTCATGCTGGCGGATATGGAAAGCGTCGAGAAGAGACTGCAAAACATTGTGCGCAAAGTGCGCGGTGGCGACAAGGAAGCGGTGCAGCAAGAGCGCTTGCTGCGGGCCGCTTTGGCCGCTTTGGAACAAGGTAAGCCCGCCCGCACGGTTGAGGTTGACCCAGAAGATGCCAAGCAATGGAAAATGCTACAACTGCTCAGCACAAAGCCGATCCTCTATGTCTGCAACGTGGGCGAGTCTGATGCGGCCTCTGGCAACAGCTATTCAGACGCTGTGGCGAAGATGGCCGCAGAGCAGGGCAACAGCCATGTCATCATCTCTGCGCAGATCGAGGAGGAAATTAGCCAGCTGGACGATGAAGAGGCTGAGATGTTCCTGAGCGAAATGGGGCTTGAGGAAGCTGGGCTTGATCGCTTGATTCGCGCGGGCTACGCGCTTTTGGCGCTGGAGACTTATTTCACAGTTGGCCCCAAGGAGGCGCGCGCTTGGACCATCAAACAGGGCACAACTGCACCCCAGGCCGCGGGCGTTATTCATGGTGATTTCGAGCGGGGGTTCATTCGTGCTGAGACCATCGCCTACGATGATTTTGCAGCCCTCGGCGGAGAGGCCGCTGCGAAAGAGGCTGGGAAAATGCGCGCAGAGGGGAAATCCTATGTGGTGCAAGACGGTGACGTGATGCATTTCCTGTTCAACACCTAGGGTTGGCAAACCGGTTCAGCCGTTTGGCTGGGGAGGAGGCGCAATGGCGCTCAAACTCATCATTGATACAGACCCCGGCATTGATGATGCCATGGCGATCCTTTATGCCATCGCCGCCCCAGAGATTGATCTTCTGGGCCTGACGACGGTGTTCGGCAATGTGACCACCCCCAAAGCCACGCGCAATGCGCTGTATTTGCTGGAACAGGCGGGGATCGAGATCCCTGTGGCCGAAGGGCTGCACCGCCCTCGTATAGTTCCTCCCTTTCCGCCAACCTCTGCGGTGCATGGGGCGGAGGGCTTTGGAACGCTCGCCGTGCCCACGCCCCAGCGCCGCGCGCTGGTTGAGACTGCGCCTGAGTATCTGGTGCGGATGGCACGGGCGCATCAAGGGGAGCTGCTGCTCTGTCCCATTGGTCCTTTGACAAATATTGCTGCGGCCATGGAGCTCGATCCGTCTTTTTGCTCGAATCTCAAAGGCATGGTTGTCATGGGTGGCAGTCTGCGGGCAGGGGGGAATATCACCCCAGCGGCCGAGGCCAATTTCTATCATGACCCCCATGCGGCCGATTTCGTGCTGCGTCATGGGTGCAATATGACACTGGTGGGTCTGGATGTGACCAACCGTGTGATCTGCCCGCGCAGCTTCTTTGCGCGCTTGGCGTCCGAAAGTCCGAAGATGGGCGGGCTTTTGCACGATATGGCCGAGTTTTACATCGATTTTTACGAGACTGTTGGCAAATTTGCCGGATGCGGCATGCATGATCCATCGGCGCTGGTGGCCTGCATCGCGCCCGAGTTGTTCACCACCGAGCCACATGCTTTGCGCGTAACCTTGAGCGGTGACCGCTCCGGCGAAATGATCGCAGTGGCCAATTCGACTGCCCAACCGGTGAATGTCTGCACGGATGTGCAAGCCGAGGCGGTGAAGCAAAATTTTTTCAAGAATGTGGCGAAACTTAGCTAAATCCTCCTTGTCCCCAAGCCAACTCCCCGCTAAACGGGTCAGCGGAGACGTGGCCGAGTGGACGAAGGCGCTCCCCTGCTAAGGGAGTAGGCCCGGAAGGGTCTCGAGGGTTCGAATCCCTTCGTCTCCGCCACCTCCCAAACCTGTATCTATATTGTTAAAAGTAAATGATTTTAATTAGGGCGTAGAACTTACTACCACCTACGTTTACCACCTACGCAGACCACCCACACGTTCTCGATACAACAAATGCAGTTGAATAACTTTTATATGTGAACGCTTTAGCCAGCCCAGCGCCCCAAGACTAATACCCTTACTTGCTTGGGATAATGCCTCTGCATTGAAAAGGTATAAGACATTAAGAAACTTGCTGGTGTACTTCGATGATGTTTCCCTCTGGATCGTGAAAGAACACCTGATGCCATTCTTTGGCAAATGCAGTACCATAGTCAGAGTATGGAATACTTTTACTATCAAGCATTTGCTTCAAGGCTTCTATGTCGTCAGTCCTGAACGCAATATGCCCTCGCTCAACTGGGTTAATAGCTTCACCATGCTTAAAGCCGACATCTAGGTTCTTCTCTGCCAAATGCATTTGCATCTGCCCGTCAGTTGCAAACCTAATCTTACCGCTATAGCCAGTGTTCTCTGTCTCCTGTGGTCGTGGAAACGAAGTGATTGGAATGTCTGTAAGCCCAAGGGTGTCTGTGTAGAAGTGGTGCAGACGATCAACATTCTCAGAAACGAAGTTTATGTGGTGAAATTCTAGTTTCATTTTAGCCTGCCAATCCTAATCCACCTTCGGCTCGTCTAAATATACCCTTACTGGTAAACTCCATCACAACGACGCCTTTGTGGTTACTTACGGAGACCTTGTTAGTCACTACGCCTATATTTGGACGGCTCTTTGACGGAACTGTATCCAGAACTTCCATTTGTACCGACAGTATGTCTCCGGGATAGACCGGACGAAGCCACCTAAGACTATCAATCCCCGGTGAGCCTAGAGACCTACCATGTAAATCCATGTTTTCGACCATCATCGACATTGTCATGGCACAGGTATGCCAACCACTAGCGCATAGCCCACCAAACAAAGAGTCTTGGGCAGCCTCATGGTCTAGATGAAAAAATTGAGCATCATACTTACTTGCAAACTCTATGATTTCGTCCTCAGTTACCTCATACGCTCCAAAGCTCTGTTTTTGGCCAATTTCAAAGGACTCAAAAGGAATGTACTTTAGGTTGCTTGCAGTTTTTACTATTTTCATTTCCTAATCTCTGTTTGTACTAGTAATGGGAAAGTGCTAAATCTTTACGCAATTAGTCTCAAATGCTGAACTAAGCTAATTGGATCACATATGTGGTCGAAAGCTAAATGATCGAAGGTGCTGCTGCAAATGTTTTCCAAACCAACGACCGAAGACCTTACACCTGCAAGCAGTTTCTCCAAGGAACCTAGACAACGTCGATCACTATTACATGATGGCATAGTTATCCAAGGCGATTGGCAAAGTGACGGTACAGTAGAGTTTGGCGGGAGGATTACAGGCGATTTAACTGTAGATGTACTCGTAGTGACAGGTACAGGCAATGTGGATGGAAACGTGCGAGCAAGGTCTGTCACAGTAGAAGGTTATTTGAACGGCACTATAGCTGCTGTGGAAGTGGTGCTTGGTTCAACAGCAGTTGTCAGAGGTGAAGTGGTTGCAGAGAAAATACGAATAGATTTTGGGGCAAATGTCGAAGGTCATTTATTAGCTACTGGTAAGCTAGAAACTGATAGCTCTCTGACCCAAGATAAAGCCTCTGATGCAGCCACTGAAATTAACGATAGTTTACCATTAACCCCAAGGTTGCTTTAGGCGGCCCCTGCGTCTGGTCTTTGGTAAAGAAGACTGGCGGGTGGATTGAATAGGTTCCACTTTTCCAATCATGGCTTCTAAAGCGGCAACTCGGTTTGCGGTACTAGGGTGGGTTGAGAATAGCTTATCGTGCGCGTGAGCGTGGAGTGGGTTAATGATAAACATATGCGCTGTTGACGGGTTTCTCTCGGCCCCATGATTGTCGATTTTGGAAGCGAAACCCTGAATGGACTTGAGTGCGGATGCTAACCATAAAGGATTTCCGCAAATCTCAGCGCCAACTCTGTCAGCGACATATTCCCTGCTACGGCTTATAGCCATTTGGATCAACGAAGCAGCCAAAGGAGCTAGGATCATCATCGCTATTAAACCAATGAATCCCATCTTATTGTTCCTGCGCCCACCAAAGAACATTGCAAAGTTAGCCAACATCGAGATTGCACCGGCAAAAGTTGCTGCAACAACCATGATGGTGGTATCTCTGTTCTTAATATGGGCTAGTTCATGGGCCATTACTGCTGCTATTTCGTTCTGATTTAGCCTTTTTAAAAGTCCTGTAGTTGCAGCGACTGCGGCGTTTTCAGGGTTACGGCCAGTTGCAAATGCATTGGGCTGGTCGCTTTGTAACTCGTAAACCTTCGGCATTGGTAGCTGCGCATTGAGCGATAGATTGGCTACCATTTCATATAGAGGATGCTCTTGAGGAACCTTCTTAGCTCCATACATCCGAAGAACCATCTTGTCTGAATTGTACCAAGCGAACAGATTCATCGCTATGGCCAGTATGATAGCTATAAGGAGGCCTTCAAAGCCAGCGAGCATTGTACCCACAAAGCCGAACAGGGCAGTCATTGCAGCCATGAGCATTGCAGTCTTAATCATAATGGGGCCTTTGATCACGTCGCCTAGTTAGCAGACATATAATTTAACTGAGTATTCAATGATAGAGTTTGGTTTAAATGATTTCGCTTGTTTCTCAAACTCCGTGGCTTAACTAAATGATAATTAAGTGATCGGTAAAGCGAGGAAATTAGATGAGACTGATAGTTTGCCTAATAATGGTTCTGCCTCTGATTGGCTGTGGCATTGCACCGTCACTGGACGACCCAAAGTTATCAAACAAACAACTTAATTTAGAGGAATTTTTTGATGGAGAAATAATTGCATATGGACAGTTTCAAGATACTCTTGGCAATGTAACAAGGCGTTTTGAAGTAGATATTCAGGCTGAGATGGTAGGGAAAACACTGACGCTTGTTGAAGATTTTTCATATTCCGATGGAACCTTTGAACAACGCGTTTGGACACTTGAAAAAGTTGAAGATAGTGAATGGGTCGGTACCGCTGATGGTGTAATTGGGGAAGCTCGTGGTAAGGAATCTGGTGATATGTTCTACTGGAATTACACGATAGATTTACCCATTCCAGATGGACAAATGCGTGTGAGCTTTGATGATTATATGTGGCTATTGTCCGATGACCGTATGTTGAACAAAGCATACATGTCCAAGTTCGGAGTTCCTCTTGGCGAGGTTACAATCATATTTGAGAAGCGATGAAAATTATTAAAGCCCAGCGCCCTAAGTCTAATACCCCTGCTTGCTTGGGATAATACCTCTGTGGTTTGCAGTATGATCGTGGGTGAGATGCGTATGTGGGTACGACAAATCTCTATTTCCTCTAGTAATGGGAGAGGGGAGAGGCATAGGAGACAGCCCTAAGTTCTCACACTTGCTTGACTACTCAACCTGCTTATACTCTGACAGTTCTAGCCACTTGGTGAACTTAGCCTTCCTATCAAGATACTGACTAGTTGGATCAATATGGATAGGCGTATGGTATTCAACCACTACAGGTTCTTCATATCCTTTAATGTTACCCGATACCTTTCCGTAATGGTTGTTACGATCATTCTTGATGTCGTGGTTTATAGTGTAGTTGGTCACCTGATGGGTTGCTTGATCTAGAATACGGCGAAGTTCAGGTTCCTTGTCGTACTGGATGATGAAGCTGTCATGTATGCAGAGTACTGGGATGTCCTTCTTAGTGAAGTGATCAATCACCAAGTTAGCGATCTGACTGTCTATGTTCATCAACCTTAGGGCTTGCCCAGTATTGAGTATGCCATCGAACTGTGGGTGCTTGTCCATGAAGCCCTTCAGAAGCTCTCCAAGCTGTATGTCCGTCAGGCTATTAGCGACTTTGTCTTGTCGGTCATCATTGCGGAAGGCTTGAAAGGCTTTCTTGTCGCTATCGGCGTTGATCCCCATCAGTACTAGGAGCTTCACGTATGCCCTTTGCTGTTCTTTTGTCGTAACAACATTGGGAAGTATCAATACTCCAAGGTCATATGGGTCATCGGATAGTCTTACACCTAGTTCATTCGACAATAGGTTGGGATGGAAGGCTTTGAAGTCCACTTCCAGTGTTGGTTTGTCGTTGATGTAAATCCTAGTACGGTCTTCTTTGTCGATCTGCTGCCACTGAGCCTCCCCATTTGAACTGGTCCAGCGCTATGTTTAGGAAACGGAGGACCGATAATGATGAACAAACGACCGAAGCCGGAAGAGATTATCACGAAGTTGAGGCAAGTTGAGGTGTTGATGGGGCAAGGTATGGCCCGTCTAGATGCGATCAGACAGATCGGAGTTGTTGAACAAACCTATTACCGCTGGCGTAAGCAGTATGGCGGAATGGGCGTAGATCAATTGAAGGAACTGAAGCGGCTTCAGAAGGAGAATGACCAGCTGAGAAAGGCGGTGTCTGATTTGACCCTCGATAAGTTGATCTTGAAGGAAGCCGCAAGGGGAAACTTCTAAGCCCCGCTCGTCGTCGTGCATGTATTAATCATGTGAGCAGCCAATTCAAGGTCTCGGAACGGCGAGCTTGTCGAGTACTGGGGCAACATCGCTCTACACAGAGACATGTCCCTAAGGGGCATGCCGATGAAGACAGACTTGTTGCGGATATGATCGAGCTGGCCAGACAGTTTGGCAGATACGGTTATCGCAGGATTGCAGCATTGCTCAGAGAAGCAGGTTGGTCCGTCAGCGATGGCCGTATTGAACGGCTCTGGCGACGAGAGGGGCTAAAGGTTCCACAGAAACAACCGAAGAAGGGAAGACTTTGGCTGAATGACGGATCATGCGTTCGGCTGCGTCCTGAGTACCGCAATCATGTCTGGAGTTATGACTTCGTTCATTGCCGGACCGATGATGGCAAAGTCTTTCGAACATTGAACATTCTAGACGAGTTCAGCCGGGAATGCTTAGCCATCAAGGTCGATCGGAAGCTGAACTCAACGAACGTGATAGATGCTCTAACCGATCTATTTATAATGCGTGGCTCTCCAGCATTCATACGGTCGGACAACGGCCCTGAGTTCATCGCTCAAGCCGTAAGACAATGGATTGCAGCTGTTGGAGCGAAGACGGCTTATATCGAACCAGGCAGCCCTTGGGAGAACGGATACTGTGAGAGCTTCAACGGCAGGTTCAGAGATGAACTGCTCAACGGAGAGATCTTCTACAGCTTACGAGAAGCACAGATAATCATCGAAGAATGGAGGAAACACTACAACACAAAGAGACCACACAGTGCGTTGGGCTATCGCCCGCCAGCTCCTGAAGCCATCATACCACTGGATCAGAGGCCAATCATGCACTAACAATTAACCTGGCCCAGTCAGATGAGGCTGCTCACTTTGGAGCAACCATATGTAATTAGACTTAAGAAGAACAAGACGGCAAAGAAGATTGAAGAGCAGTTAATCCCTATCAACCAAAATAAGAAGTTTGTCAGACGGATATTCAGTCGAGGAGATTGGGAAGCCAATGGGCGTTTCTATGGAGGATTCTGGCAACAAATTGGTAGCGAATACAGGCATCACATACGCATCAATGGAAACCGCACAGTAGAGTTAGACTATTCTTCACTACACCCCAACATACTACTAGTTGAGCAGGGCAATCTTCCTTGTGAAGACGTTTACTCATTAGGTACAGAACCTATACTTCCACGCTTCGATCTACTCACCCAAAGGAAGATCATGAAGATGGCAGTCATGATTCTTCTGAACGCACATAGCATTAGCAAAGCCTATTTTGCACTTATGAATACTTACAAGACACCCAGGGAGAAGCTAAAGACCCCCGCTCAACAATTACCTACTCAGAGTTTGAGAAGTATGTGGAAGCCTTTATCAATAAGCATCCCAGCCTAGAAAACCTAATTGGCAAAGATCAAGGTATTAGGCTTATGTATGTAGACAGCCAAATCATAGAAGCGATAATAAGGAACTTTATCTCCAACAAGCTACCAATCTTGTGTGTACATGATTCAATCATAGTTGAGGAACAGCATGTAGAACTAGCAAGAGCAGAAATGAAGGCAGCGACAAATAAGATACTAGGAACCGAATTAAGTTTCGACCAAAACAGATTAACTTATGATGTAGTGCAAAGCACTTACACTTATAAAGATAAAGACTTTACAAACCACTA